>ENA-USUM01002728-USUM01002728.1-human-gut-metagenome-genome-assembly--contig:-NODE-2728-length-10396-cov-9.835740_pt1 | contig 10396 bp, 9 predicted proteins | sample MGYA00250063_ERZ773402 | MGnify/ENA primary metagenome ERZ773402 (study PRJEB29103, sample SAMN06112030) | human gut metagenome | biome: human gut; feature: ankylosing spondylitis patient; material...
TTCTTTATTATTCTTTGATGCTCAAACGTTTTTTCCCGTTATCTGTGCGATAATACGCGAAATATATTTGTAATGAGTTCCCACTCAATTTTTACATAATTGCGAAGATTTCCAACCTTAAAGCGGACTTTTCTGCATGTTCTGCACTGCCCGATTCCCTCTGCAATGCCCTCTAAATAACGGCGTCCAAATCCTTTTTTGTAGAAAAACAGCCATTTTACCAAAACACCGGCAAATAAAAACGGCAGATTGATCAAAAACTGCAGCAACGGCATATTTTTATAGATCACAAACATGGAATTGCGTGCGGCAAGAAATACTTTTTTTTCATTGTAGCGCGAACCTGTCGTCGCACTCCCGACATGATACACTTTTGCCTCCGGGATATAACGGTTGCGGTATCCTGCGATCCTTGCACGGTAACCGAGATCGAGATCCTCAAGATAAGCAAAATGTTTTTCATCCATCACACCAATCTGTTTTAACACGGACATCCGGTAGATGACCGCTCCTCCACAACAGGAAAAAACATCCGTCTGTTTTCCATAATCTGCGGCAGGTCTGCCCTTTCCACGCGCAACTGCCCAGCCCGGCAGCGTATAGAGATCCCCCGCATTGTCAAGCAGCTCTCTCTGTTTAAAATCAAGCATCTGCGCGCCACAGGAAAAAATACGTTCCGACTGCCGGATTCCTTTTAACAGCTCCTCCACAAAATGCGGCTCTGCCTCGGTATCATTGTTCAGTAAGATCGCATATGGTGTTGTTGTCATTTCAAAGCCAAGGTTTACCGCACCACAAAATCCGGTATTTTCCGGCAGTGCGACCATTTCCATGTAAAGGCTCTCCGATGTCACGTCCGTGCTGCCATCCTTAGAGCCGTTGTCGATCACAAGCAGTTTAAATTCCTGACAGGTCTGCCGTTCGAGTGTCTTTATGCAGTTTTCCAAAAGCTTTTTTCCGTTGTAGTTCGGAATGATAATCGTTACTTCCGTCATCTATCCTCCATTCAGCTGTTATCCTTCAGAGAATAATTATTATAAACCGAAGAAAAATTTGGATTGTAATACGGATCTCCGTTTTTTAAGATACCGATCCAGTGATTTCTCATGTATTCGATCTCACGCTGGAAACGCGCTGTTTTTTCCGGTGAATCTTCCGCCCCGCGGGATTTCGATTCATAATGATATGCCTGCACATGCGGCTCGTAGACAACTAATTTCCCGAGTCTGCGCACCTTCAGACAGAAATCCACATCATTAAACGCAACTGCAAGCTGCTCCTCAAAGCCGCCTGCCTGCTCATAAATCTCTCTTTTTACCATCAGACATGCCGCCGTGACTGCGCTGTAATCAAGCTGGAGGGATGCCTTATGCATGTACCCGCTCCGGTCCCCGGCAAGACCGACAAACATGTTATCTCCGATGCCGCGCGCACTTCCGCCAATTCCCACTACGATCCCGGCATGCTGGATTGTGTGATCCGGATAAAACAGTTTTGCGCCGACGATTCCTACTTCTTCCCGCAGGCAGCTTCCAAGCATCCGCTTCATCCAGTCATTTCCGATCATTTCAATGTCATTGTTCATCAGAAGGTAATAGCTGCCTTTTGCAAATTTTACACCGAAATTATTTAACTTCGAATAGTTAAATCCTTCCGTATAGACTGCAACACAGATGCGCTGTCCGCCTGCAAGTTTTCCCTCCATGCAGCGTGTTCCATCAACGGTCGTTTCCTGCGGCGCAATGTCCCCATAATAACGGAAAGTATCTTCGCAGCTGTTGTTTTCCACCACAATAACTTCATAATTGCCATACGAAGACTTTTCGACCGCAGCAATACATTTCCGTAAGGTTTCCACCTCATCCTTACTTGGTATGATGATCGACACAAGCGGCTGCTCTGTCAGAGGATACTCCACCTCATAAAATCCCATATCCTTCGTCGGCGTCACGACAGCATCCACACCAAGGCGTTTTAAATGTTCCCCGATCGCACGTTTTCCCGCATCCACTGCATACTGCTTGGAAAACGGATTCTCAGAGGTCGACTCTTTGTGGCATCTCCAGTGGTATAAGATCCTTGGAATGTGCCCGATCGCCCCTGCCTGTTCCGCACAGCGGAGAATAAAATCATAATCCTGTGCCCCGTCAAAATCAGAACGGATTCCGCCAACCCGGTCGAGAAGTGATCTCTTTACTGCAAGGAAATGCGTGATGTAATTATTTGAACGGAGCAGATCGATGTTAAAGTCCGGCTTTAAATGCGGCTGAAAATGTGTTTTTCCATCCATATCGACTTTGTCTTCATCCGTATAAAGCATCTCATAGTCATTACCGTCTTCCCGGTAGACCGTCGCTGCAAGCCCATCCTCATCGTGGAATCCCTGCCGGATCATTTTTACCATCTCAAACAGTGCATCCGGCGCAAGCAGATCATCATGATCCATAAATGCGATCCAGTCTCCGTCCGCCAGTGCGATCGCCGCATTTGTATTTCCCGCGATCCCCTGATTTTCGGTCAGACATTCATACCGGATCCGCGCATCTGCAGATGCATATTCATTTGCAATACTCTGCACCAAAGACGCTTTAGGATCCGCATCTTCATCCCCGGCTCCGCTTCCATCCGCAAGGCATAACTGCCAGTTGCCATAGGTCTGCGCCTGTACGGACTCTATCATCGCGCGCAGAAAAGTTTCCGGTGTCTTAAAAAGCGGCACCACGATACTGATCTTTGGCGCATCGTTCCATTTTTCTGCCTGCTTTTTCTGTTTCTCTATCTGCTCCGCTGTCGCCTTATGTTTTTCATACCATGGCTCATACGGAATATTTTCTGCCTCCATCTTTTCCTGGAGACGGATGATAAATTCTTTCCATCCATAATGTTTCAGATAGCGGAATCCCTTCACAACTTTCTGAACGGTTATTTTCTGAAAAATTGACTTCATGTTTATTTTTTCGCTTTCTGATGGATATAGAGCCATCCGTTTGCGTAATCCTTTCGTTCCTCCTCCGACATTGAGGTGAATGCGTCAAAATCCACCTTTGCCAGCGTCATCTGCTCGTTTCCACATTTAAAGCACTCCACATCTTTGCGTCTTGATACGACACGCATCCATCCGCATTCCGGGCAAATAAATACTTTCATCATAGGAACTGCTGCCTCTCTTCTTTCTTACTACCTATTTGCGCAGGGAAAAATCTGAATTATCCAGTGTCAGGTTCGGATTATAATATGGATCTCCCTGCTCAATGATCTCTCTCCATGAACGAAGCAGTGTATCCACCTCGTCATTAAACCGCTCCACTTTTTCCGGTGAATCCTCATATCCTCTGGATTTCGACTCATAATGGAACCACTCTGCATATGGATCATAGACCACAAGCTTTCCTGTTTTGCGCACTTTCAGACAAAAATCAATGTCATTGAACGCAACCGCAAGTTCTTCCGTCAGTCCGCCGACCTCATCAAACACACTGCGTTTTACCATCATACAGGCCGCAGTGACAGCCGAATAATCCTGCGCACACAAAATTCTGCCAAAATAACCGGTATCGTAACGCGGTTTGCCGATAAATGCATGTCCCGCGGTCCCGCCAAATCCTAAAACGACTCCGGCATGCTGGATCGTCTCATCCTCGTATAACAGCTTTGCACCGACAATTCCAACATCCCCGCGCATACAATAACCTAACATCTCACCGATCGCGCCACCGTCGATCATTTCCGTATCATTGTTGAGGAGTAACAGATACGAACCCTTTGCGGCATCCGCACCGAAATTGTTGATCTTTGAATAATTAAAGCCGCCCTCATAAAAAACAACATGTACATTTTCACGCATTGTCTCAAGATCTTTGTAATAATCAAAGGTTTCCTGCTCGGTACTGTTATTTTCTACAATAATAAACTCGATGTTCGGGTAAGTGGTTTTTTCGAGAATGGAATTAACGCATGTTTCTAAATCTTTCCTGTGATCTTTATTTGGAATAATGATCGATACCAGCGGTTTTTCCTTCCAGTCATATTTTGTCCGGTACATCCCGTAAAATGCTGCATTTTCCACAGCTGCCGGAACCCCAATCCTGCAATAATGTGCCTCTATCGCACGTCTTCCTGCCTCGAACGCATACAGCTTGCTCTCCGGATTTGCAGCCGTAGACTGCATATGGCATCTCCAGTGATACAAAATCTTTGGAATATGTCTGATATTCTTCGCATTTTCACAACATCTTAAGATAAAATCAAGATCCTGTGCCCCGTCATATTCACTGCAAAATCCACCTGCCATATCCACAAGCTCTTTTTTAGCCGCAAACAGGTGACAGATATAATTGACACTGCACAAAAGATCGAGATCAAAATCCGGTTTAAAATGAGGTTCAAATCTCTTTTTTCCATCCATGCTGATCTTATCTTCGTCTGAATATAAGACATCAATACTGCGATCCTGATTTAATGCATCTGCCAGTTCATAGAGCGCATTCGCAGGAACAATATCATCATGGTCAGCCAGGACGATATAGTCACCTGCTGCCAGTGCAAGCGCTGCGTTCGTATTGCCGGATATTCCAAGATTCTTTGGAAGTGTTGTAAATGTAATCCTTTTATCCGCTTTCGCATACTGCTCTAAGAGCGGTGTCAGCTCCGTTACAGGTGCCTGTCCGTTTTCCGCAGTCCCCACATCATCCCCTGACAGACTGCCGTCCGCTAAGCATAACTGCCAGTTACCATAAGTCTGTGCCTGTATGGATCCGATCATTTCTTTTAAAAATTCCGGTTTTGTCCGATACAGCGGCACGACGACGGAAAACAAAGGCTGATAAGAAAATGTCTTTTTTCTCTGTTCCTCAAGTTCTTCTTTTTTTACATCATATTTTTGACACCATGCGTCATAGGAGGTTTCCGATTTTCCCCCTAATTTATTTTCGATCTTGTGGATCGTTGCAGACAGTCCGTTCCGCTCTAAATAGCGGAGTGCATCCTGTGATTTTTCCAGAATATACTGCCATCTGCCTCCATCATCCCACTTTCTTAACCGGGTGCGGGAGTAATGTTCTGCATTGCGCATTTCAAGGAAAAACTTTTTGTTATCATCCTTTCGCGGAATCGACGCCTGGATCATAAACCCTGGTTTTGCCTGTATGTCGCATTCCGGAAATACAGAGAGCAGATCTTTCCGGAAATAGTGATCCGTCTTTACCTGAAGCTTCTGTCTGCGGTTATCCAGCAGATAAAGATTCACTTCTCCTGCCCCCATGCACCAGCCGGTCACCGTCACGGTGTCCTCATCGCGGTGGCAGTTTTCAATATAATATTCCAGTCTGCTTTCCCTTACACGCAGTTTTCCGGTTGAAACAGCATACGCTCTTTTTTTACTTTCTCCGTCATCCGTAAAAATTTCAAACTTCTTTTTTTCACGCCAGTCTTTCGGCAGCGTCACGATCCCGACAACTTCCTCATTGATTTCATTGATCGTCCCAAGATATTTCTGGCGAACCTCAGCACCTTTGTTTACTGTAAGGGCAGCCGGCAGCTTTTCGCCATCCAGATAAGCCTGAACTTCCCTGCCGGATGCTTTTCCGTCATAAAACCAGCCGACGAACACCAGCATATCCGGCTCATTCAGATGGAATCTGAGTTTTTCCACAAAAAATTTATGTGTATCCATATGCGGTCCTTCCAATCAGTCTCTGAAATAAATGTCTCTTGTATACACCTTTTCTTTTACATCTGACAACATGTTATCCATACGGTTTGCCACGATCACATCACTCATATTACAAAACTCATCAAAATCACGGATCACTTTGGAATTTTCAAACGTATCTGTCTTTAATGACGGATCATAAATGACAATGTTCACACCCTTTGCACGAATACGCTCCATAACCCCTAAAATAGAACTCTGCCTGTAATTATCCGAATTTGCCTTCATCGCAAGACGGTAAATGCCGACCGTCTTCGGATTTTTCTCAAGGATCTGTTCTGCTATAAAATCTTTTCTTGTCCGGTTTGCATCAACGATCGCACCAACAATATTATTCGGCACATTGTCATAGTTTGCCAGAAGCTGCTTGGTATCTTTCGGCAGACAGTAACCGCCATATCCAAAGGAAGGGTTGTTGTACTGCATTCCGATTCTCGGATCAAGTCCGATTCCCTCAATGATCTGCTTTGCGTCCAGTCCTTTCATGGCAGCAAACGTATCAAGTTCATTGAAAAATGAAACACGGAGTGCAAGGTATGTGTTTGCAAAAAGTTTCACTGCCTCCGCTTCCGTAAGGTTCGTCAGAAGTGTCGGGATATCTTCCTTGATTGCACCCTCCTGCAGCAGATGTGCAAATTTCTCCGCTGCTTTTTTCATCTCACTGCTTCCCTCTTTCGAACCGACAATGATCCTTGAAGGATAAAGATTATCTTTTAACGCCTGTCCTTCCCGTAAAAACTCCGGTGAGAAAAGAATACGATCCGTGTGATACTTCTCACACACAGACTGTGTATAACCGACCGGGATCGTGGATTTGATGACAATCACCGCATGCGGATTTACCTTTAAGACCAGTTCTAATACTTCCTCAACGGATGAGGTGTCAAAATAATTTTTCTTTTCATCATAATTTGTCGGTGTCGAGATAATAACATAATCTGCGTTTTCATATGCATGTACACCGTCTGTCGTTGCAGTCAGATCCAGTTTTGCATTTGCCAGATAATCCTCAATCTCACGATCCACAAGCGGTGATCTGCGCTGATTGATCATCTCCACCTTTTCTTTTATAATATCTACTGCAGTCACCTCATGATGCTGCGCCAATAAAATCGCATTTGATAAACCAACATATCCTGTTCCCGCGATTGCAATTTTCATCGTATTTCTCCTGCCTTTCCATTTAAAAGTCAAAAATACTCCATATTGTTTTATAGTACCATTTTCTGTAATATCATGCAAGTTTGAGATTTTAACCAATCTGTACAATTTACAACAGCACATTTTTTTGTTAATGTAGAAAGAAAAAAACAATCTTGGAATGGAGCATTTATGAAAAAAAGAATCTGCTTAAGTACACTGCTTTTAATCTTATTTACCCTGCTGATCGGTCTTGCTGCATGGTTTTCCTACCAGAAAGGCCGTATGGACTCCACCGGACACATACCTGATCCCGATACCGAATATCTTATCACACAATATGCAGATGCAACCGGCGTTCAGGGTACCTTTTATACGATCACAAACAATGACACCTTAATCATCATCGATGGAGGCTGGGCAGGCAATGCCGACGCTGTCCGGAAAGTGATCGCAGAACATAACAACACCGTAGACGCATGGATCATTTCCCATCCGCACCAGGATCATGCCGGTGCATTCAATGTTATATATGCCAATCCGGGAGATATCACCATAAAAAATATTTATGACAACGGTTTTGATTATGATTTCATCGAAGCTGCCGGTGAACCTTACGATGATATCACGGTCATGGAAACGTTCCACGCGCTGACGAAAGATGCTGATAATCTCATACATTTAAAACGCGGCGATGTGATCACACTTGCCGGTCATCTGACACTCTCTGTTTTTAATGCATGGGATGAATCTGTTCTTTCTACTGTCGGGGATGAAAAAGATTATCAGAACAATGCCTCTTTGCTGTTTAAGATCAGCGGTGCACAAAACAGTATGTTATTCTGCTCTGATATCAAATATGATATGAACGACTATCTGCTTGGTACTTACCGGAACGATATCTCCTGCGATTATATTCAGGCCGGACATCACGGAAACTGGTCATTTTCCGATGAATTTTACGAGGCTGCAGGCGCCTCCTATGCCTTTATCGACGCGCCTTCCTCCATCACGGACAACCCGGATTTCCCTGCCAGTACCTTAAAAAGTTCTTTGCAGAAAAAAGGAACGGTATTTGATTTTTCTACCGCTCCTAATTCTGTTACTTTGAAATAACCTGATGAAATGTCCCGGATTTCGCCCGGTTATATTTTTCTACATAAGTTGTTATTGACCTTCAATTTCAGTTGTAGTGTGTTGAGTCAAAAAGATAAGAGGTTCTATGCCTCTTTCTTTTTATATTGTAAGTAATTTACTTACTGAAAATAGTAGTATCCACCCGCTGATACATTTTTCGTTCCACGGTTCTGTACAAATACACGGTATTTTCCTGTTTCAGAAACAGCAAACGAATGTCCAAATGCACCTTTCCCCTCCACATAACGCACATTATTATGAGGATCCATGATACCGATCCAACAGGTCTGTGTATTCGGTGCAATCGATGCAGAAAGCATAATCTTCTGTCCACTTGACACCTTAAATTTACCGGAGCAGAAACGTGTTCCCGGCTCTACTGTCCAATTAAAATTTGTCAGCTCTCCAGCATCCAATAATGGTGCTACCGGACTGAGGTCCGGTTTTGCATATTTGATGCGGGAATAATCATTATTCTCAGATGCCGGAACAAATACTTCTTTTAATTCCGGCGTCTCTGAAATCTCTCCCTGCGTAGCTTCTGCTTCCTGATACAGTTCGTCATGCACACCCGCTGCTCCGTAACTTGCTGCATAGGTTGTGGTCATTGAAGTTACCACAAATAAAAACGACAGTACAAATGCTGATATTCTTGCCCCTCTTTTGGCTTTCACATATTTTTTCATATACTCTATTCTCCTTCCCAAACTCTGCTGGCTTTCATATAGGGTAGAAAAAATATAATCCGGCTTTGAATCCTCCGGCATGCGCTCCATCAGATCTACGATCACTTCAAAATAACGTCTGGGCGTTATCACATCACGCAATGCGCAGACTGCCGACACGTCACAGGCACATTCACTCCACTCATTGATCCATGACAGAATATGTTTTGCTCCGGAGGTCATATGCTGCATCGCACCGATATAAATGCTGCAAATTTTAAAGAAAGGGTCATTATGCTTACAATGTACCAATTCATGACAAAAGATCACCGTCAGTTCTTCTTTACTGTAGTGATCCTTCGGTAATAAGATATTGTATTGGAATATTCCTGTCACCATTGGACTCTGAATGGAATTACTATAGTAAAGTCCTATCTTCCGATGGATATGGAGCATATTTTTTACTTTCGAAAACTCTGCTAAAACCTGCTCATCTGCCACAGGTATCCTATATCTGCAGAGTCTTTTCCAGCGGATAAATTCAATTACGCCATCTGCGACATTTTTGATCAGGAATATCAGCCAGATGATCCCGGCTATTCCAAACACGAGATCCATGTCTCCTGCCATCTCAAAATTAGGTTTCCATATGCCATCTGCCCGCAGATATCCCCGCCATGTCAGTCTGACGATCAGATATCCAAACGGAACTATATACATCATGCATACAAACCGTAACGTCACATATATCAATCTGGGGTCCAGTTTCAGTAATAATGGCTGAAATACTCTCCAGAACCCCAGACTGACCGTACCTGTAAAACAGGCAATCAAGATAATCAAAAATATCTGACTAATTAAGTTCATCTAATTTTTTCTTGAGTACCTGAACCTCTTCCTTGGTAAGCGCATCCTCGCAAAGATGGCAGGCAAACGCAGCCATATCTCCTTTATCAAAGAATCTTGCGTTCTCCTGTACGGTTGCTTTCCAGAAATCTTCCTTGCTTACTGCAGGCTGATAGAATGAATATCTTCCCTTGCGGTAAACTGTTAAAAATGATTTCTTAACCAGTCTTGCCAGAAAAGTAGAAACCGTCTGTGGCTTCCAGCTTTTTCCGTTCTCCTGATTTACTCTGTTCATGATATCCTGTAATGCCAGATCCTCTGTTGAATCCCAGATAACTTTCATGACAAGTCTTTCGCATGCTGAAATATCGTTCGTATCCATGAACCAATCTCCTTTCCACTCGCGCAGTGATTACTACGTCCGTAAACAACATATCATTTTTTTATGTTTGTTGACAGCAGCATAATTTTTACTGTTCACCGGTAATATCCCGCAAAGAGTATTGCTGTGAACGGAGTGAACAGTAGCAACAAATAATAAGCCTGGCAATAGAGGAGAAAAGAAATGGCAGAAGCTGTAGGAATTTTAGAGGTATTCGGGCTGGCGACAGCCTTTGTAGCAGGCGATGCCGGATGTAAGGCAGCAAATGTCCGCCTGGAGGTTTTTGATAAAAACAAACCAGCCAATGCTGACAGCCTGCCGGTACCGCTCCTTGTCTGCATTAAATTCAGAGGAAGTGTAACTGATGTTACAGCGGCTGTGGAAGAAGGCATGGAAGTTGCAAACAGAATGACTGGTGTGGTACAGCACTATGTAATTCCGGAGGAACAAAGAAAACGCTTTCTTCTTTGACGGTTTCGGAGCTTCGGTAACAGTCAGCTTCACAGCGCCTTCCCA
>ENA-USUM01002732-USUM01002732.1-human-gut-metagenome-genome-assembly--contig:-NODE-2732-length-10380-cov-12.108900_pt1 | contig 10380 bp, 4 predicted proteins | sample MGYA00250063_ERZ773402 | MGnify/ENA primary metagenome ERZ773402 (study PRJEB29103, sample SAMN06112030) | human gut metagenome | biome: human gut; feature: ankylosing spondylitis patient; material...
AGCGAGCTGTCCATGTTCTCGTTCAGCGTTTTTTCGTGGTTGCCGCCCAAATAGAAGTCCTTCATCATATAGCGGTACAATTAAAGGTAAAATCGTGGATTCCAATGGCGAGCCCGTTATCGGTGCTAATGTTATGGTAAAAGGCACCACCAATGGCTGTATGACTGACATTGACGGAAACTTCTCATTGAAAGATGCCAAAGGAACTTTGGTTATCTCATATATCGGTTACAAAACGGAAGAAGTTCAAGTGAAAGGCCATGAAACCAGTTTGAAGATTGTATTGAAAGAAGACTCTGAACTACTCCTGGAAGTTGTAGTGGTGGGATACGGCAGTATGAAGAAAGAGTCGTTGACAGGCTCGGTAACAGTGGTCGACCAAAAACTTTTTAAAGACAAAGGTACGGTATCCAATCCGCTTTCGGCCATGCAAGGTCAGGTGCCGGGTTTACGCATCACCCGCTCGTCGGCTGCTCCCGGTGAAGAGGGATGGGGTGTCTCAATCCGTGGTTCTGTATCGAAGAACAAGGTAGAACCTCTCTTGATTATTGACGGTGTACCTGCCAGTGGTGTGAGTGAGATAGCTCAACTCAATGCCGATGACATCGAAACCATTAACTTCCTGAAAGATGCTTCGGCTGCCATTTATGGTGCAAAAGCGGCAGGTGGTGTGATTTTGGTAACTACCAAACGTCCCGATGCCGGCAGAACCAAGGTGGAATATAGTGGTTCGGTTACACGTAAAATTGTGGGTTTGCAGCCCCGCATGATGAGTATGGACGAATGGACGGATGGTGTGCTCCAAGCCCGCTTGAATGACGGCTATGGCGAAGACGACAACTGGGTGCGCTATGCCCGTTTGGCTAAAGCGATGAAGAGGAGTTGGATTAATCTGCATGGTGGAAATAATCCCGATGAAGATCCCATTCCGGGAGGATTCCGCGGTGTGGCCGACTTTGTGTTTCATGATATGAACTGGACTGATGTGCTGTGGGGGAACGCTACTTCTACCCAACATAACCTCAGCATAAGCGGAGGTTCGGAGAAATCGACCTACCGGCTCTCGCTTGGTTATTTGAATGACCAAGGGACGCTGCAATGGGGGAACAACTCGAACGAACGCTATAACGTACGTTTATTCAACAGCTTCAAGATAAACGACCGTATCAGCTTGGAAAGCAATATGTCAGCCAGTCGTCAGCATCAGGTGGCTCCTACACAGATTGGTAGTATATTAGGCAGTAGCATACCGCAGCCAGGGTTACCGGTTTCGACCATCGATGGCAAACCGTATGCGTGGGGAGGCATTCATACTCCCAACTGGTCGGCCGAGTTGGGAGGTGACAACAAACTCGTAGTGACCACTATGAATGTGAACGAGATTTTGAAAGTGAACATATTGGATGGCCTTGATTTTCAAGGTACTTTGGGGTACTCAACGAACAATGCGGCCCGTGACGAACAGTATCTTTCAATTGATTGGTATCAATACGATGGCACACCGATTCAAAACGAGAACTCTCCCTATCCTGCAAAAGAAAAATCATCGTATACTAAAAGCTCTGCACGTACCGATAATTACACGGCATCAGCTTTTCTCACTTATAAGAAATTATTTGATGAGGCTCACGACATATCGCTTATGGGAGGTGTGCAATATGACTATGCCGCTTACGATTATAGCGGTACCAAAGCAATGGACGTGGAAGCGGCAATCGAATCGCTTAACGGTAAAGGACAAATCTACATAGACAAGGTAGACCGTTGGGAGGAAGCTATTCTCTCTTATTTCGGTCGCTTGAATTACAACTATAAGTCAAGATATATGGTAGAAGTGAATGCTCGCTACGACGGCTCTTCGAAATTCTTGCCCAAGAATCGCTGGAACTTCTTCTGGGGCGCATCAGCCGGATGGCGTATCACTGAAGAGAAATTCATGGAGAACTTGCGTGACTATGTGAATGAACTGAAACTACGTGCCTCATATGGTGAGGTAGGTAACCAAAATGGTATCGGACGCTATGACGGCATCCAACTTTACAACTACAAATCGAACAGCGGTGCTTTGTTGGGCAACTCGAAAGGAACCTATGTGGAATCTGCCGGACTGGTGAGCACTGTGCGTACTTGGGAACGTATTTACAACTATAACTTGGGTATTGACTTCGGATTCTTCAACAATCGCCTTACGGGTACGTTCGAGATCTTTAAAAAGAAAAACGATAATATGTTGGTTTCGCGTCTGCATCCCGGTGTTCTGGGCGGAATTGCTCCCAGTACGAATAGTGGTAAGTTTGAAGCCAATGGTTACGATGTTAGTTTGACTTGGCATGATAAGATAGGCAGTTTCAACTACCATGTTGGCGGTACGTTAACCTATATGACCAATAAACTCGTTGATGGAGGTAACATCGTGGTGAGCGCAGGTTATAACGAAGCTGTGAATGGCTATCCGCTCAATTCGGTATTTGGCTACCGCTATGTGGGCAAGGTACAAAACCAAGACCAACTGGACTATTACGTGGACAAATATGTGGGCAGCAACTCTATCGCCCTGCCTGCCAACTTGCGTTTGGGCGACCACATGTATGAAGATGTGAACAAAGACGATAAACTGACACAAGATGACCTTGTATTTCTCGGTTCCGACGACCCCAAATATTCGTTCTCGTTTAATTTCGGATGCGAGTGGAAAGGATTCGATTTCAATACCGTATTCCAAGGTGTGGGCAAGCGTACCATCTATCGTGAAATCGACTCTTGGAAAGTGCCTTTCAAGGCTATTTGGCTGAACACTACCAACCAGTCGGTGGGTAATGTATGGAGTCCTGAAACTCCCAATAACCATTTTCCTACTTATTCAAACAGTAATGACATCAATAATTATAACTACATTCCCTCTACCTGGTCGGCCGATAACGGAGCTTACCTGCGTCTCAAAGAGATTGTACTTGGTTACACATTGCCAAAGGCATGGATGAATAAGAGCGGTTTCATCAGCAACTTGCGTATTTATGTATCGGGCGCCGATTTATGGGAAAAATCGTATATCACCGATGGTTGGGATCCCGAAGCCACCCGTAAGGTGGAAAACAAGCAACGCTATCCGTTTAACCGCACCGTGACTTTCGGTGTGAATGCCACATTCTAATTTTTATTCTTAATATTGAAGATAACAATGAAAAAAATAGTATATATTTTAGGACTTATTTGCGCCATGACCATGCAGTCGTGTTTAGACCTTGAGCCCAAGACGCAATTGGCGGATACCAACTATTGGAAGTCGCCCGAACACTTCAAACTTTTTGCCACCCAGTTCTATGGCTGGTCGGCCGACTTTCGATGGCTCGACGACAGTCAGCACGCCGATATTCGCTCGGATTTGTTTGCCGGCAGCACGGTGAACATCTATAGTAACGGAACGAACAGCATTCCGTCATCCGACAAGCATTATACCGACAATTACAATCGTATTCGCCAAGTCAACACCTTGTTGCAACAGGCTGATGCGTATGAACAACAAGCCGACATTGCCATTTCAGTGGGGGAAGCCCGTTTCTTCCGTGCTTATTGTTACTTCGAGTTATTGCAGGCTTACGGTGACCTTATCATAGCCCGCACGCCGCTCGACATCGACTCGCCTGAGATGCAGAAGGCTCGCAATCCGCGTACCGAGGTGGCTGACTTCATCATTGACGACTTGAAAGAAGCCGCTAAACTATTGCCCGTTGATAAGGCTATCAGCAGCAGCGATGAAGGTCGCCTTTCCAGCGAAGCCGCTTTGGCGTTTCTTTCGCGTGTAGCCCTTTACGAAGGTACATGGGAGAAATTTCATAATGGCGGTCAAAATACCGAACGTACAAAAGATTTGCTCAATACCGCAGCACAGGCGGCTCATGATGTAATGGCGGGCGGAGCATTCGAGCTTTTTGCTCCTCAAGAATTGGGAACGGAAGCCTACAAGTATCTCTTTATCTTGGAGAATGAAAAGTCAAACCCTGCCAATATCAATAAAACAGGTAATAAAGAGTATATCTTTACCCGCCGCCACGACCCTGTTATCAATTCTATTGGTTTCAACATTACACAAGGGCGTTTGGGCAATGCCTTGTACGTTACTCGCAAAATGGCTAATATGTATCTGCAAAGCAATGGGTTACCCATCAATCCCCAAACGTGGAATTACACGAAAGTGGATGATGAATATAAAAATCGCGACAACCGCATGAACAATCAGCTTATGGTGCCCGGACAGACTTATTGGGGTACAAATGGCGGACGCATTGATTGGAGCGGCGATGCTGCCGAAATAGCCAATGCCTCGCATAGGAACTTCATGCCTCAAACCGGTACGGGCTACTTTCCCCACAAGTGGTGCAGCGAACGTGACGGAGTGCCCACCGGTATGGAAGCTTACGACTTCCCCGTCATCCGCTATGCCGAGGTGCTGCTGAACTATGCCGAAGCTGTGTTTGAACGCGATGGACAAATATCAGATGAAGACTTGGCTATCAGCTTGAACTTGACACGTAAACGCATTAACCCCGAAATGCCTGACTTGACTAACGACTTTGTCACGGCAAATAATTTGGATATGCGCACAGAGATTCGTCGTGAGCGTACCATCGAGTTTTTCGATGAGAATTTCCGCATTGATGATCTGAAGCGTTGGAAGACGGCCGAAGACGAAATGCCGATGAATCTCACCGGTGTGAAGTGGAAAGATACTGATTTTGAAAGCAGATGGCCCGATGCTTCTTTTAAAGACAAAGATGGTGAAGGCTGCATTATTCACGAAAAAGGACGCAACTGGCACGAAAAGCATTACTTGTTGCCGCTGCCCACTGACCAACTCAAGCTGAACTCCAACTTGAAACAAAATCCGGGTTGGAACCAATAATCCATTCATTATTCATTTATAAAGTAATCGAATTATGACATACAAAAACATACTTCAAAAGGGTGCATTTGCAACACTGTTGGCGGGTGCCTTGGTGGTGACCGTTTCGTGCAACGATGACGATGTATCCCCCGTTTTAGAAGAGAGAGTGCTCGTTAAGGAAATCAACCTTGAGGTGACTCCCGAACTGCCTCTGCTGATAGGCACTGATACTTTGATAAAATATACCGTAGGCCCGGATGAGGCTTTCAACAAAGAGGTGGTATGGAAATCGACTGTGCCCGATGTGGCTACCGTAGATGCCGAAGGACGCATCACTGCAGTGAAGGCCGGTAATACGGTCATTTCGGCCAAACCGGTTGTAGGCTATTCTGCCACTTCGACCATCAATGTGAAGGTGGTAAACGAAATCATTCACATCACTGATATCAGTCTTACTAATGAAGAGCTTGAAGTGTTTGTTACCTCGACTCTGCCGCTCATTTGGCAGACTACTCCGGTCGATCCCACTTACCCCGGAGTGATTTGGAAAAGCCTTACTCCCGATAAAGCCACCGTCAATGAAAAAGGCGAGGTGAAAGGTGTGGCCGAAGGAACGGCACGCATACAAGTCACCGCTACTGACGACAAACATTTCACAAAAGTGTTTGAGATTAAGGTGAAGCCTATTATTTATATCGAAAGTATGGAATTCGTGAAGGAAACCGATAAGCTGGCTTTAGGCGAAACCTATACTCCGCAGATGAATGTAACGCCGGCAGACGCTACGCTGTCGTACATCGCATGGGAAAGCAGCAAGCCCGATGTTGTAGAGATTGACGAAAAAGGCCGGTTTGTGGCGAAGGCTTACGGCAATGCCGTGATTACTGCTTTGGCAGACTATGGCGACGGTAAACCTATCAAAGCTACGATGAGTATCAATGTGAGTGAGGGATTGATGAACGACCAATTTACCATTGAGAACATCTGGCAACCATTCGGCAATTTCAATCATCGAGAATTTGAATGGATGGAGAACGATGGAGTACTTCGCATATTACCCGGTGACGATAAGGCTTACAAAGCTGTGCGCATTTGTCGTACCGGAGGATTTGGGTTCAACGTAACCAACTATCCCATCTTGGCCTTTAAAGTGAAATTCCCCGAAAATGTGTTCGAAGCATCAACAAGCATAGAGTGGTATCTCGACATTTGGGGTGGAAGCGGCATTACCGTAGCCGGTAAATATGGCGAAGATACCGATAAAGGAAAAAACGCCATGACTGTGGCAGATTGTGGCGAATACAAAGTATTCTACGCCGACTTTACGAAGAAATTCCTCGGCAAGAATCAACAGTATATGCCTACTGCATTGACGAAGTACGACACGGTGGAACTTCAATTTTGGAAAATATGGTATGAAGCCAGCGAAACTGGCAGTATCTATGTGGATTGGGTGAAGACCTTCGAATCGGAACAGGAACTGAAAGATTTGATTAAAGCTGAAAAAGCCGAATAATGGTAGCCGACTTCTCAGAAACTGATTGAATAACAAAATGAATATTGAATATATGAAAAATTTGATTTATACCTTCGTGGGCAGCATGGCACTTGTGTTGCTGACCGGCTGTAGTGCTGAGTTCGAGAACGGAACTCCCGAACCATGGCAACGCGAAATCAACCCCAATGAAAATTATGAGTACACCATCAAGCACCCTTGTCTGGTGAACACCGAAGCCGATTTTGAACGTGCACGCCGTAAAGTGAATGAAGGCGCCGAACCTTGGATTAGTGGTTGGCAAAAATTGTGCGACAGCCGATTTGCCCAACTGAATTATAACTCAAATCCGCAAGAAGAAATTGTGCGCCACTCAAAAGGCGGAAACTTCAATACGGCTGCTTTTGATGCCGGTGCCGCTTATCAGTTGGCTTTACGCTGGAAAATTTCGGGAGATGAAGATTATGCGAAAGCGGCTATTAAAATTCTGAACGGATGGGCTAAAACTTGTAAAGGGGTGAACTATAAAACGTGGCCTGACGACAGCCATCGCCTGCTTGCTGCCGGATTTATCGGTTACCAGTTTGCTGCTCCCGCTGAACTGATGCGCGACTACGAAGGCTGGAAAACCGAGGATTTCGAAATCTTCAAGAAATGGATAGATAAAACTTTCTATCCTATCTGCGACGATTTCTTAGATAACCACTTTAACTCTTCAGCCATTGCAGGTTGGATGAGTTGGGATCTGCCCGCCATGCTCACCATTCTTTCTATCGGCGTGCTGAATGATGACGATGCTAAGATTAAACAAGCCCTGGAGTTTTTCTACCACGGAAAAGGTATGGGCTGTATCGAGTGGTCGGTGAGAGGTATGCACGAAGACCCGGAAGGAAAAGTGAAAGGCAGACATTTGGCACAGAGCCAGGAGATGGGACGCGACCAGGGGCACGCCACTCTCAATGTCGGTTTGCACGCTTACTTCTGCCGTACGGCTTATAACATGGGTATCGACCTTTTTGCCTACAACGACAACATTGTTCTCGACCTCTGCGAATATACGGCTAAGTATAACTTGACTTCGGCTGAAGATGTAGAAATGCCTTTCGAACCTTACTATCACCCCAAATATGGTTGGCACGAGAAGGTGTCGGCCGAGGCTAAGGGGCGTGCCCGTCCGGGATGGGAACTCCTCTACAACCATTATGCCAAGGTGAAAGGTATGAATGCACCCTATTCTCAAGCCTTTGCCGAAAAGGAACGCCCCGAAGGATATGGTGAGCGTGGAACTGCTGAAGCCGGCGATTTGGGATTTGGGACATTATTATATACTGAAGAATAACTTTTGAGTTTTCCGGCTGATTTCAAGGAGTTAAGAGGTTAGACTTCTTAACTCCTTGATACTACTCTGTGAAACCTTCACAACTCTTTCCTTATGATAAATAGATTATTTCCTACCTTATTATTCTTTATCTGCTTCTTTTATAGTTTGCCTCAAACGGCAAAGGCGCAAAACAACGAGTGGGAAAATCCCGCCAAATATGAGTGGAACAAAGAGAGGCCACATGCTGACTTTCGTCTCTACGAACAGTCAGAGGATGCAGTGAACGACAAACCCCGAAAATCGTCTTGGCAACATTCGTTGAATGGTGTGTGGAAGTTTATCTATGCCCCTACTATAGCAGCGAGCATAAAAGATTTTTATCGGATAGATTTACCCGACAGTAATTGGGATACAATAACAGTTCCTTCTAACTGGGAAATCCAAGGATTCGGTGAACCGATAATCCGCAACATTCAGTATGTATTTTCATCCAATCCACCTTATATTGACGTAGACAATCCTGTGGGTACCTATCGGCGCACATTTACGGTTCCTCGAAACTGGCAGGAGCGCGAAGTATTTCTGCACTTCGGCTCCATTAGCGGCTATGCCCGCATTTATGTGAACGGGCAGCAAGTCGGAATGACCAAAGCTTCCAAAACACCGGCTGAATTTAATGTGACGAACTATCTGAAAGAAGGAGAAAATTTACTGGCAGTACAGATTTATCGCTGGCATGATGGCAGCTATATGGAAGACCAGGATTTTTGGCGACTGACCGGGATTGAACGTGATGTATTCTTGCAAGCTTACCCTAAACTGACTATTTGGGATTTTTTCTTAAAATCAAGTTTGGATAGTACATATAAGAATGGTATATTCAATGCTACCGTAGATTTGCGTGAATTTACAGGTAATAATGTAAAAAAAGGAACACTCAAACTGGAATTATTGGATAAAACCGGCAAAATAGTTTTGTCACAACAAAAGAAATTTGACATAGAAGATGAGTTTACCCAATTAGCTTTTTCGGGCGTCATTAAGAATGTATCCAAATGGAATGCTGAAAAGCCATCTCTTTATGATTGTGTCATCACACTTTGGGATGATAAAAACAAGCAGCTTGCAGTTACTGCCTGTAAGACCGGTTTCAGAAAGATAGAAATAAAGAATGCTCGATTATTGGTGAATGGTGTTCCGACTTATATAAAAGGCGTGAACCGTCATGAGCATAATGACAGCTTGGGGCACGTCCAAACTCGCGAATTTATGATGAATGACCTGAAATTGATAAAACAACTGAATATGAATGCTGTTCGTACCAGTCATTATCCCAATCATCCGTTGTTTTATAAATTATGTGACCAATATGGCATTTACATTATAGATGAAGCCAATATTGAAACCCACGGAATGGGCTCAGTTCCTTATTTCAAAGATACCATTCCGCATCCTGCTTATCGTTCCGAATGGTATGCGGCTCATGTAGACCGTATCACCCGTATGGTGGAAAGAGATAAAAATCATCCGTGCGTCATAGGCTGGTCGTTAGGGAATGAATGTGGTAATGGAATCGTATTCCATGATGAATATAAACGTCTGAAAGAATATGACCCAAGTCGTTTTGTGCAATTCGAACAGGCTTGGGAGGACTGGAATACAGATATTGTATGTCCGATGTATCCCAATATGTGGAAAATAACGGAATATGCCAAGTCCGGTAAACAGCGCCCCTTTATCATGTGTGAGTATGCCCATGCCCAGGGGAATAGTAATGGTAACTTCAAAGACCTTTGGGATGTTATTTATGACAGTCCAAATTTGCAAGGTGGTTTTATTTGGGACTTTATGGATCAAGGGTTTAAAATGAAGACAGAACCGGGAGACGGACGCATCTACTGGACGTACAATGGAAAAATGGGAAGTTATAAATGGCTGGAAGATAGGAAAGGGGAATTAAATACAGGAACCGACGGCTTAATTTCTGCTAATGGCATTCCCAAACCACAAGCGTATGAAGTAAAGAAAGTCTATCAGTACATTCAGTTTAACGCGAAAGATTTGAGTAAAGGGATTGTTTCAATCAGGAATCGTTATGATTTTACCAATCTGAATGAATATGCTTTTACTTGGGAAGTATATAAGAATGGAGAGAAATTCTCTACAGGAAATTTCAATGTTGAATTAAAACCTCATGCGGAAAAAGAGGTACGATTGAATCTTCCAGTCATTCCGGAAGATGGAAATGAATATTTTCTCAACCTCTATGCCTATACAAAGGTTGCTACCGATTTAATTCCTGTACATTATGAAGTGGCTAAGGAACAGATAAAGCTAAATAGAGGCAGTTTCTTTGCTTCTCTTTCGGCTTGTTCGGGTAAGTTGTCTTATGAAACGAAAGACAATGTTTTATCTTTTCAGTCGGATGCCGTCTCCGGTAAGATTGATTTGAAAAAAGGAGTGCTGTTTAATTATAGCATAAACGGCAAACAACCCATTAAGCAATATCCGGAACCGGCTTTTTGGCGTGCTCCGGTTGATAATGATTTCGGGAATAAAATGCCCTGGTTGGCAGGTGTCTGGCGGACAGCGCATGTGAACCGTTATGTGAAGAACGTGGTTATAGAGGAAATGGAAGAACCGAAAGCTTCACGGACAGTTGCAGAGGAAGCACCGTTTGTT
>ENA-USUM01002733-USUM01002733.1-human-gut-metagenome-genome-assembly--contig:-NODE-2733-length-10380-cov-9.202562_pt1 | contig 10380 bp, 8 predicted proteins | sample MGYA00250063_ERZ773402 | MGnify/ENA primary metagenome ERZ773402 (study PRJEB29103, sample SAMN06112030) | human gut metagenome | biome: human gut; feature: ankylosing spondylitis patient; material...
AGTCTTTGATAAATATTTTTGCTAATAATGTTACCATGTCACTCTTCCTTTTTTATTCCAGTTTTCCAAAATGTGCAAAAGGCCAGTAAGTAAAAAGTGCTTTTCCTAAAATTTTGTCTTTTGTCACATAAGTGTTGCTCCAATATCTTGCATCCCAGGAATCATTCCTGTTATCTCCCATCATGAAGTACGATCCCTCCGGCACCTCAAATGTATATGGACCCGTGGCAACAGTCCATTCTTCTTTCAGATAGTCCTCCTGTAAAGGCTCTGCCGATCCATTGATATATATTTTTCCATCCTCAATATCGATGGTATCCCCCGGAAGCCCGATCACACGCTTCACATAAATCTCACTCTCATCATCCGGATACCGGAATACGACAATATCCCCTCTCTCTGGCTCTCCAAACACATATGCGAGCCGGTTTCCGATAAAACGGTCTCCTGGCAGGATTGTATTCTCCATCGATCCGGTAGGTACATCCGCATTGATGATCAGAAAGTTTTTGATGAGAAGCGCTGCCACTAAAGCAATTGCAAACGGGATCACCCAGCTCATGATCTCTTTGAAAATGGAGGTTTGCTCCTCGTCATTCTCCTGATTTTCCGGTGCTTTAATACCGTCTGCTGTCTGCTCTGCTTTATGTTCTATTGGATCATTAAAATCTTCTACCTGTAAATCTTCCATTATCTCTTTATCCTCAATTCGTTTTCCTTATGATCTGCTATTCTGCTTTTTGCAATAGCTATATTTTACCATAACTGGAATGAAATAGATATGAGAATTTTCCTATTGCACAAAAAAGACTGCCGGCAGTTTACCTTTTTCATAAATCTGCCTGACAGTCTGATGTGCCTTCTGGAAAAAGCGCTTAGTACTCTTCCTCTTCGCCTTCTTCTTTCTCAGAAATATCGTTCACCGGTTTCTCCAGTCCCTCGATCGTGATATGGTTTTTCTCTGCGTAATCCCATAATGCAGCGTGAATTGCTTCCTCTGCCAACAGGCTGCAGTGAACCTTCACTGGTGGAAGTCCGTCTAAAGCTTCCATAACGGCTTTATTTGTCACTTCCAACGCCTGCTGTACTGTTTTTCCTTTTACAAGTTCGGTTGCCATACTGCTTGTTGCAACGGCTGCGCCACATCCAAATGTTTTAAACTTTACATCCTGGATGATCCCGTTATCATCAATGTCAAGATACATTCTCATGATGTCGCCGCATTTTGCATTACCAACGGTACCGACACCGCTTGGATTCTCAATCTCTCCAACGTTTCTTGGGTTGTTAAAATGATCCATTACTTTTTCACTATACATATTTTTTATCCTGCTTTCTTTGAATATAACCTGTTATTTTGATCACTGTAAAATCATGTGATCGAAAAATTTATTTATTCTGTTTTTTTACGAAATCCTCATATAATGGGGACATGCTTCTCAAACGTTCAATGATCTTCTTTAACTCGTCTACAACAAAATCGATCTCTTCTACGGTATTCTTCTCGGAAAGTGTCAGACGAAGAGAACCGTGTGCGATCTCATGAGGAAGTCCGATCGCAAGCAATACATGAGACGGGTCTAAGGATCCGGAAGTACATGCAGAACCACTGGATGCACAGACACCTGCCTGATCTAATAAGATCAGCATGGACTCACCCTCGATATAACGGAAACATACGTTTACGTTGTTTGGCAGACGGTCATGTCTGTCACCATTCAATCTCACATATGGGATTTCTGTTAAAATACGGTCGATCAGGTGATCTCTTAAGCTGATCTCTTTTGCACTTCTCTCTGCCATGGTATTTTTTGCGATCTCGGCTGCTTTGCCGATACCTACGATACCCGGTACATTCAGAGTTCCGGCTCTACGTTTTCGCTCCTGCGCACCACCGTGGATGAAGGAAAGAATCTTCACGCCTTTTCTGATATACATTACGCCAATTCCCTTTGGTCCGTTGATCTTGTGACCGCTGGCACTCAGCATATCAATGTTCATCTCGTCCACATCGATCGGAATATGTCCAAATGCCTGTACAGCGTCCGTGTGGAATAATACGCCATGTTCATGTGCGATACGTCCGATCTCCCTGACCGGCTGGATGGTTCCGATCTCGTTATTTGCTGTCATTATGGAAATCAGGATTGTATCAGGACGGATTGCTGCCTCTAACTCGTCCAGTTTTACTTTACCGTTTTCGTCAACGTTCACATACGTAATCTCAAAACCTTTTTTCTCCAGGTAAGCACAGGTGTGAAGGATCGCGTGATGTTCGATCGTGCTTGTGATGATGTGTTTTCCTTTGGACGCATAAGCGTCTGCGGTTGCCTTTAATGCCCAGTTATCAGACTCGCTGCCGCCTCCTGTAAAATAAATCTCATCTGTCTTCGCATTGATCAGTTCTGCCACGGAAGTCCTTGCTTTATCAACCGCCTTTTTGCTCTCAGATGCAAAACTGTAAATTGCAGATGGATTGCTGTATACTTCTGAAAAATATGGAAGCATCTCCTGTAACACTTCCGGATATACCTGCGTTGTTGCTGCATTATCTAAGTAAATCAGTTTACTCATATCTTTGTACCTCTTTCTATCTCTAAATTAGTTTGCAATTAATATTTCCTAGTTATTTGATATGATATAAGTATTATAACGCATTATTTCCCCTTGTCAAGGTAGGAATTGTTTTCTTTTTTGTACAAGTACGCTATTTTTTTTCATAGTCGCCCGATACCTGACAAGGCATAAGTATCACGACAATCCTTCCAGACCGCCGAACATTTTCATGAGTTCTTTTTCCCCATAATCGTCAAAGTCAACGGTGATCATCATGTCATCCTCTCTTACCACGGAACCGGTGCCGTATTTTGGATGACGGACGCGGCGTTTTTGTGTGGTTACTGCTTCATTTCCTACTGAAATATTCTTTGTTCCTGTATTCGCCGATGGATTTTTTTCCCCTGATATTTTGCCGGCTTCCTGCAGTTCTATATGCTCTGACTGATTTGCACGCTCTGCAAGGATCTGGCATTTCAGATCCTGTAAATGCGTTGCCGAAGACTCCCGCTCCTTCTCCTGTCCTTCGATCAGATTTCCCGGTATCATGCGCAGATATCTGCTCGGTCCGGGTGCTGCCCGGTACTGTCCCGGACTTGTGTAATAGGAAAGTTCCAGATGTTCCTTCGCCCTTGTGATGCCGACAAAAAAGAGACGCTGCTCCTCCTCTTCCTCCTCAAAACTTTTGGTCTGCAAAGGAATCAGTCCATAATTCACACCTGTGATAAAAACATGGGAAAACTCCAACCCTTTGGATGCATGAAGTGTCATAAGCTTTACAGTATCGTTTTCATTATGTATCTCTTTTTTCAAAATATTCGTTCCATACAAAGACGCCATATTCAAAAATTCCGAAAAACCTTCCACGACATTTTTCTGCTGCTCTTTCTGGTAGGTGGTCATGCGCTCCAAAAAGTCCATGACGCAGATTCTGTCTTCTACATACGAAGCTGTCGTTGGGTGGAGATGATTTTCCAGAGAAAAATAGTTCCAGAGGTCTTCTGCTGTTGTGGATTGAGCGTTGAAATATGCTTGCGAAAATCCAAGCATTTGCTTACGGATATCTGAGTTTATTTTTTGCTTCTCTGATTGTGGAGTCTCTGTCTGTGTTTTCCGGGTTTCACTCAGAATATCAATTGTTTTTTCCGCCTCTTTCACCGACATGCCGAGCCCGTATCTCTTATCCGCAAGCGCCGCTATGCCGGAACTTTTATCCTTCGGGTTGACAGAAAAACGCAGTACCCTGATCAGCCAGTCCAGAACCGGAATATCTTTCACAGTCTTTTTTAACGAAACTTCGAATGGAATGCCTTCTTTTTCAAAAACATGTTCAAAAATTTCTGACTGGTTCTGCAAACGGTAAAAGATCGCCATTTCCCGGTATGGAAGCCCCGACGCATGCAGATCCCTGATCCTGCCTGCAAGATAGTCAGCCTCCTGAAACGGATCATACATATTCCGGATCTGAATTTTATCACCGCTCTCCCTGCCGCCCTGCAAGGTGCCTCCCTGCTGCATGAAGCAGCGTGCCACTGCAAGGATTTCACTGCTGGAACGGTAATTCACCGGAAGTGTCAGCTCCGTTGCCTGATATTTGGTCTTCAGCTGATAAAAAATATGAAAAGCACTTCCACGCCAACTGTAAATGACCTGATTCGGATCACCTACTGCAAAAAAACAGGTCTGTGGTTTTTTCAGGCAGTCGATGAGCTCTAACTGTTTCTCATCGCTGTCCTGCACTTCGTCCACGATGATCCAGGAGATGTCATCCATCTTCTGTTCTGACATCTTCACCAAATTACATGTGTTTTCCAGCAGCTCATCAAACGTCATTTTATCCTGGCGTCTCTTTTCTTCCTTTAGCAATGCCTTTAATTTTTCAATATCATCCTGATATTTGCTGTTTTTTTGTTCCAGACGCTTTTTCAGCCGGTTTTTATATTTGATTTTCAGCTGATAAGTTAAGATCAACTGCTCTGCCATCCCAAGTTCTTCGTCCGGATCCATCACCATAAATTCTTTGGTATAACCCAGATTTTCCACTGGAAGCATTTTCTTCAACATTGTAAGACACACACTGTGAAATGTTCCAAAGCCCCACAACTGTTCCTCTGTGATCTCCGGCTCCAGCGCATACAGACGCTCTTTGATCTCATCCGCAGCCTTATTCGTAAAAGTCAGAACAACCATCTGCTCATATGGAATCTGCTTCTCGTAATGCAGATACATGACCTTTGTGATAAGAACCGTCGTCTTACCGCTGCCAACATTGGCATTCACCAGACAAGCGTTGCTCTCATCGAAAACGGCTGCTTTCTGGTATTCATTTAGACGTTGTAGCTGTTGTGTGTAATTTTCTTTAAATTCCATATTTCTTTAAATCCACCCTGCCATTCACCACTTCAATGCCGTCTGCTTTCAGCAGTTCTTCCTGCACATGCTCCCCTCCAAAGGCGAAAGCCCCTGCTAATTCTCCCTTGGAATTCACAACACGGTAACATGGGATATGCTCCGGATCCGGGTTATGGTGCAGGGCATTTCCGACTGCTCTAGACATTCTCGGATTTCCGGCAAGCTCTGCCACCCTGCCGTAAGTTGCCACTTTACCTTTTGGAATGGTTTTCACCGCCTCATAAATACGCTTTGTCGGACTGTCTGTGATAATGTCATAGCTTTCTGCAATCATCTGCTTCACATCCTTATCCGGGATTGTCCCATCTAAAATGATCGTATTCCAGTGTTCTTTATTCTGATGATATCCCGGAAGCACGGACGCATAGGCATCCCTCCAGAAATCGCGCCACTCCGGGCGCACTTTCACATTCAGATTGATGTATCCGTTCCGCTCATATACCCACAAAAATGCCTTTTTGCTTCCATGCACACGCACTAACTCCCAGTTTGAATCATGGAACGGCGTTTCCAGATAAGTGTCTGGAAATGATAATCCGTATTTTGTTGCTTCTTCTCTTGTTTTCATAATAACCTCCGCCCCATCTTCTCCATTGCGTCCTTATCTGGCTCTTTCACTTCATCCGTAAGCGCCACCTGAATCTGGAATCCAACCGGCACATCCGCATAATAACTGATAATATTCTTAAGGCGCTCGCGGTTTCCCGGCTCCATCACCCAGTCTGCATAAAAGGCGCTGGATAATTTTAAGATCAGCATCCGCTCTCTCACTTCGACCGCCGGAACGGTCTGTAAAAATGCGGCAAAGTTCTCTCCGTTTTCACTAATCTTTTTGCAGAACTCCTGCCACTGCTCTCCTAACTTTTCAAACGAGAACTCTTTTCTCCGGAACGTGGACGGCGCATGCTCTGCAGTCTTCACTCCCATCGGGACATCCCAGTGTTCCAGCAGGTTTTCCAGTCCGAAAAGTACCATCTGCCTGTCAAGCCGGTAATCTCCCACACAGGCGGCACAGCCATCTTTGCATCCACAGCCTTTTACAAGCTTCACGGCATTTTGGATAATATCTTCCATATTATCATAAATCTTTTCAGCGAATCCAAGTCCACCCACATACTTATCGTAAAAATAGATGTCTACGTCCGAGCTTGTGTCAAACGCAAGTTCCAGTGCATTCGCCGACGTGATAACTCCAATATCCTCCTGTTCCGTCATGGTCACCATCCGGGCAGCATTTTTCAGTGCGAAACAGACGCCCTCATAATAATTGTTCCGCACCATTTTCGTATTCTCATTCACCTGGATCAATCCCCGGTACACCTTCACGACATTCTCCGGCACACGCATCCAGGTACTCTCCGTATCATAGTCTTTGGAGAGTGCCTTCGGTAACTGCTCATAGCCAAGATTCTGATGATTGTGAAACTGCATTTTCTTAAACATATAAACGTAATCGCTCACATTGACATCGCCAAAATGAAGCTCTGTGCGCGCAAGCGGCATATTTTTACTCTCGTGAACGATCTTCACATTCGCTTCCCCTGCCGCGACCGTATAATAATTTCCATTAAAAGGCACTGCATAGGCAGTCCGGCTCTCAAGGTCAAGCTTTGTCACCTGATAGGCAACACCGTCATGCATGTAGACCGCACCATCGTGAAGCTCGCGGAACGCCTGACTCTCGTCCATCTCTGTGATTTCTTTTCCGCTGTCCTTGTGCAGAAGCTTATAGCGCTTCTCGTCAATATTGCGCATGGAAAAATCACCCGCCGGGAACTCACCGCCAGACCACGCAAATTTTCCATTGTGGCTCGACAGTTCCTCAGCGCGGAGAAGTACCGGGATTGCCTCGCCAAGATCCGGAAACAGGGAAATATCATCAAGCGTCAAAGGAATCTCCGCTGCTGCCGCACGGATATGCGCCAGCTCAATGATCAGATTATTCTTATCGATCACAGCATTTTCACTGCTTCCCTCAAACAGCCAGCCCGGCTCAAGCGCAATGTACTGGTCAAACGGCTGATTGTCGAGAATGAGATAGTTGCTGCTCCTTTTCCCGCTTCTTCCGGCACGCCCTGTCTGCTGCCAGAATGAGGCTCTGGTGCCCGGATAACCGACTAACACCGTGGTACTGATCTTTCCGATATCAATTCCAAGTTCTAATGCATTCGTGGAAACAAGTCCCATCAGTTCTCCCGAGATCATCTGATTTTCAATCTGTTTCCGCTCAAGCGACGTGTAACCGCCACGATAACCGGAGATCTCATCCGGCTTATGCGTGCCCAAAAATCCCTCCGCTTCCAAATGATCTCTCGTCTCTTTTAAGACGATCTCCACATTCTTTCTTGACTTCGTAAACGCAATAAAATTTTTTCCTTCATCCATCAGCTCCGGCAAAAGTTCTGCCGCCACTGTCGTAATGCGGACCTGCCCATAATAGTTGTCGTCTTTCCCCATGATCTTCGGCGGCTGGATGAGATAATATCCACGTTCTGCTGCTGGTGAGCCGTCCTTATCCACAAGTGCAAACTGCTTTCCACAGATCTCTGCTGCAAGCTCCACCGGATTGGCGATCGTAGCAGAACTGCAAAGAAACTGCGGATTGGAATGATAATAACGGCATACTCTTGAAAGTCTGCGGAACACATTTGCCAGATGCGAACCGAACGCTCCACGATAGGTATGCAGCTCATCGATCACAATGTATTTTAAATTGGAAAAAATAAAATCAAACCCGTATTTGCTGTGATTCGGCAGAAATGCCCCATTCACCATCTCCGGGTTTGTCAATATAATATTGGCACTCTGCCGGATTCTTGTACGCTCCGCCACCGGCGTATCCCCATCATACACGCCCGCCACAATACGGTTCTCTCCAAAATATTCCAGATACGGTGCAATCGCACGGTACTGGTCTGCCGCAAGTGCCTTGGTCGGGTAAATGAAAATTGCCCTTGTCAGCGGATTTTTCAAAATATCCTGTAAAACCGGAAGTAAAAAACTCAAGGTCTTGCCGCTCGCCGTTGATGTTGTGATAACAACATTCTTCCCGGAAGTCACTTTCTCAAACATTTCCGTCTGATGACAGTATAGCTTCCCGATTCCGTGCGACTTCAGGTACTCCGCCAGCTCCGGCAGAAGATTCTCCGGGAAATCGTCATATACTGCCGGGTGGGCAGGGATTGTTTTTTCGTAAATGATGCAGTCTTTGATGTCCATGGAAAAGTCCTTCCTATTTTCTGACAGATGTCGGAATATCAATATTTAGTCCAAGCAGCATCTTTACCAGCCACACAAAGAAAATCAGCACCAGTATCGGAATCAGGCATGAAGTCACAAGCAAAATTGCCAATGCCTCGATAAAGTTATTCAACACATTCTCCACATTCGCAGTCGCTGTGGACACTCCTTCCTGCACTTTATTAAAAAGTCCTGAGAAAAATCCACCGGCATTTTCTTTGCTGTCACTGTCTGAATCACTCTGGGATTTTTCATTGCTGCTCTTATCGTCCACCTGTCCACTTTCTCCTGTTTCAGATTCTATCTCATCGGTTGTCTGCTTCGCAGTCTCTATCGTACTCTCGATGGATGACGCATAGGTTGTCTCGATCATATCCGCCACCTTCACGCTCGCCGGGATCACAAGATACACTGCCAGTCCGAAAAGCAGGAATTTCTGTGCGACCACTCGCAATATCTCTTTCCTCCACAACAGATACCCGGAGAAAAATACACATGCAATTGGAACCAGTATCTTAAATGCCGCATATCCGGTGATCGTCACCAGATATTTTTCCAAATAAATGGCACATAATACAATCAGAAAATAACTGCTCAAATCTGCCAGCTTGTTAGCAATTGGAGTTCCGACATCCCCCGGAATCAATGTGATCGCTGCTGATGCCGCTGTAGATGCTGCGGCAAGCTCCATGACGGTTGTTTTCTTATCGTCCAATGACTGGATTGTCTTCGCATTAAATTCTGTCGAAGAAGTAAACCGCGCGATCACAAAAAATGACAGTAATGCAATCACAATTGGAATCAGCGCAAATAAAATCTTTTTCTGTTTTTCGTTTTCCATGTATGTGTGCTCCTTTATACTACAACTTCATCGGACAGGCATCCCTGTCTTATCTGCAAAAATTCCATACATTTTTGCTAAAATATATAAAAAAGTATATCCTCTTTTAAATTTTCATGCAACCAAAAGCACTTAGATACACTGAACAAAATCCCCCAACTTACCGATATATAAGTTATCGAAACAAGTTGTCTAATTTATTTCACGGAGGAAATAAAGATGAACTTAACCGTAAGCAATTATTTTGGCGGAACGATGAATGGATTCTCCACTGCCACGATCAACACAAGAAACACTGGAATTTCCAAAAGCAGTTCCTTTAGCACAGGAAAGTCAACCAAAAAATCTCTTAATTATAATGCAAAACAAATCTCCTCACAGCTTATCCGCGCCACAAAGTCGCGGACTGCCGCTGCGGTTCTCACCAAGGCAAAAAGTACAGTCAATAATTTACAGCACTGCCTCGGAACCGGGGAATATGATGACAGTGAGGTACAGATTGCCCTCGCACACGCAAAAAGAATGGTAAAATGCGCCCAGTCCAAGGTGTCTAATCTGAAACAGGAAGAAAATTTACAGCGGAAATATGAACGTGAAAAATCAGCAAAAGAAATGCAGCAGAAGTCCGAAGTGAAACGCCGCGTCCACCAGAAAGAAAATGATCTGAAACAAAAGATGGCGACAGAGGAGATTCAGCAGGTACAGAAAGAGAAATCAAGACGTCAGGAAATCATCCGCAAACGCCGTATGCACCGCAATGAAGAGCGCAGCAACATCAACGAAGCGGATATGAAATATCTGCAAAATACTATGGATTACAAACACGGCGGTATTTCCACTGCAGCCGGTGCAGCAACCGTCGATCTGTCTTATGTCGGACTGCAGATGAGTGAATTACAGCAGATGGAAGCACAAACGGAAGCTCAGATGAATGCCGAGTTAAATGCCACCGCCGATGCAGGCACTGTAGATACAGCCACCTGCGACAGTGGCTCATCTGCCGCAGCAGCCTCTTTCAATGGAAGCGTCAGCTCTGGAAGTGTTCTATAATTTCACCATGGGAAAATATTTTTAGAATCCCATCTTCATAGCTCACGAAGAAAATAATATTTGTTTATATCGTTTTTCTTTTCATTTACGCTGTGAATGACTTGTGAGAGAACTCTTATACATGCCCAATCAACGCTGTGAATTGCACCACAAAATCTGCAATTTACGTTATGGAACTTTGGTTGGCTTTGATTTCTGCCGCTCGTAACCTGGATTGACGGATTTGCACAGACTTAAATCATTGCATGCTGCACAGTCTTGGATAAATAAAAAATAGAACT
>ENA-USUM01002743-USUM01002743.1-human-gut-metagenome-genome-assembly--contig:-NODE-2743-length-10354-cov-29.916707_pt1 | contig 10354 bp, 8 predicted proteins | sample MGYA00250063_ERZ773402 | MGnify/ENA primary metagenome ERZ773402 (study PRJEB29103, sample SAMN06112030) | human gut metagenome | biome: human gut; feature: ankylosing spondylitis patient; material...
ACCTTCTCGCTGGTCGGCGAGTCCGGCTCCGGCAAGACCACCATTGGCCGTGCCATCTGCCGCATCAACCCGACCTCGGGCGGCGACATCTTCTTCAAGGGCCAGAAGATCAACGGTAAGATCTCCAAGGAGCTGGACCGTGAGGTCATCCGCAAGGTGCAGATGATCTTCCAGGACCCCATGGCCTCCCTGAACGAGCGCGCCAAGGTCGAGTACATCGTGGCTGAGGGTCTGTTGAACCACCACCTGTACAAGGACCAGAATGACCTGCACGAAAAGGTCATGAACGCTCTGCACGAGGTCGGCCTGCTGCCGGAGTTCGTCTCCCGCTTCCCCCACGAGTTCTCGGGCGGCCAGCGTCAGCGTATCGGCATCGCCCGTGCGCTGGTCATGGAGCCGGAGTTCATCGTGGCCGACGAGCCCATCTCTGCTCTGGACGTCTCCATCCGTGCGCAGGTGCTGAACCTGCTGAACAGCATGAAGAAGTCCCGCGGTCTGACCTACCTGTTCATCGCCCACGACCTGTCGGTCGTCCGGTTCATCTCGGACCGCATCGCCGTCATCAGCAAGGGCCGCATCGTGGAGCTTGCAGAGGCTGAAGAGCTGTTCCTCCACCCCCTGCATCCCTACACCAAAGCCCTGCTGAGCGCTGTTCCCATCCCCGACCCGGGTCTGGAAAAGAAGAAGAAGCTTCTGGTCTACGACCCCTCCATCCACGACTACAGCGTGGACAAGCCGGTGTGGGAAGAGATCGCCAACGGTCACTTTGTCTATGGCAACCAGAAGGAGCTGGAAGGCTACCGCAAGGAATATCAGAGCCAGCTCTAAGCACTGTCACTTGACTGTATTTTAACACAAATGCCCCGCCGCATTGGGAAGCATCCCATTGCGGCGGGGTTTTGTGCTGTATAAAAAGAGGCCGCTTCCCGTATTTCTGCCGGGAAGCGGCCCCTTTGTGTTTTATATCAGTCTTGCACCGGGCTTCGGCTCATGGGCCTGCCAGAGGGTGACCCACTCGGGCAGATGCAGGGTCTTCAGGCGCTGGGGCAGGGCGGCGAGATCGCCGCCAGTGAGATACCACGCCACACCGAACGCCGCCAGCGCCAGGATCACCAGCACCGCCAACAGAACGCGGAGAGGATGCTTCTTCTTTGGGGTGGGGTCCTTGCTCTGCGAACGACCCGGAAGATCGCTCTGTTTGGCCTGTCCGGCGGGAAGGAAGCCTGTTCCCTCGGCCTGCGGCAGGCCGGCAGCGGCGCGGCGCACCATATCCAGCAGCCAGAGGCCGGGGTTATCTGCGGCGGAGACGGTGCGGAGCCAGCAGCCTTTTTTGGTGCTGAGCACCAGTACATGGTCGCTTTCCCGCTCGGCACAGGCCACGGCCAGCTCTGTTCCCACGATGCGGCGAGCCGCCTGCGCCCGGGCGAGGGCCAGACGGACAGGGTCGGGGTTGTCCCCTTCCCCGCCGAGCTTGGCCCGGGCGCGCTTTTCGATTTGGGGGCCGACCTTGGCGTCGGCATAGCTCATGGCGCCGAAGTCGTAGACCTTCTCGGCACCGGGGACTTTCTCGAGCCGGGATTCCAGCAGCGCACCGGCGGCGGCATCACCGCAGGCCAGCAGACGATCATGGGCTTCCAGCGCCTGCACGGCGGCAGCGGCCAGACTGGTATCGCCTGCACCGTATACGTCCGCGCCAAAGCTGCTGCGGAGGCTCTGAGCCGCCTTTTTCAGTCCCGTGGGCGTGTCCGCATGGACAGCCAGCAGCGTCTCTGCGCCCCGGCTCTTCCACTGAGCCTCGGCCCTCCATTGGGGCGCAAACAGCGCCACAGCGGCCGCCAACCGTCCCTGCGGCGCACCGTACAGGCGCAGTACACAACGGGTCTCCTCTGCCAAATCCCATCAACCCCTCATTTTTGATTTTTACCAGACGAACGCCTCATCCAGTGCGGCCAGCGCTTCGTCGTCCGACTGCTGGGCAGCGGTGAGGGCCTGCGTCCCGGCAGGGACTTTGCCCTGTGCCAGACGCAGCGCCAGTTCCAGCGCAGCCTGTGCGGCCCGGGCGCGCACCAGCGCACGGTCAGGCCGGGAGACGAAAAGCTTCTTGACGTAGGCCACGCCATCCCGGGCAGCGCCCAGATAAACGGTACCTATAGGGCGCACCTCGTCGCCGCCGGTGGGGCCGGCCACGCCGGTGACGCTCACAGCGATGTCAGCGCCCGAAGCCTTTGCCGCGCCCAGAGCCATCTGTGCCGCCACGGGGGCGGACACGACGTTGTACTTTTCGATGACCGCCGGGTCCACGCCCACGAGCTTTGCCTTGGCCTGCTCCCAGTAGGTGACGAATCCATAGCCGAACACCTCACTGGAGCCGGACACAGAGGTCAGGCGCTGTGCAATGAGTCCGCCGGTGCAGCTCTCGGCAGTGGCGATGGTCAGCCCCTTTTCCTGCAGGGTATGGACCACCGTTTCTTCCAGACCGGCCACATTTTCATCATACACCGCATCGCCCAGCATATCATAGAACTTTTTGGCATACGCGCGGCACATTTTTTCGCCGCCCTCGTCGGAGCGAGCGCGGGCCGTGATACGGATCTCGCACTCGCCGGTCTTGCAGTAGATGGCGGCGGTGGGATTCGGATTTTCCAGCAGGTCACGCACCTTATACTCAATATCGCTCTCGCCGCCCAGCACACGGAGGGTGACGGAGTGGAGGGTGCAGTTCTGGCGCTCCATCAGCAGAGGGCGGACGCTCTCCGTCCACATGGCCTTCATCTCGTGGGGGACACCGGGCATGAGGACGGCGCAGCGGCCGTCCTGCTCGAACCACGCGCCGGGGGCTGTGCCGTGGTTGTTGATGATTTTATGGCCCTTGGTGGGGACCATCGCCTGTTTGCGGTTGTTGGGGGTCGCCTCGCGGCCGGTGCGGGCAAAGTAGCTGGTGATCTTATCCCACTCGGCCTCATCGAAGGCCAGCTCTCCGACGGCCCACTTTTCCAGCTGGTGGGAAAAGCTACCCGCCGGAGGCACATTCCATCGAAAGCACCCCCGCAGACAAATCAAAACATCCCCTCACGCAAGCAGGATCCGGTCATTATCCAGCGCATGGCCTGCGCCGCTGCGGAAGCGCTCCAGCAGGTCGCTGACCGTGAGCCCCTCCCGCTCTGCCCCGGAGACATCCAGTACAATGGAGCCCTCCGCCATCATCAGGGTACGGTTGCCCAGAGACAGGGCCTGTGCCATGTTGTGGGTCACCATCAGACAGGTGATGTGGTGCTCCGCCACGATACGCCGGGTCAGCTCCAGCACCTTGTCCGCCGTGGCGGGGTCCAGTGCCGCCGTGTGCTCGTCCAGCAGCAGCAGCTTCGGCGGCACCATGGTGGCCATCAGCAGCGTCAGCGCCTGCCGCTGACCGCCGGACAGCAGCCCCACCGGCTGGTGCATCCGATCCTCCAGTCCCATGTCCAGCTGGGCCAGCTGGCTGCGGAACCGCTCCCGGTCCTTGGCTGTGATGCGGCGGAAGGGACTTCCGTGAGAGGCCCGCAGATAGGCCAGCGCCAGATTCTCCTCGATGGTCATGTGAGGGGCGGTCCCCCGCATGGGGTCCTGAAACAGCCGCCCGATGACCCGGCTGCGCCGGTGCTCCGGCTGGAAGGTCAGATCCGTACCGTCCAGCAGGATACGCCCCTCGTCGGTGTAAAAGCTTCCGGCGATGGCTCCAAACAGGGTGGACTTTCCGGCGCCGTTGGAGCCTACAATGGTGGCGAACTCCCCGTCCTCCAGATGCAGGGAGAGCTGCCGCAGAGCCTGCCGGGCATTGGGCGTGCCGGGGTGAAAGGTCTTGGAAATGGCAGTGATGTCCAGCATATCAGGCGGCCTCCTTTCGGCTGTGCTTCTGCTTCTGAAAAGCGGCCCAGCGCCGCAGAACGGGGGCTGCAATGGCCAGCGCCACGATGACGGCGGTGAGCAGCTTCAGGCACTCCACCGGCACCACCTTGGTGTAAAACACCACGGCGTAGATAAAACGGTAGACCACGGAGCCCACCAGCGCCGCCAGAATACCCTTATACACCGTGCGGCGGCCCAGCACGGTCTCGCCGATGATGAGACACGCAAGCCCGATGACCACGATGCCGGTGCCGGAGTTGATGTCCACGGTTTTCTGATACTGTCCCACCATGGCGCCGGACAGAGCCGTCAGCGCATTGGACAGGCACAGCCCCACGGTGACGGTAAAGGTGGGGTCCAGCGACGAGGCCCGGACCATATCGGGGTTGTCACCGGTGGCCCGGATGGAAAGTCCCAGCCGGGTCCCCAGAAACAGGGCCAGCAGCCCGGCGCACAGGAGCGTCACTGCTGCGGCCAGCACCAGCTCATACCAGTCACCGCCCAACCCGGTGGAGCGCAGCAGGGTAAAAACGGTGTCGCTGCCCAACAGGCTCTCGTTGGAGCGCCAACCCATGGCCATGAGGTTGATGGTGTAAAGCCCTGTATTGGTGACGATGCCCGCCAGAATGGAAGGCACCGACAGCCGGGTCTGGAGGAAGGCGGTGATGAACCCGGCACACGCCCCCGCCAGCATGGCCACCGGAACGGCCAGCAGGGGATGCCCGGCGGCGGTAAGGGTCACGGACACGGCGGCCCCCAGCACGAAGCAGCCGTCGGTGGTGAGATCGGCAATGTCCAGCACCCGGAAGCTCAGGAACAGCGCCAGCGCCACCGGCGCATAGAGAAAGCCCAGCTCCAGTGCAGTTTGTACGACAAGCAGCATGATTTGGCTCCTTTCGGAAAGTCAGTCGGGAAGCATCAGTCCTTGGTGGTGGTGACCTCCACCAGCTGGGCCATCTGAGAAAACACAGAGTAGTCGGCCTTCAGCACGGAGGCTGTGTCGGTGTTGACGGTGATGATACCGCCATCCATCCGGTAGTAGTCCTCCATCCCGTCCATGCCCTGCGTCATGGCCTGATAGGCCAGCGTGGCAGTGCGTGCGCCCAGCTCGGTGTAGTTGACGCCGCAGGTGGCGAAGGCACCGTTGCGGACAAAGGAGTCAGCCCCGGTATAGTGGGGGATGCCGGCCTTGGCCAGATCGTCGGCAATGGCCAGCTCGGCGGCCATGATAACATTGTCGGTGGGGGTGAACACGGCGTCCACCTTGGCGGAGATCAGGGCGGCGGCAGCGGCCACCACCTCGTCGTTGGTGTTGGCAGTCTGCTCCACACAGGTAATGCCGTGCCGCTCCAGATATGCCTTGGCCTCGGCAATGGGCTTGGTGGAGTTTGGCTCGGACAGGGAGTACAGCAGCCCCACCTTGGAGACACCGGGATCCTGCGCCAGCATCATGTCCAGAATGTACTCGGTATTCAGCGCATCGCTGGTGCCGGTAACATAGTCGATGCCGGTGAGCTTGGCGGTATCGGGATCGGAGATGGCGGCATACACCACCGGCGTCCGGCTGTCCTCAGCCGCCACGGCGGACACCTGAGCGGCGGTGGTGGCGATGGGAATGATGGCATCCACCTGATCGGCCACAGCCTGATCCGCCAGCTGCTTCAGCACCGACTGGTCCCCCTGCCCGGAGGTGATGGTGTAGCGGATGGAGACGTTCTGCTCCTGAGCGATGGCGTCCAGCCGGGCGGCGATGGCATCGGCGATCTCATCCAGCGAGGCATGATCCATCTGCTTGATGATGGCCACGGTATAGCCGTCCTTATCCTCATCCTTACCGCCATCGGAGGGCTTGGCGCCGCAGGCGGCCAGGCTCAGCACCATCAGCACGGACAGCGCCAGCGCCGTCAGGGACTTCATCAGATTCTTCTTTTTCATACGGGTATCCTCCTAAAAATGATCTCAGGCGGCAGATGATCCCGTGGCCGTGCCGGGGCCTGCGGAAAATAAAAAAACGGCCTTCGTCCCACATGGGACAAAAGCCATTGCTTCTGCGATACCACCCAAATTGACACCAAACGGCGTCCGCTCGCTTCTGCGTACCATCATACGCACCCCGGTGGGTAACGGGTGGGGCTCCCGTCGGTCCCTACTTGGCCTGCGCCGTTCGGTCCGCCCTCAAAAGTCCATTCACCGGCCGCTCACCGCCCCGATCCCACCATCCGGGGCTCTCTGAAGGAATTGCCGCACCGACTACTTCTCTTTCTCATAGGTTTGCGCTGTGTTCTTGTTGTGGAGTATTATATGCGTCCGGCACACACTTGTCAAGCCCCGGCAGAAAATTTTTCTGGCAACCGCCGACGGGACATGGTATAATGGGGACACTATCAGAAGAAAGGCAGGAATGGATATGAATTTTGCGGAGCTGTCGGCGCAGCGGTACTCCCTGCGTAAGTTCAGTGACCGGCCGGTGGAGGATGCCCTGCTGCAGCAGGTGCTGGAGGCGGGACGCAACGCCCCCACCGCCCATAACAACCAGCCCCAGCGCATCTTCGTGCTGCAAAGCCCGGAGGCCATGGCGAAGGCGGACGCCTGCATGGGTGCCACTTCCATCCGCCGGTGCTGCTGGCAGTGGCCTATGACCCGGCGGAGGCATGGAACCGGGAGGATGACGGGAAGAACCACGGCGAGATCGACGCCACCATCGCCGTGACCCAGATGATGCTGCAGGCGGCGGATCTGGGCCTTGGCACCACCTACGTGGGGATGTTCGACCCGGAGAAGCTGACGGCGGCCTTCCCGGAGATGGCGGGCCTTGTCCCCATCGCCATGCTGCCGCTGGGCTATCCCGCCGAGGGAGCCCATCCCGCCCGGCTGCACACGGACCGCAAGCCCATGGAGCAGCTGGTGAAATACCTGTAAAAAATATCCGCTTCCACTACACCGGAAGCGGATATTTTTTAACTCTGTGCCTGCTCCAGCAGCTGGGCGGCGACGGAGCCGGCCACGTCGGAGCCGCTGCCGCCGTGCTCCACCACCACCACGAAAGCCAGCGGCAGGGCGCTATCGTCCACGAAGCCCACGAACCACGCATGAGGAGCACCGTCGCTGACCTCCGCCGTGCCGGACTTGGCGCAGACCGCCAGATCTCCGAACCGGGACTGCCCGTAGGTCTCCTGTACGTTGTGGGCCATCATGTCCCGCAGGGTCTGGCGGGTCTCGGCGGTGAAAACGGCGGCCCGCTTTTCCTTGGCGGGAATGGCGGCGGGCAGCCCCAGTACGCCGGTCTCCCGGTACAGGAGCCGGGGCGTGGCAGCCCTGTCGTCGGAGGCAATGGAGCCCATCAGCGCCAGCATGGCGCAGGGGTTCACCATGTCCTCATACTGCCCCACGCCGGACCAGCCCAGATCGCCGCCGCTCCCGGCGGTGAACAGCCCGGAGACCGTGGGGATACCGCTGACGGAGAAGCCCTCCAGCAGCCCCGCCTGCCGGGCGTAGTCCTGCAAAACGTCGGCCCCCAGCTCCACCGCCAGCTGGGCATACACCCCGTTGCAGGAGCGGGCGAAGGCGTCGGAGAGATCCATCTCTCCGTGGGCGTAGGGGCAGGTGATGACCTGATCCCCGATGGTGACGCTGCCGTTGCAGGTGAAGGTGCGCTCCTCCACGCCGGGCAGCTGCTCCAGCGCCGCAGCGGTGGTGACCACCTTGAACACGGAGCCGGGGGTGTACAGACCGGACAGGAGCCGGTTGAGATACACACCCTCATAGTCGCTGTCGTCGTCGCTGATCTCCGGCGGGTCGGCGGGGTCGAAGGAGGGGTTGGAGACCATGCAGAGGATATCGCCGGTCTGATAGTTGTACACGGCGGCCACGCCCTTCCGGCCGTCCAGCGCCTCCCACGCCGTTCGGCTGAGGTCGGCATCTATGGTAAGATACACCTTGTGACCGCCGGAGAGGGTGCCGGTGAGGGGGTCAAAGCCGATGAGCCGGGACTGGAAGGCCTCCAGCGCCGAGGTGGAGATGTTCCCCAGCTGATCTCCCACGGCGTGGAGGGTGGCCTGCCGCAGGGCGCTGTCCTCGTGATAGACGCCGGAGGGGCCGTCATAGAGGACGGTGCCGTTGCGGTCCAGCACCTGACCGGTGCGGACCACGCCGTCGGTGTAGGCATGACCGTTGGCGGAGAAGGAGGCCCACGCCTCCCCCCGGAAGGTGTAGCGCAGGCAGAACAGCGCCAGCCCCAGCCCCAGCAGTACGATCAGCAGCAGGAGCAGGACGGAGCGGAATTTCACTTGCTTCATCGGGCATCCTCCTTTCCGAAGATGTCGTCCGTGGCGACTCCCAGTTCATCCAGAAAACCGGTGGCCTGCGGCGGCTTGACGGCGGGAGCCGGAGCCTTGGGGGCCGCCTTGACGGATACGGGCGGCGGCGCTGCCGCCTGCAAATAGGCCAGCAGCCCCCAGCAGGACAGCATACTGGAGCCGCCCATGGAGACGAAGGGGAAGGTGACGCCGGTCAGGGGCAGCAGATCCACGGAGCCCAGTACATTGAGGGTGGTCTGGAACACCAGCATGGCAGCGGTGGCGCAGGCGGCGATGGCGTAAAAGCTGGAGCGGGAGCGTCCGGCGGCCCGCAGGGCGTAAATGCCCAGCAGGATCACGGCGGCTGCAGCACACAGGGCCAGCAGCAGGCCGAACTCCTCGGACACCACGCCGAACACCAGATCCGTGTTGGCGGCGCCCACATATTTCAGCCACGCCTCCTCCGGCCCTGCGCCGAAGAGACCGCCGGAGGCCACGGCGGACATAGTGCGGGTCTGCTGATAGCCCCCCTTCTGAGCGTACTCCCAGGCGTGCCGCCAGACGGCAAACCGGGCCAGCACATAGGGCTTGAAGCGCAGGACGATGCCCCCGGCAAAGCCTGCGGCGGCGGTGATCATCACGATGGAGGGCAGGTCGCCGGTGCGGAGAAAGGCAATGCACAGAAATGCCACGAAGAAGATCAGCGCCGTGCCGAAGTCGCTCATCAGGGCCAGACACCCCACGCAGTAGGCGGAGAAGAGAATGGTGAAAATGAGGTTCCGCTTGGCAAACAGGCGGTCTAACGTGGCGGCCCCTGCCAGAATGAATACGATCTTCACCAACTCCGAGGGCTGGAAGGTGATAGGGCCTACGGCGATCCAGTTCTTGGCGCCGAAGATGCGCTGCCCAAACAGTACGTTGAAGGCCAGCAGCGCCGATGCGGCGGCTACCAGCGGCCACCGGAGCTTCAACGCCAGCGGCAGACTCTGCAAGACCCGATCCATCAGCAGATATATCCCCATACCCAGCACCACGGCGACCAACTGTTTATATAAGGAGTGGGAGTCGTAGGCGGCGGTGACGGCGAAGCCCACGGTGGTCAGCAGCAGTGCCAGAACCTCCAGTCCACGGGAGCCGGTGCGGCGCAGGGAGCAAAAGACCCACGACAGCAGCACCAGCCCACCGAAGCCGATGCACACCGGCAGTGTGGCTCCGGCCGTCAGACCGGGGAGGAATTGCAGGAACATCAGCACCTGAAACAGGGTCAGCAGCCACAGCGTCCCGGGGGAGGCGGCGGTGCGGACCGGCCGACGGGCCTGCTTCTGGTCGGGGAAGAAGTAGATATCCACCCCGCCCATGGAGAGGGCGTCGCCGGGATTCAGGGCGGTGGGGCGCTCCACCACCGTGCCGTTGAGCAGCGTGCCGCCGGTGCGGATGGGGTAGATGCGCCAGATGCCCTCGCTGTCCCGGCACAGGGCGGCGTGGCTGCGGGAGACGGATGGAAAATTGATGCGAATATCCGCCTGTCTGGCCCGGCCGATCATGTTCTCCCAGTGGTACAGCGGATAGCGTGCGCCGTTGGAGAGGCTGAGAAAGCCCCAGCTCTCCCGTTTCCCTCCGGAGAGTAAGGCACGCCCGCAGCGGATCAAAAGCAGGACCGCCACGGCGGACAGAGCGATGCGCCCGCCCCAGAGGAGCCACGGCAGCATGCCGGTAAAAGAATCGTTCATAGGATACCTCACATTATTATAATGGGGGATGGGAAATAGGTGTCAGGATGAATGGAGAACAAAAAAGGGGATGCGAACAAAGCGCCGGGCAAGATACATGGAATGAGGATATCATATAGATATCAAGATAGGGATATCATAGATCCGCCGGAAGGGAGGACAAGCTGAAAGCGAAATGGATATCATGTCCACGCCTGATGCACACTTCACCTAAAACCGCTGGTGAATGAAACGCTGACGGAGTGGAAGGGATCGGACGGAAACAGAACGCTTTTGGACTGTCCACCCCATGCCGAACCCTGTCCAACATTCGTCCAATATAGGAATAGTGTATCATAAATGTCAAGGGAAGGAAAAGTGTACGATGGCAGGGGAGATATAAGCCCGGATTTTGACAGGGATTACAAAGCGTTGAAAAAAGTTGAAAATAAGGAAAAAAGTCGT
>ENA-USUM01002745-USUM01002745.1-human-gut-metagenome-genome-assembly--contig:-NODE-2745-length-10347-cov-65.276047_pt1 | contig 10347 bp, 7 predicted proteins | sample MGYA00250063_ERZ773402 | MGnify/ENA primary metagenome ERZ773402 (study PRJEB29103, sample SAMN06112030) | human gut metagenome | biome: human gut; feature: ankylosing spondylitis patient; material...
ACTCCGATAATCATAACCTTAAGAGTTTAAGGGGTTAAACATGTCGCAAGATACGAAAATGGAGGGTACGGTGTTATCGTATCCTCCATGTTATAGAGCAGAAACGTAGTTTTCTTGTGTCTTTGCTGTTAATGCGTCTTATAAGTCCATATCGGCTCCGCCTTTAATCGGTTCTCCCGATGTCCAGGAGCTTACGCTGAATGTGCTTTGCGTCAGGTTGAGTGTGCTTTTGTTCAGTTTCAGGGCGAAAGTGTAGGTATGGTTGGTGGTGGCGGTGAGGTCTGTGGGTTCATCGGCAGCGTCTTTTATCGCGAGCTTGTAGGTATATGTGGTGCCGTCGGCAGTGGTGGCGCGGATAAAGTCAGCGTTCTTCACGAAGACCTGTCCCGGCATCACGATGGCACGATAGACAAGGGTAGGGGTATCTCCTTCTTGTGCGGTGGTGGTATGGCTGTAGGCAGTCAATGTGGTGGTTGCGGCGGTGGCGGCAGCGGCTGTGATGCTTCCGTCGGCAAGGTTCCATGTACCGTTCAGGCAGAAACCGTCGGCGCATAGCAAGTCCACCTTACTGATGGCGGGCAGGGGCTCGTCGATGGCAAATCCGCTGCCCGGGGCGATGGTGACGGTGACCTCGCTCATGCAGTGTTGCATGGGGACGCTGACCGTTTGCAAGGCGGTGGTGGAGAGTTTGCCCCACAGCAGATCGGCAGCTTCATAGTCGGTTGTGGCGGTGGCAGCGTTTTGGTTGGCAAGGATAGTGGCGGGAACTTTAAACCCTGCGTCTACGCTTGCTGTGTAGGGGAAGTAGGCGTAGAGTGTGTGCATATCCGTCGTGTTTTGCCAGTAGAGGATCTGGTCACCGGTGTAAGTACCGTTCTGCCACTTGGCGTTCAAGGGAGCGATGGCGGCAGTGATGGGCTGTTCGGTGGTGGCGCCTGCGGTGTGTGCCAGGTAGATGCCCAATACATCATCGTTGTCGAATGTGGTGGCGCCGATGGCGATGCGTGTGGCTGCCCCGCTTTGTGCAGTGGCGGGCGTCAGTTGGAGCGTCAGGCTAATGGGGTTGCCGAGAACGGGGTCCACTACCGGGTCATCGCTGTTTTCGCAGGCGGTGGTGATGATTACTGATGTTGCCATAAGGAAGATGGTTGCTCTGTGGAGCAGATGATGGAGAAGAGTCTCCGGACTGTGAACTGTTGTTTTCATTGTTATCATATATTATAAGTTATTATTTTGAGTAAGTTTCTTTGATATATTACTTACTGGGTTGTTATAGCTTGTTGGGTTGTCATTAGTTGCTTATCTGTTATTGTCCGGTTTATTCGCCAAAATCATATCTTCCGGTTGCGATAAGACCACTATCTTCTGTTCCTATGAACTTCATGCATTTTTCCAATTGCCTTTGGCGTTCATTATCCAGTGATGCCCCTTCTGCTGCTTCAAAGTAGCCTTCGGGAAAGTCAACGAGGCAGAGATAAGCTATTTGGGTATCTGCATCTTTATTGAATTCGGGCAGGAAGAATGAGCCGTTTTCATCGATGCCGGATAGGCATAAGTCGAAGGCTCTGCATCCGCTGAAAGCATCAGAAGCGATTTCCTTAGCCGCCGGGAGGTAGCACATATACATCCGGCTTTCTGAACCGGCAGTGATTTTACTGCCTATTGTGGTGGCTTTGGGGAAAATAAAAGCACTTGTTTTACTGCAATTCTTAAACAGCCCATCGGTTATTTCGTGAACTTGCTCTACATATATAGATCCTATCTCTGTAGCCTGCGCCATATCCGCCACTGCCTGCATTATCTTCTGTTCCCGTTCTCCTAACGGACCGGTGAGAATAATAGAGTTGAATTCGGCTTCCGCACCCAACTCCTTCAAAGCGTTTAGCCCATGGATGATTTTTGTACCGCCGGCATAGGTTCCATCACAATGGAGTAGTTTTATCTCGCTATTGTTAATATATAGGCTATTCATTATTTGCAGTACGCTTCCGGGGCAGAAACCGCCATCGGCAACGGGATTGCCATTGGTATCCATCCCTGCGTGAATATCATTCTTGTAGAGGTGGCTTATTCCGCTTATATCAGTGAAAAAGTAAGAAAGTGAGCCGCTGCCGTCGCATCGGTTGTCACCGCTTTCATAGTATGCGGTGGGTAAGAGGAGGGCACGATAAAGCATACCCAAAGCATCAACTGTGTAAGCGGTGGTATTTCCGGTAGCAACAAGTTCTCCTCCGATAGTGTAATCGGGTATGAATTTGTCACTGTCCGCTGCACCGTTGCCGTCATCGCTGAGTGTGGCGGTGATGCCCTCGCGCAGGGCGGTTACCTCTCCCGTTGTGGGGTTGAAAAAGGCGGTGCGGGGCACTTGGTAGAGCATAGCCTCTTTGTTGTAGACGGAAAGGTCACAGGCTATTTCCACTTCTGTCAGCGCTTTGCGCATTTTCAGTTCGATGGGAGTGGCGGTGGGCTTCTTCACAATGCAGGCCCGGTACGTGGAACGCAAGCTTCTCCAATATTCATAACTTTGCTCGTCGAAGGTGCCGGGCAAGGTGAAGGTGGCTGCCGGCAACGGATTTTCCGTGCCGTCGGCATTGCTCACAGAATATTCCGTAAGGGGGATGGCGGGAGAAATGGCGGCGAATATATGTCGTGCGTCGGCATACTGCCAGCATAGGGGGCTGTTCCCGTCGGTATCATCTGCCGTCCAGGTGGCGGAGGTCACGATATGTGCGGCGTCATCATAATTTCGATATGTGCAGGTATAGTTCGACTGTAAGCGCCGGGGCTTGTGATCGGGGGTATCTGCGGCGGGAATAGTGAGGAAGACGGTCATAGTGCTGCCCACCTGGGGGAAGTCGCTGTCCGTCGTTACGGCTCCATCCACACGAGTCACTGCACTGGTGGAGAGTGCATTGCCTATCTGTATCGGTTTCCCCACGAGGATTTCGGGAGAGGTTTCTCCACTTTCGTCTTCTCCGGGGAGCGTCAGTTGCCCGGTGCATGCGGTGAGAAGGAAGGCCGAAACGAGCATGAGTACCGGGGTAAAAAGGTGTCTCTGGGCAAAGAAACGCTTTGGAGCGGATGTGCGCAGGACATTGAGTATTCGGGTGATTGTTGCTACCATAAGTTTGTCTTAATATGGGTTATTGTGTTATATGATTCTGATAATTATAGATATTCGTCAAGGCATCAATGGTGCCCATGTCTGTACCGGCTTTTGCGTTGTAATGGATGTTCTTCCAAGTTATATCTGCCCAATTAAGGCTTGTTCCTGTTATGGTGGATGTATAGTTGGGGAGGAACAGGTACTTGAGTCTGTCGCTTCCAAAGTAGGCTGTTGCCCTTACTGTTGGAGCTGGTAATGCAGAACCTGTATAAACAAAGTTTGCCAATGCGCTACAATTGTTGAACGCGAAGTCTTCTATATTTTCCAGATTTTTGGGAAGGACAACGGTGGCTAGTCCGCTGCACTCTTGGAATACTTTTGTGGCTATTGTGACCACGTTGTCGGGAATTCTGATGCTTGTCAGGGCGTTGCATCGATAGAAGGCGCTTTTCCCTATCGACGTCAGTCTGTCGGGAAGGGTGAGGTCCGCCAGTTTCTGGCATTCGTAGAATGCGTGTTTTCCGATGCTGTTTAGTTGAGGAACCTGTCCTAAGAAATTGACAGTTGTTAATTCTTCGCACTTATTGAATGCGTTCCCTCCAATGCTTGTCACATTCTGGGGGATGTCCAGCTTTTTCAGTGCCGAGCATTCATTAAACACGAAGTCTCCTATACTCTCTAATTGGTTGGGGAGTGTTACGTTTTCCAGTGTCGTGCAAACTAAGAAAGCTAAATTTTCTATGTCTGTCACTGTTTCGGGCAGTTTGATACTTTTCAATGCATTACATGACCGGAATGCGTTGCGATTTATAATCGTTAATCCGTCGGGCAGGGTGACGTCTGTCAGTGCCGTACAATTATAGAATGATATTTGTCCGGTATCTGTTATCCCTTCCGGGAGTATTATTTTTTTCAATGCGGGGTTCGGATTAGGATTGTTGCTGGCGAAATAATGAGGAAGAGTTGTTCCGCCGGTTGCATAAATGGCAAGTGAACTTACTTTGAACTTATTGGTATCACCATCCTTATATTTCATGAGTGAGCTCAAATCCTCAAGATCCTTGTCATTTATCTTTCCGGTGATTATCAGACCGACAGGACTTTCTTGGGTGGCGTCTTTCAAGGCGTTCAGTAGGGTGGCGTTATCCTTTAGGGTGCCCGGTGTCTCGTTTATAACCAGTATCCCTTCCGCTTCCGCTTCATCGGGCTGCGTAATCACTGTCGGGTCTTGCCATCCGGTGGAGGTGACGCTGAGGGCGCTCACTTCGGTACGGTTCACTTGCAGCACCAGTTTGTGGCAGGTGTTTTCGGTAGTGGTGAGGGGAGTGCCGGGGGTGTAGGTGAAGTGTGTGTCGCCTATATGCAGGCTCATCATCGCCCGGTTTGTGCCAAAGGTTTGTCCCGGCAGCATCAGGGCGTAGAACTTCAGGGAGGTGGCGCCGTTTTTCAGCAGGCGCACGTCCTGGCGGTTCTGCTCGTTCTCGAAGTTGTAGATGGCGGGGCGTCCGTCGGTCTGTATGGTGAAGGTGGCGGCAGCAGATTTCAGATGTACGGTGACTTGGGCTTGCAGCTCTTGGGCGGTCATGCCTTCACCCGGCAGCAGTTCTACGCATAGTTGCGCCATGCTGTGTTTCAGGATGAGGTTGAGGGGAGAGCCGGTGGCGGGCATCCCGGTAGCAGCGGTGGGGAGGTCGGCATCGGCGGAACAGTAGCGCAGCAAGTCCATGATGCGCCATTTATCGGCATCGTTGGTGTAGGTGTTTCCATCCCAGGCATTAAGGGCATGCCCTTGTATGACATCGGTTTCGTAGGTCAGCGGCATGTCGTAGGCGCCGGGTGTGGCGGTGTCGCAGTCGGGGCCTCGCCACAGGGTGAGGATATTGCCGTTGGCTCTTTGCCAGTAGGCGGGTGTGGAAGCTGTCCAGCTGCCGCTACCCGGTATGTTTCCGGCGGCAGTGTATTCGTAGATGCCCGAGGATCGGGTGAATATGCTGCCCTCTCCGGCGGCGATAGCGACGTGCAGTTGGTCTCCGCTGCAGAAGCCTTGCCAGGCGGTGGCGTCGGGGAGCGGGGAGTCGGCGCGTGTGGTGGCGTGTGCGGCATTTGCGTCTTTAGTTGTCAGCGTGCCCAAAGCTAGTGTTTCTCCAGTTCCCCGGTTCTCGGTGATTTCGGTCAGGTCATTGGTACATCCTGCCGCTAATACCAGGCATATCAGTGCCATGGCTGTAATGCAGATAGCGGTAACAGTTCGTACCAGTGCCCATCTTTCTTCCTTTAGTACTCTCATGATGTTTACTTGTTTATAGTTTCGCATTCCATATAGGTTTTTTGTTTGTTTGCTTTTATCGTTTTCAGCTTGTCTTGTGGGGATACATGGTATTACCGGATGCTGAATTGGTAGCGAAAGTATAAACTTTTTGAGAGACCGCCCATTTTTGTAGTCTTCTCCTTGTCCTGATTTGTCGCTTTGATGTCCTGAAATGTCTCACCCCCGCTCAGAAGGGTGCCTGGCGGGGGTGAGAAGGGAGATAGAAGAGGTATTCTTATTTGTTTTCTGCTCTGGCTATTTCTACCAATTCTTTGATTTTATTATCGGATAGAGTACTGATTTCAGCTTTATCATAAATGGCAAGTAAGGTGACAATGCCTTCTTCTACGTTAATGACGGCTTCAGTATCTGTCAGGACACGCGCCCCTCCACGTTTACCTTTTCCTTTTCCGGTAATGCCGATACGTATTTTGTGTATATTGTTTCCTAAGTCGGTACCGAGATAAGGATTTTCACGTAGTGCTTCTATCAGTTGTAGGTAGTCTTGTGAAATAGAACGATATTTTTTGAATAGGTGTTTGTAGCTTTTGTCAAAGAATTCAATGGTACGGATGTTTATCATGCTTTTTCTCCTTCTTCCATTTCTATTTCTTGTAACTCTTTCAACAATTCTTCGGCAGGGCGGGATTTTTTCCGACCGGTCTTTACTTCATCCAATTCATGGAATGCCTCTTTCAGGCTGTTTAGCATGAATTTTTCTTGTTTGGCGCTTTTGCTTTCAGCAGTAACGGCTTTCCTTACTTCTTTTAAAGCTTGGATAGCGGCGCGAGTCAGTTCTTCGCTGTCCAGTACGGCATTGACTTCTGTAAAAAGTGAGCGTCTTAGTTTCATTGTTGTCATAATTGTATCTCCTTTATATATAGTGGTATAACGTTACAAATATACGAATAGTTTCCGTCTTGCCAATGGAAGTGCTAATTCTTCATTAAAAAAGAATTTTTGTGCCCTCTGTGTCCTCTGTGGTGAAATATCTTCTAAAGACTGTCACGATATTGCGCCGGCGACAGATGGAAAATCTTATTGAAAGCCGTATAATAGGTACTGCGGCTGTTGAAGCCTGACATGGAGGCTATGGCATCTATCGTGAATTTGTCTTTCTCTTTCAACAAGGCTACAGAGTATTCCACACGAAGACGGTTGAGGTAACCGCTGAAATTATCGTTGGCTTGCTCTTGCAAGAGAGCACTGAGACGGTTCTTGCTGAGGCCGGTAATTTTCATCAGGTCCTCACGGGTCATATCAGGGTTCAGGAAGAGACGACCGGATATCAAGTGAGTTTCCATTTGCATGAAGCGGAGACGGTTTTCTTCGTTCTTTACTTCTTGTGCCGCTGCCTGTTTTTCTTCGCTCTCTTCTTTTTCTATTCCCGCGTATGCCTTTCGCAACTTCTCTTTCTGTGCCAGCAACTCGTCTATCTGGCGGACGGCGATGCGGTTACGCTCATGGGTACGACGCAGGTTGAGGTGTTTCTCCCATAGCAAGATGAGCAGCAGCAAAGCTACAAGGCTGGCAGTGGCAAAAAGAATGTGCTGGCGTTTGAGTTCGGCCTGCGTCTCGCGTATCTGCGTATCTTTCTCCTGCGTCTGATACAAAATGGCGAACTCATGTGCTTGGCTTGACTTTTCACGGTGATAGATACTGTCGTTCACACGAATGATACGTTGCAGGTAACTGTTTGCCTGGTCTTGGTTGCCCAGTCCGCGATAGGCTTGGGCGTAATGCTCCAATGCTATGGTATAGTTGTAGCTGATGGTGTCGGCCTGCCAGAAGACGGTGATATGATTGTCCAGGCGCAGCAAGGCTTCCCGGTACTGGTGGTTACGCAACAAGTAAGGAACGATTTCGGCTTGTCCCATTTGGGAGGAAGAAAAGGAAGTGGCGAGGTAGTTGCGGTACGCCTCGGCGGCTTTTTGGTTTTTTCCCTCTTGCCGATAGTATAAGGCTAGTTTGGAGTAGAGATATCCATATTGCTGGTCAATGTAGCCGGGAGGCGGTCCGGGCATTCTGCTCATGCGATGGATGACGTTGAGGCGCTGTTGGCATATTTCGATAGCCTCGTCGTTATGGTGGTTGTCATAGAGATAGCCGGACAAATCACCGTAGTAGGTGGACAGGTATGCCAGTTCGCGCACATTGTCGCTGTCCTTCAGCAGGTCGATGGAACGGTACATATATTGCAGGGCTTCATCCATGCGCTGCATGCCTGCGTATATTCTCCCGATTGTGAACAGCAGTTCGCTTTCTCTTGCTTTCTGTTGCAGCTCCTGCGCCAGGTCGATAGCTTTGGAACAGATGCGTATACCTTCCTCGTACTTGTTTTGACGGTCGAGGACGGCGGCAAGCTGTGTCAGTATTTGCAACTTGCGGGTAGGAACCTTTTCTACGGAGTCGGTGGCGAGGGCGCGCCGGAGGTAGCGCTCTTTCAGGGCGTACATACCCAGGCTTTCGTAGACCATGCAACGCAGAATGTCGATGCGGAAAGGTTTCATCCGGTGAGATGCTTCGGCTTCATTGAGCAGGTGCAGGGCACTATCGGGCATAGAGAAGTAGATACTGCGAATATATCTTTCGGTGAGTAGACTGTCGGGAGCCTGAACGGACTTTGGAGTACTTCTGGCGAGGATTGTGTTGGATGTCGGTAAGAGTGCCAGGCAGATGACACACCAAAGACGGAGGGTTCTCATTGTTTATTTCCTATATTTATGTGGCAAAGATAGGGATTATTTTTATCTTTGCCTTTGTTTTTGAAATGACTACTTATTTAGAATGAAAATATCTATCAAACTTATCTTATATTCTTTCTTGCTATTGGCAACAACAGGGGCGCAAGCGCAAGAAGAAACTTTCACTCCTCCTTTTGATTTCCCTATCACCTTTTCAGGCAATTTCGGCGAGATACGTTCCAACCACTTTCATGGCGGGCTGGACTTCAAAACCGGTGGTGTTATAGGCAAACCTGTGCATGCTTTGGCAGACGGGCATATCTCCCGTATCCGAGTGACGCATGGCTCAGGGTATGTGCTCGATGTGGATTATGATAACGGTTATTCCACTATCAACCGCCACCTCAGTGCTTTTACAGGCGATGTGGCCCGGAGAGTGAAAGAATTGCAGTATGAAAAGGAGAGTTGGGAAGTGGAGGTCGTTCCCGAACCGGGAGAATATCCGGTAAAGGCAGGGCAGGTGATAGCCCTTAGCGGGAATACGGGATATTCTTTCGGCCCTCATCTGCATTTGGATATGATTGAGTCGGCAACAGGGGATTATATTGATCCGCTGCCTTTTTTTATGGAAAAAGTGAAAGACAACACTGCTCCTCATGCCGAGGGCATCATCCTGTTTCCGCAACCGGGCAAAGGGGTGGTAAACGGAAAACAGACGCGCCAGACCTTTCCGGCAAGTCCAGCAAAGCCTATCACAGCCTGGGGATTGATTGGAGTGGGAATCCGCGCTTATGACCATATGGATGGGGTGGGCAACCGTTATGGCGTGCATACCGTTATTCTGGAAGTGGACGGCGTGGAAGTGTTTCGCAGTGTGGTAGACCGCTTTGCTTACGAAGAAAACCGTTATATCAACTCATGGACACATGGGCAGTACATGAAATCGTTCGTCGAACCGGGCAACCGTCTGCGTATGCTGCATGCGTCTAACGGCAACCGGGGACTGATAGAAATCAATGAAGAACGTCCCTATCGTTTGGTATATACCTTGAGCGATGCTTTAGGTAACACCTCGAAAGTCCGTTTCACCATACAGGGCAAGAATACCGCTATCCGTCCGGTGGAGCATCGTGAAAAATATGCCTTCAAATGGGATAAAACCAATTATCTTCAGGAGCCCGGACTGGAACTGGTTGTGCCGCGGGGAATGTTGTATGATGATGTGTGGTTGAACTATTCCGTACGCGCCGATAGTGGCGACGTGGCTTTTACCTATCAGTTGAACGACACCCGTATTCCCATGCATGGAGCGTGCGAGATGCGTATCGGCTTACGTCGTGATGATTTGGAAGATAAGTCGAAATATTATGTGGCCGGCGTTACCGCCAAAGGCGGAAAATATAGCGTAGGCGGGGTTTATGAGGATGGTTTTATGAAAGTCCGCATCCGGGACTTGGCCACTTATACGGTAGCAGTCGATACCGTACCGCCGGAGATCATTCCGCTTAATCCTCAGCAATGGGGACGTACGGGTCGCATAGTCTTTAGAGCTAAGGACAAAGGGACGGGGGTCAATAGCTATCGCGGAACGATAGACGGGAAGTATGCATTGTTTGGCAAGCCCAATTCCATTAGTGGCAATCTGGTTTGCGAGCTCGACCCCGAACATGTGAAGAAAGGCGGTAGGCATACTGTGGAAATGACCGTAACGGACGGTTGCGGCAATCAAACTGTCGGGCAGTTCCATTTTGTATGGTGAAATAGGAGGGGCTGTATCCTTTGAAATCCCTTTATAGCATTGTGATATAATAAATTCAATAATAATTCAAAGTATGAAAAGATTAACTCTCTCCGTCATGTTGGTAGTGGCAGTTGTGGCAAACACTTTTGCCTGCACCAATCTTATTGTAGGTAAGAATGTATCTACGGACGGTTCTACAATTGTTTCCTATTCTGCCGACTCCTATGGATTGTTTGGCGAGTTGTATCATTATCCCGCAGGCATGCACAAGAAAGGCACATTGATTGATGTGCACGAGTGGGACACCGGCAAGTATCTCGGTCAGATAGAGCAGGCGCGCCAAACCTACAACGTTATCGGCAATATGAACGAATTTCAGCTTACTATCGGTGAGACGACTTTCGGCGGGCGTCCGGAACTGGTGGATACTACCGGTATCATTGATTATGGAAGCCTTATTTATCTCGGTCTGCAACGTTCGCGCACAGCCCGCGAAGCTATCAAAGTG
>ENA-USUM01002769-USUM01002769.1-human-gut-metagenome-genome-assembly--contig:-NODE-2769-length-10279-cov-97.527250_pt1 | contig 10279 bp, 9 predicted proteins | sample MGYA00250063_ERZ773402 | MGnify/ENA primary metagenome ERZ773402 (study PRJEB29103, sample SAMN06112030) | human gut metagenome | biome: human gut; feature: ankylosing spondylitis patient; material...
GCGTCGAGAGATCAATTTCGATCACGCGGTCGTAGTACTTCTCGGGGTTGGCGATAACGGCGTCATCAGCCTGCAGGTCCTTGGCGACTTTATCTGCCATTGCAGCAACCGCCGCGCGGCCCGTGGCGGTGAGGTAGCGCTTCATCGCGTCGTCGTAACCGAAGACCGTGGTCGTGGCGCCCACTTCCGCACCCATGTTGCCGATCGTGGCTTTGCCGGTGGCAGACAAGTTCTTGCAGCCGTCGCCGAAGTATTCAATCACGCAGTTCGTGCCGCCCTTGGTGGTGAGGATCCCGGCGACCTTCAGAATCACGTCTTTGGGAGAAGCCCAGCCGTTTAATTTGCCGGTGAGCTTGACGCCGATGATTTTCGGCATCTTGAGTTCCCATTCCATGCCCATCAGAGCATCAACGAGGTCGGCGCCGCCCACACCGATGGCGAGCATCCCGAGACCACAGGCCGTGGGCGTGTGGCTGTCCGTGACAAGCATCATGCCGCCCGGGAAGTCGTAGTTTTCCAGAAACACCTGGTGGCAGATGCCGGAGCCCGCGGGCCAGAAGTCAAAGCCGTAGCGGCCCGAAACCGTGCGCAGGAAAGAGTACGTTTCCCAGTTACCCTTGTCGGCAACCTTCAGGTCCGGAATGGCGCCGCGGTTAGCCTGCACGAGATGGTCGCACACCATGGCCGCGGGAAGCGCAATGCGTTCTTTCTTCGAGGTCAGAAACTGAATGATCGCCATCGGGCCGCCGATGTCGTGCGTGCCCGCGCGGTCCGGACGCAGTTCAATGTAGTCCTTGCCGCGGGCAAAGTCCTTCATCGCATCCTGATGGTAAAGGTGCGTGTAGATGATCTTTTCCGTGAGCGTCAACGGGCGGTTTAAAACCGCACGCACGCGCGCCATGCGCTTGGGGAACTCCGCGTAGAACTTTTTGATCATTGCAAAGTCGCGGATGTGAGCCGTGTCTTCGGAGGCCTCAGCCGTTGCGGCAGCGTGGGGGAGCGCAGAGACCGCGGCAGCGGCGGCCGTGCCCTGAAGCAGTGTGCGGCGCGAGACGGTGACTTTTTGAGCCATGGTGTTTTCTCCTGTGTTTCGTTGCCGGAAATCATTCGTGTTCGGTGATTCCTTTCCGGCCGTTTTTCTTACTGACCGGAATTTTTCTGCCGAAGCACCACTAAGTAGCCGCGGAAAAAATCAACACAAAGAGAAAACGCAAAGAAAAACCCGGCAGCCGAAAATGTCCGGTTGCCGGGGGCGTGCGGGACGTTAGCCCCGCGTTACATGTGCCGCATTATTTGGCGGAACGTGCCGCCGCTTCAAAGGCCGCTGCTTCACCGGCAATACGTCCGAAGACGATGATGTCGGTGTAGGCATTGCCGCCCAAGCGGTTCGTGCCGTGGGTGACGCCCGTGACTTCACCGGCCGCCCAAAGGCCCGGAATCACCTGGCCCTTGGCGGTGAGAGCCTGTGCCTTTTCGTTGATTCTCACGCCGCCCATCGTGTGGTGGGTGGAGGGAACGGCCTTAATCACGTAGTACTGGCCCTCACTCATGTCCATCAAGCCGCCTCTGTGATGGAAGTCCTTGTCGTTACCTTTGCCGGCCATCGAGGAGACACGTTTGACGGTGCTCTCAAGCTGTTTTAAGGGCATCTTTGTGAAGTCGGCGATGCACTTTAAGTCCGGGCACGTGGCCATGATGCCTTGCTTCGTGAAGGCTTCGTATTCGGTCGGGTGTTCCTTGACGGTATTGGAGATCTTGCCGATGTTGTCGTTCCAGAGCACCCAGCAGTAGTTGCCGGTCTGCTTCAAAATGGCTTCAGACAACACGTCGCGGCGTTCGAGCTCTTCCACGAAGCGCTTGCCTTCTTGGTTCAGCATAATCGCGCCGTCAAAGCGGCTGTCGGCAATCAATTCAATGACGCCAGAGATCGGGTCGCAGATCGGGTAGGTCTGGATGTAGCCCATGTTCACGAGCTGGGCGCCGGCGCGCTTGGCCATATAAAGCGCTTCACCGGTCGTGCCGGGGGCGTCTGTGGTCTTAAAGCGTTCATCAATCTTGGGGTTGTACTTCTTGACCATTGCCTTGTTGGCACCAAAGCCGCCGGTAGCCAGCACCACGCCGCCCTTGGCGTTAAAGGTGTAGGTTGCGCCGTGCGAGGTGGCCTTTACGCCCACCACGCGCCCGGTCTTATCCTTGATGAGTTCTTCGGCCTTCATGTCGGTGATCACCGGGATCCCGAGTTCATCGGCCTTGGCCTGGAATTTCGCAATGAATTCCGTGCCCGTGTGGCCCACCGGAATCAGCGCACGCTTGCGGCTGTGGCCGCCGAAGAAAAAGAGGTTGTCGTCTTCAAAACGCACGCCCAGGTAGTCGCGGCACCACTTGGCGGCGTCAAGGGCGTTGGCAGTCATGACGTTAATGACCTTCATGTCGCCCTTTTTGTCACCGCCCTTAAAGGTGTCGGCGGCGTGCCGCTCGGCGCTGTCGTCCAGGATCCCGAGTTTGGGCTGCACCCAGTTGCGCGCGGCATTCATTTCGGCGCCCGAAATGAGGGAGTTTCCGCCCACGGCCGGCATCTTTTCCAGAAGCACAACGTTGGCACCGGCGTTCTTTGCTTCAATGGCGGCGGAGAACCCGGCGCCGCCCGCGCCGATCACGACGACGTCGTAGTTACTGACGGCGGGGATGTTTTTGACGACCTTTTTAATGGCCTTGGCGTCGGCTTTGGAGAGCGTCACGCCGGCTTTTTTGGCGGCGTCTTTGACGGCATCAAGAAAGCCCTTCGAGGAGAAGGTGGCGCCGGAGATTGCATCCAGGTCGGCGCTGTTTGAGGTGATCACAGCTGCCTTCAGGTCGGTGTAGACCTTCTTGGCCAGCACCGGGTTTTCGGCTTCCTTCACGATCTCGATCGACTGAATGCGGCCGTTATCAAAGGTGACGGCAACCGTCATGTCACCGTGTTTACCGACGCCCGTACCCTGCGTGGTGACGGGAGCGGCAACGGCAGCGGCGGACATAAGACCGACGGCGGCTGCTAAAAGAGTCTGACGAAACAACATGGTTTCTCCTTGCTTTGCGAAAACGGGGAGTACGGGCGGCATACGTGCTGCCGCGGTCCCTCGGTAAAAATGCTTACCTAAAAATCATAATCCGCGCGCCGGGCGCGTGCGGCGGGCGATCTGCGGCTGTGTTGACGCAGACGGAGAAAGAAGCAAAAGCAAAGAAAAACAGGGTTTAGACGCTTGTTTTTCGGGTTAAACCTGTCTACAATATCGCGTTTTCGCATCCTTGCTGCACCGATACGACGCTCGGGCAGCTTATTTCCGTAAGGAGGAATCAATGCGTCATTATGAACTGTGCGTCATCGTGCACCCGGATCAGTCCGAACAGGTCCCCGCGATGATCGAGCGCTACAAGTCCCTCATCCTCGAACAGGGCGGTAAGGTTCACCGCATCGAAGACTGGGGCCGTCGTCAACTCGCTTATCCGATCCAGAAGCTCGTGAAGGCTCACTACGTGCTCATGAACATTGAGTGCACGAGCGAAACGCTTGCTGAGATCGAAAACGGATTCCGCTTCAACGACGCGATTCTGCGTCACCTCACCGTCAAGATGAAGAAGGCCGAAACGGCTCCCTCCGTCATGATGAAGACGGTTGAGAAGGATGAGGCCCGCAAGGCTGCCGCTGCTGCTGAAGCCGCCGCTGCCCGCGAAACTGAAGCTGCTCCGGCTGCCGAAGCCGCCGCAACCGAGGCCTGATAACGGATTAAGAACAAAGAGGCTCAGTGACTGAAACCACCAAGGCCTGCGGCATCAACACCCTTGCAATTTCCGGTGTTGTCGTCGAAGCCCGCGAGCTGCGCTACACGCCGGGCGGTATCCCCGTCTGGGAAGGGCGCCTGCATCACACGGCCGAGGTTTTCGAGGCCGGAGCGGTGAGAAAGCTCGAATTTGACTTTCCCGCGATTGCCTTTGCCGAAGCGGCTCTTGCCCTGGCAAAGACAGCAACAGGTAAGGCAATTCAAATCAAAGGGTTTCTTTCGCCGCGGTCGGTCAGGACACAAAGACTCGTTGTTCACATAACGGAATTCAAAAACTAGGAGTTGAAAAATGGCATTTGGTGCAAAAGGTAAGGGCAAGCCCCGCCGCAGCAACCAGCAGAGCGCTCTCTTTAAGCGCAAGAAGTTCTGCCGCTTCACGGCCGAACACGTCGAAATGATCGACTACAAGGACATCGATACGTTGCGTGATTTCATTCAGGAAAACGGCAAGATCATGCCGGCCCGCCTGACTGGAACCAAGGCGCACTATCAGCGTCAGCTCGACACCGCGATCAAGCGTGCCCGCTTCCTCGCTCTGTTGCCCTACACCGATAACCAGGGGACGCGTTAATCATGCAGGTCATTCTTCTCGAAAAAATTACTCACCTCGGTGAACTCGGCGCTGTCGTTAAGGTCAAGGACGGCTACGCCCGTAACTTCCTGATTCCTCAGGGTCACGCCAAGCGCGCCACCAAGGCCGCCATCGCTGAATTCGAAGCCCGCCGTGCCGAACTCGAAAAGGCCCAGGCTGAACGCATCGCTGCGGCTCAGGACGTGGCCTCCAAGCTCAACGGTCAGACCGTTGTGATTAAGAGCAAGGCCGGTGTTGACGGCCGTCTGTTCGGTTCCGTCACGAACGCCGACATCGCTGAAGCGGTTGACAAGCTCGGCTTCCAGATCAAGAAGAGCCAGGTCCGTACGCCGCTCGGCGCCATCAAGGCCGTGGGCGACTTCACGATCACCATCGGTCTGATGACCGACATCACCGCCGACGTCACCGTCCAGGTGGTGGCCGAAGAGTAAGAAGCCCTCGGGGTTCTTGCTTAGTGTGGGGCGCGTCTCGGACGTGCCCCGGCACTGCAAACCGGTTTGTTTTGCAGGCTGTCTTTTTTCGACGGCCCGGCGAAATGAACCGGTTTTCTTTTGCCTTGAAAAAATTGGAAAAATACGGATTGAGCAGGGGCCTTGAGTCGGATAAGATAGCGGCCTCGAAAGAAAAGAAGACCGAGTCTGGAGTGATGATGGACGATATGGATTTGGGGGCGATCCCCGTTGAGAATGCGGATACGGAAGTAGCGTCCGTACGCCGCCCCCCGCAGTCAATTGAAAGCGAGCAGAGTGTTCTTGGGGGCCTTCTGCTTGACAACAACGCCTTTGACCTCGTTGCCGACGTCATCGGCCCGGACGACTTCTACCGGCACGATCACCGCCTCATCTACGAAAAGATTCAGCAGATGTGCACGGCCGGTCAGCCCGCCGACGTCGTGACCGTCTTTACGGCTTTAGACAGCGAAGGCAAAGCCCAGGAAACAGGGGGCTTGGCGTACCTTTCAAACCTCGCGACCGGCACGCCCTCCGCGGCCAACATCCGCCGCTACGCTGAAATCGTGCGTGACCGCTCGATTCTGCGGCAGCTGGTGACTGCGGGCGACCAGATCGCCACCTCAGCGCTTGCCCCTCAGACCGGGGACGTCTCGCAGCTCCTTGACCAGGCCCAGAGCGTCGTCTTTGCCATTGACGAAAAGTCCAACAAGGGTAAGAAGGGTTTCCGCGTCTTAAATGAACTGGCCGCAGACGTCACGCGCGAACTGCAGGCCCTTTACCAGATTAAAAGTAGTGATGACGTCACAGGGCTTCCCACCGGCTTTACGGTATTGGACCGCATGACTTCGGGGCTGCAAAAGGGGGATCTCATCATCGTCGCGGGGCGTCCCTCCATGGGTAAGACGTCTTTTGCCTTAAATATCGCAGAGTACGCGGGGCTTTCACTCAAAATGCCCGTGGCGGTATTTTCCATGGAAATGACCTCGGTGCAGCTCGCGAAGCGCTTGATCAGCTCCGTGGGCCGCATCGACGCGCAGAAAATGCGCCGCGCCCGGTTTGACGACACCGACTGGTCGCACTACACCGAAGTGGTCGCGAATATGGCAAAGGCCCCGTTTTATATCGACGACACGCAGGGCCTGACGGTAAACGAACTGCGTGCCCGCGCAAGGCGCCTTGTGCGTAAGACCGGGCCCTTGTCTTTAATCGTTGTTGACTACCTGCAGCTCATGAGCGGGTCGGCTCGCGCTGCTGCCGCCGAAAACCGTGCGGCCGAAATTTCGGAAATTTCCCGAGGACTGAAGGGCCTCGCCAAGGAAATGGACGTCCCCGTCATTGCGCTTTCGCAGTTAAACCGCGGCGTGGACGCGCGTACCGACAAGCGCCCCGTGATGAGTGACCTCCGGGAATCCGGCGCTATCGAACAGGACGCCGACGTCATTCTCTTTATTTACCGCGATGAGGTCTACAACAAAGAAACGCCCGATAAGAACGTTGCGGAAATCATTATCGGCAAACAGCGTAACGGCCCCACGGGCATTGTGCGCATGCGCTTTGACGGTATGTTCACGCGCTTTGACAACTTGGCCGAAGACGTAAACGTTCCGCCCGAGATGGCGCAGTAAAGATTGGGAGAGATGTATGTGGGAGACTCTGAGTTCAGTTAACTGGGGGGACGTTGCACTGTGGTGTGCGGTCATTGTTCTGATTCTTGTGGGGATTGCCGGAACGATTGTGCCGGCGCTGCCCGGGCACCCCATGATTTTTGCGGGCGGGTGGCTTGCCGCCTGGATCGGGGACTATCAGGAAATCGGCTGGGTGACGTTGGTTGTCCTGGGGGTACTCACGGTGATCGGCTTTGCCGTTGACTGGGTCGCGCAGACAATGGGCGCGCAGAAAGCCGGGGCCACGAAGTACGGTACCGCGGGCGCTTTGATCGGCACGATCGCCGGGCTATTTATGGGCATTTTCGGGATTCTTTTTATGCCCCTGATCGGCGCCTTTATCGGGGAATTCATTGCGCAGCGCAACCTCAAGGTGGCCGGCAACGTCGGCATTGCCACCTGGATCGGCATGATGGTGGGGTCGGCACTTAAGATTGCGCTGGCGTTCATGATGACCGGCATCATTTGTTTTGCCCTTTGGTTCTGATAGAGAATTATTAGGGGAGTGCCGGCGGTGTGTTCTGCACTGCCGGACAGCGCAGAGGCTCGGAAGGCTATGATCTTTCGGGCCTTTGTTTTTGGGGTGTGCCGTTTGAACTGAGGGAGCGTTGGTGTAGGGTAGGCCCCTAAAACCGATAATTCGCGTTTTCTCTTTTAAATCAACAAACTATTGTTTGATGCACAAATCCGTTTTGGACAGTAGTGAAGCAGAGTCTATTTTGGACAGCAGTGCTGTTTGACGCGAAAAAAACGGGCGGAAATTCCGCCCGTGAGTGCTTGAAAGACGCGGTTTAGAGCGCCTCAGCGGCAAAGTCCGCGAGGCGGCTTCGCTCGCCCCTTTCAAGCGTCATGTGGCCTGCGTGCTTCCAGCCTCTGAAGCGGTCAACGACGTAGGTAAGGCCCGAGGAGCCTTCGGTGAGGTAGGGCGTGTCGATCTGCGCGATGTTCCCGAGGCACACAATTTTTGATCCCGGACCCGCACGCGTAATGAGCGTTTTCATCTGCTTGGGCGAGAGGTTCTGGGCTTCGTCGATGATGACAAGCTTATTTAAAAACGTTCTGCCGCGCATAAAGCTCATGGATTTGACGCGGATGCGGCTGCGGATGAGATCATTGGCGGCGTTGCGGCTCCAGTCGCTTGTGCCGCGCTCGCTCTTATTTAAAACCTCGAGGTTGTCTTCCAGAGCCCCCATCCAGGGCTGCATCTTTTCTTCTTCAGTGCCGGGCAGAAACCCGATGTCTTCGCCCACAGAGACGGTCGCACGCGTAAAGATGATTTCGCTGAATTTGCGCATATCCAGTGTCTGCGTGAGAGCCGCCGCAAGCGTGAGAAGGGTCTTGCCGGTTCCGGCCTGCCCGAGTAACGTCACAAAGTCGATCTCGGGGTTCATCAAAAGGTTTAAGGCCATGCTCTGCTCGGGGTTACGCGCGTGAATGCCCCAAACTGCGTTTTGCGGCTGCATGTAGTCCTTAAGCGTTGCAAGCGTCACGATGCCGTTTTCAACGCTTTGCACCTGCGCAAGAAACTCGGCGTCTTTTGAGGCCACAAATTCGTTCACGTAAAACGTGAGGCCGGGCAGTGCCGCAAACCGGTACCACGTGCGGCCGTCCGCCTGCCAGGACTCAAGGCTTTTGGCGGTGAGATCCCAGAAGTTCTCAGGCAAAACCGTGCGGCCCGTGTAGAGAATGTCCGTGTCGTCGATCGTCTTATCGTTAAAGTAGTCTTCGGCGGCCATCCCCAGGGCCGTCGCTTTGATGCGCATGTTGATGTCTTTACTCACAAGCACCACGGACTTGTGGGGAAGTTTTGCCTGCAGCGCCTTTACGGTCGCAAGGATCATGTTGTCGGCTTTTCCCGCGGGAAGCCCCGAGGGGAGTTCGGCCCTCAGTTCCTCCGTCTCAAAGAAAAGCCGGCCCTTACATTCGCGGTTTCCGAGCGCATTTAGGGGCGCACCCTCGGTGATGTCGCCCGCGGAGGTTTCCAGTAGCTGATCGATGCTGCGGCTTACCTGTCGGGCGTTACGCGCAATGTCGCTCACACCGGTCTTGTGGTTGTCGAGTTCCTCAAGCGTTGTCATCGGGAGAAACACGTCGTGCTCCTCAAACCGGAAAATCGACATCGGGTCGTGCAAAAGGACGTTCGTGTCAAGCACAAAAACGCGCGGTTTGTCGGCGGTTTTGGCAGCGCGCCCTTTTCTGAGGCGGCTGGCACCCGCGTCCGCCTCTTTGGGGACCGAAAGCTCCTCTTTGGCGGCTTTTCCGGGTAACTTCAGGGCGGGCGCTACGGGCCTGGAGCTCTTTGCGGGTTTCTCGTGTTTCAGAGCCTTTGCGTCGGGCGTCTTGGTTGCGGGCTTAGAGCCCTCTTTTGCGGTTCTGGCCTTAACAGCCGCCGGGGCTTTCGTCTTCACGGGTTTGGCAGCCTTTTTGAGGTCTTCGGGTTTGACACGGGCACCGTATTCACGGCGGGCGAGGATATCGCCTTCAACTTTGGGGGCAGAGGGAAGCGGCATAGGACTTAGCGAACAAACAAATTTTTGATACGCACAATCGTAGCGGGATTGTTTGTTCTCTGCATGTCGAGCCCGCCGGGAAACTCACGGGCGGGCTTGGGTTGGAAAGGCATCAGCCTTTTGGCGTGAAGTACCCCGGGTACTCGCGCACGGCACGCACCACGCCGCGGCAGACGGCCTGCGCCACACGCGTCTGGTGCTGGGAGCTTCTCAAGCGGCTCTCGTCGCTCGGGTTACTCAGAAATCCGGTTTCAATGAGAATCGAGGGAATGCCCTGGGCTTTCAAAACCGCAAACTCGGCGGATTCCACGCTGTCTTTGTGCAGCGATTCGACTTTACCCATTTCAGCAAGCACCGCGTGCCCGATCTGTAGCCCCGCAATGAGTTTGGATTCGGCGAGCATGTCAACTGCGGCCTGGCGCGCCTGCTGCGGGACGGTGGAAAAGTCAACGCCCCCGATTTCGTCCACCTTATTTTGTGTCTGCGCCAGCCACCGGGCCTGCAGGGACGAAGCCCCCGTCGTACTTAACGTAAAGACCGAGGCCCCGTGCGCAGAGGACGAGGTCCAGGCGTCGGCGTGCACGCTCACAAAAAGATGCGCTTTTTCGGTGACCGCGCGCTGCGCGCGTTTATGTAAGGGGATAAAGACGTCGGTCGTACGGGTAAGAACGGCGCGCATTCCGCGCGTGCGGTTAATCTGGTTAGCGAGCTTTTTGGCAATCTCCAGAACCACGTGCTTTTCGTAGGTCTTTTTGCGGCCCACGGCACCGGGGTCGGCACCGCCGTGCCCGGCATCAATCACCACGCAGATTGTTTCCTTTTTGCGGGCGGTGTTTTGTTTCACGGGTTTGTGCTCGGCGGCCTTCGCTGCCTGCCGGGGTGTGCTTTCTGTCTGCGTGATCTGAGCGGACTTTCCTTCGGCAAAGCGCACGCGGAAACGCGAGAGGGAACTGCCGGTAAGGACGGCACCGCCCACGCCCTTCTTCATCTCCACGACGATACGCACAGTGTCGGGCTTATATTGCCCGCAGCGTACGTCCGAGACAAAGCGGTCCGAGGCAATGCGCCGGATATCGCGCGAGAGTTCCTCGGTGAGTTTCACGCCCTCAATATCGATGAGGTAGCGCACGGGGTTGCGGCCGCCCAACACATGCGTGCGGATTTTTGAGGCCCCCGGCGCCGAGACCGTGAGCACGCCGTAAGAGGATGTCCGATCGTAGTCGGCGGAAAGCCTGGCGGC
>ENA-USUM01002792-USUM01002792.1-human-gut-metagenome-genome-assembly--contig:-NODE-2792-length-10232-cov-7.003742_pt1 | contig 10232 bp, 8 predicted proteins | sample MGYA00250063_ERZ773402 | MGnify/ENA primary metagenome ERZ773402 (study PRJEB29103, sample SAMN06112030) | human gut metagenome | biome: human gut; feature: ankylosing spondylitis patient; material...
TAAGACGCCCTCGTCTTGATCTATGATATTAGTATAGTTGGCTGATTCATTTAAGATGGACTTATTATAGCGCAGCTTTCTTCATTTTGCAAGTATTTCTCTGTACAAATCAGCCAGTTCATTTCCGATCTTTTTGTGCATCTTTCACTATTCCCCTGTATTGCAGAACAGATGATATCCCACGCACAGCAGCAGAGCGGCCGCAAGAACCGTAAGAAATGAGCTGCGGATCATCAGGCTGATGAGAAGCCCGACCCCCATCCAAAACAGCAGAAAACCTAAAATTCTGCACAAACGAGCTTACTCCTTATCCGCCTCTTGGTTTATTATATGCTCTACTTTCTCTGCGGTATACCCGTCCTCTTCCTTTTTGCCGGTAAAGCGGCTGATCAGATCCGGAGCCATGTCAATGATTTTGGTCACAGCATCCTGGTTTTTGATGTTGACCAGACGCGTTCCGTTTTTGCTGATGACAAGAACGGCGCTCGGAGAAATTTTTCCGCCCATACCGCCTCCTGCATTGTTCTTTGCATTTTCTGCGAATGCACCCGCTCCCACGCCGAAGGAAACGTCTACCAGCGGCAGAAGAATCGTATCCTCAATGTGGATCGCCTCACCTACGACCGTCTTTGTTGTGATAAAACTGTCCATTCCGCGGAACAGTGCTTCTACGGTATTCTGAAATGTGTTGTCCTTTTCTGCCATCTTTTAGGCCTCCTTGTGTTTGAAATGTCGTATGGTTTTCCGAAGATTCTGATCCCGGAATAATCGAAGTGCAATGCCGGCTGCTGTCACAGCCTGAAAACTTCCTTTCATCCGGACATCGCCCTGGAGAATTTCCTGTTCGAAATCCGGCTGGATGGAAAGGTCTTTCGGCAGTTTTCCATAAATCATACCCAGAATGCCGAGTGTCTCTCCGGTCAGTGCCGGATCGTTAAATCCGAACCGGACTGTGCCGGTTACTTTTTTCGGTGCTGCTTTCTTCAGGAAATAAAGCACTTCTTTCTTTGCATGGAGCAGCGCCTCACGGAACATCTTCGAACGGAAGAATTTTTTCACACTCTCCCACTTTCTTTTTAACCGTCTGCCTGCCTGGATTTTCTGCTCCAGTTTTTCAAGCAGACGGAACGGAAGTTCCAACAGCCGGAAAGCTGTCTGCAGCAGACGGCTGGCAAGATTCAGCAGTTTTTCCGGAAGATATTCGATCCTTCCGAAAAACCGTTCCAGAATGCTTTTTTTCGGCGCATCCGGTTCCTGCTCTTGCTCTGGCTGCTCCTGCTGGGCTGTCACCTTCTGCTGTTTTTCTGTCTGGTCCGGTGCTTTCTGTGTCTTTTCTGCGTCTCTTTGCGGCATTTGTTTTTTTACAGTATCTGTTTTTTGTTCTGCCGGTTGTTCCGCCGATGTCTGCTCTTTTTTCGCTTCCGCTTTCTGCTCTGCTGTTTTTTCTGCTTCCGGCGCATTTTCTGTCTCATTTTCCTCCGTCCGGGGCACGGACGCTTCTCCCCGGCGGATCTTTTTCAGCCGCCGTTTCCATGTTTCCAGTGATGCCCCGAAAAGCAGAATCTGCGCCTCCGGCTTCTGTTCCTCATACGAGGCCGTCAGCGCGACAGCTCCGAAAAGCCACGATACTCTTCCACTCGCTTTTACGCAGGCAAATCCCTCTTCTTCTTTCAGAACCTGCGCCCGGTAGCAAAAAGGAAGAAACAGGACGGTGCAGACGATAAGAAGCACGAGAAACAGTAAAACAAGGAGTAAAATCCCCAGTGCCTTCAAAATCATGAATAGTATATGTATCATTCACATCCCTCAATCCGGTTCAGCAGCCATTCCCGGATTTTTACTTCTCCGGTTTCCCGATAAGTTTCCAATGCGATCGCCTCCACAAGCTCAAAAGCTTCCTCGCGCGACACGGCAAGTCCGACAATCATCGGACAGTTTCTCCGCACGGCCGGCTGCAAAAGCAGATCCGCCGGAATTACATCCAGATTGTTCTGCTGATTGGAAGGCAGTGTGAGGAGCCAGACTCCCGGAACTGCTTTTTTGTTCTCAATCCGGCGCATCCATTTTTTCTGTTTCTTTTTTGCAGTATCCCCGACGTACAGATTTTTATACCAGTTTACCATATTTTCCCTGAGCCTGTGGCTGAACCTTCCATAAATTTGCTCTCTTCAGTTCCAGATACTCCTGATAGGCCTTTTCCAGAATCTGCCGTTCATTGGAAAACTTCAGCAGATGATATGCTTCGTGATACTTGTAATAGCCCGAATCCACAAAGTATTCTTCTCTCTGTGGACGGCTGTAGTAGCCGGATGAGACCATCAGATACCAGTGCACCTCTTTTTCCACGGTGTCCTCCGGAATGCTGAAGCTGTACTGGCTTTTTCCCACGTACTTGATGATGGTGCCGTGTACGCCGGACTCCTCATATACCTCGCGGACAGCAGTCTGTTCATGGGTTTCTCCCGGCTCAACGGTTCCTTTCGGCAGAACCCAGCCTTCATATTTGTTGCGGTAGCTTTTGTAAAGCGTCAATATTTTTCCACGGTAGATTACGATACCTCCGCAGCTTACTGCTTCGATCATACGTTTTAAGCTCCTTCTGGCTTTTTCCATTCCCTGACAGCTCTTTTCTTCCCGCTTGCCGCCAGATCTTCTGTTAAAAAGTATACCTCTTTTCCCGCCCCCGCGCAACCTTAAAACCGCATCCTTTTTCTAACATTTTTCTAAAAATTCAGAAAACGCGCCCGAACCCATCCTTTCCGGTTCGAACGCGTTTTTTTCATCGTTTACTGCTGTGCATAATATGCTTCAATTACCTGTCTTGCAATCGGTACAGCGACTTCACTCGAATATCCGCCGTTTTCTGCCACAACAGCAATGACAATATCAGGATCATCCGCATTGGAGAATCCGACAAACCAGGAATGCGGTGTCTCTCCGTCGCTTCCGTGTTCTGCGGTTCCTGTTTTACCGGCGATATTGTACGGCAGATCCGAAAGTGAAACTGCAGTTCCGCTCTGGACAACGCCTTTCATCAGCTCTGTCAGCGTATTGGCTTCGCTCTCGGACATTACCGTGCCAAGAGACTCTTTGTAAAAGGTTTTGACTGCCTGTCCGTCCGCAGACACAATGTTGTCCACATAACGCGGTTTGATCATTTCTCCGTCATTTGCAACCGCGGAGGCGATCAGTGCCATCTCCATCGGTGTTACCAGCGTATCGCCCTGGCCAATGGAGGTCTGCATCACAAGAGCATCCGCCGTTGTCGAATCAAGGTCGAAAGAACTTTTGCTGGTCGGAAGCTCCAGATCCAGACGGCTGTTCAGATACAGGGAATCCGCCAGCGAGCGGAAGGCATCTTTATCCAGCCCAAGGCCAATCTGTGCAAAGGCAGAGTTGCACGAATGTGCAAACGCACCTGCAAAATCTTCCGGTCCATGCACTTCACCGCCGGAGCAGTGAATCGTATAGTTTCCTGCTGTCAGCTCACCGTCACAGTCGAACGAAAAACCGTCCAGTGTGCCGTTCTGACGGAGATACGCAAGCGAAGTAACAATCTTGAACGTAGATCCCGGCGGATATCTTCCCTGCAGACCGCGGTTCAGAAACACGCCGCTCTCATCGTCTGCGTTCAGTGCCTCCCAGTCCTCATCAATCGTATTAGGATTAAAAACCGGATTGCTCACATTGGCAAGTACACGGCCCGTTTTTGCCTCCAGCACGACAACTGCACCGCGGTATCCGTCCAGTGCATCGGCCGCGGCCTGCTGGAGTGTTGTATTCAGCGTTGTATAGAGACTGTCTCCCGGGTTCTTCGCATCGCTGAATTCATTCTTTACCTGCTTTAACTTACTTGTATGGGACTCCATCAGCATATAGTTGTAGGAAGATTCGAGGCCGCTGTTTCCTTTTCCCGTGTAGCCAACCACCTGCGCAAACAGGCTGCCGAACGGATACGTTCTTACCTCATCCCCGTTTTCATCTGTCGTCGTCTTTGCCAGTTCCTGGCCGTCCGCAGAATAGATTGTTCCGCGGATCACGCGCTCTGCATAGTTATTCTGTCTCGTATTGTAAGAACTATTCAGAAATTCTTCTTTCCGCACGACATTAAAGTAAACGAGATACGCGATCAGCCCAAGAAACATTGCCACGAACAGGAACGAAACGATCAGATACGGCCCTGCGCCGTTGTTTGCCGCCTTACCAGTGGAGGCTGTTCTCGGTCTGCTCTTCGATCCGCCGTTCGAATTCATCCGGCTGCTCGCGGTACTTCTGGCGGGTTCCCTGTCCGTCGTTCCGGCTGCCGCTCTTCTTTCGTCTTTCGGTCTCTTCGTCCGGGCGTCGTTTTTTCTTGGCGCCTGGGTCGTTTTTCTGCTGGTTTCGTTTCTTCTTGTTTTGTCTTTTCTCAAGCTCCTCACCTTCGTCTTCCCTTAAGATGTACAATCCCTGAATGATCGACAGCATCAGCACCGTGGAGAACATAGAGCTTCCTCCATAGCTGACCAGCGGCAGCGTGATACCTGTCATAGGAATAAATTTAATGGTTCCTCCGATGGTGAGGAACACCTGTGTCGCATATTCCGTTCCAAGACCCATGGCAATCAGTTTGTAGAACCGTTTGCTCATCTTCATGGAAATATTGATAATCAGAAGGAATGTGGACATGCACAGCAGAATCAGGCAGATTCCGAAGATAATGCCCATCTCCTCACAGATCGCACAGAAAATAAAGTCTTTCGTTGCAACCGGGATAATGTCAGGCCGTCCCTCGAAAAGGCCGGTTCCGAACCATCCGCCGGAGCACATGCCGAAGAGGCCCTGTGCTAACTGGCTGCTGATATCCCAGTTTCCGATCGGATCCTGCCAGAGTGCCACACGGTTCCGTACATGGGAAAACAGGAAATACGCCACAACGCAGGCGGCACTCATTCCCGCAAGTCCCAAAAGCGGATATCTGGCTTTTCTCGTTGCCACATAGATTACAACCACGTACGCCATAAAGAAGACAAACGCAGTTCCAAGGTCGGTGGATGCAACAAGGATCAGCACATGAACTGCCGCAATGACCGTTGCTTTCACAACGTTTCCAAAGGAATTATCCTCGCGCAGCATGCCTGCCATAAAGAACACGAGTGTGATCTTGGCAATCTCGGAGAGCTGGAACGTAATGCCGTGGATTTCGATCGACAGCTTCGCACCGCCGGAAGTAAAGCCAAGCACCATAACGACGGAAAGCATGGCAATTCCGAGCACAGCGTAAATCCAGGTCAGATTTTTCAGGAACTTGCCCTTTCGGACAATGACCGGAATGATGAAGCAGAGCAGTGTGGATGCCGCCAGAATTTTGTACTGGGACATCGCCTTTGACACGCTCAGTCTCGTCAGAATAATCATGCTGATCGAGAGCAGCATACACATGTTGTTTACCAGGATCATCGATGCCTTCCGGTAAATCAGGCGGTACAGGATCTGTACGCCCAGGATATACGCCATCGTGAGCAGAAACATCTGAATCGTTGATACTTCGCCCTCCTGGAGGAACATCACGAAGAAACAGATGAAATTCATCAGAACGATCATGATGATCTGCCGCATCAGAATGTAATGGCGCTCATCCTCATCCCGCTCTTTGAGTGCAGCAAACGACTGCACGGTAAAACAGATCATGAGGAAGGTAATCACATATTTTGATAACTGAACAATGGTATTTTCCATAAATTCCCCTTATTTTTTCTCACCGTTTACTCTACTTTCCGGCGGAAATGGCCTTTGGTATATTCCTGTTCGGCCGGAACTGCGATTCCTTTACAGTACGTTCCAGCAAACGCAGCGGCGATTTCTTTTGTCTCCTCCAGTGTCTCGATGGTAAAATTCAGCCGCACCGCAGCCGGATGCATGGACCGGATCTCATCGGCTTCTTTTACCAGGCCGAGCGGAAGGCTGTTGTAGATCACACTGTAGCACGAGGTGCAGTAACTCTTCACCGGGAAGTATTTTCCCATCCGGTCTTTTAAGCGTACCAGGGAATAACTGTGATTGCAGCCGTTCAGGTTCTTCTGGACACACTGGGCGGAAACCATCATCGGAAGGTAGCCGTAGACCACCATTTCGCTGTTCGTATTGTCACGTTTTCCGATTTCCCGCTCGTTCAGCTCATACGGAACGGTATCACGCTGCACGCCCTGCTCCTGCCAGAATGCCTGCGCACGGCTGTTGTACGTGTAAACGCTGTAATCGAGCCGGATATCCTTTTCCATTCCCATCTCTTTCAAAAACGAAAAGCTTTCGAGATTGCGGATCAGGAAACCGCCAAGACCGATCTCCTTCAGACAGCGGAACGTGTCGCGGTATTCCTTCAGATCGCCTTCACGTACAACGTGCGGCAGCATCAGATAAACCTGTTTTCCCAGTTCTTTCGCCTGCAGGATGCCTTTTTCCGCCTGCTCTTCGAAGATTTCCCGTTTGAAGCATCCCATGCCGGCGTAGATCGTCGTGATCTCCGGAATCTCGAGCAGCGCATTCCACTGGGCTCTCGTCTCGGCAGATGCGGTCAGCTCCATTTTCTTTTCTGCCCTGCTCTCCTGGTCCGGTTTTCCAGATGCTTTTGCTTCCTGTTCCGGCTTTTCCGCTGCTTTTCTGCGGTATGGCTCTGTCATCTCTTTCACCAGCTGGTCCGAAACGCCTCTCCGCAGCTCGTTTAACGTCTGCATCGGCACGAAACAGTTGTCATCCATACAGACATCGAGTTCTTTGAAATAGAATGGTGTCTCGCCTGTCTTTTCCAGCTGTGTTTTTACGCGTTCCTCGGTCAGCGGCTGCTTCTTTGCCGGTTCTACCATGCCCGCCTCTGCTGTTACGCTGTATTTTCCGCTTTCTGCACTTAAGAACGCCGGCTGGCCCGGATACAGGGTCAGAAAGCCGGAAATCGGCTCTTTTGCCTCAGTCTCGATATAATCTCTCTGGATCTCATAAAAGAGCTGCTCATTTCTGCGCTGTTTCTTTTTATTTTCCTGCTCTTTTTCGTTCTTCAGCGCCATCATATCGCGTCCGTTTCTTACGGTATAATAGCTTTTGTTGAAACCGTCACGGTTATACAGCTCATACAGCTTTTTCATGTCCTCCGGCAGAACGTGGAAACGGGACGGCTTTTTTTCGTACAGATCGAGGTATTTGCGGTAAATGCTGACAACGCCCGCTGTATACTCCGGCTTTTTCATTCTGCCTTCGATTTTGAGGGACATAATCCCGGATTTTACAATCTCCGGCAGCAGTTCTACCGTACACATATCCTTCGGGCTTAACGGATAGCGGTCGCCCGGCTCCCCCATGCGGTGGTTGTCTTTATCGTACGCTTCGTACGGCAGACGGCACGGCTGCGCGCATCTTCCGCGGTTTCCGCTTCTTCCGCCGATCAGGCTGGAAAAAAGGCACTGTCCCGAATAGCAGTAGCAGAGCGCCCCGTGGACGAAGCATTCAATTTCAAGGTTGGTCGTCCGGTGGATTTTCTGGATCTCCGCAAACGAAAGCTCACGGGCCGGTACCACACGCGTTGCGCCAAGGCTCTCCAGGAAACGCGCTCCCGCAGATCCTGTCACTGTCATCTGTGTGCTCGCATGAATGTCGAGATCCGGGAACCAGGAGCGGACCGCCTTTAAAACGCCCATATCCTGGACAATCACGGCATCCAGTCCCTGCTCATAGTACGGACGCAGATACGGATACAGTTTCTCTTCCAGTTCCTCCTCTTTTAAGAGGGTGTTGACCGTCAGATACAGTTTCCGGTTCTGCAGATGGACGTAATCGATGGCTGAGAGAATCTCCTGCTCATCCAGATTTTTTGCATACGCTCTTGCGCCGAATGCGGCTCCGCCGAGATAGACGGCATCCGCACCGGCGGAAACTGCTGCTTTTAACGCTTCCATCGAACCGGCTGGTGCTAATAATTCTGTCTTCATCTTTATCTCCTAAAAACGGGCGATTACCTGTTCCGCAATCCCCCGTTTTTCCTTCTTTTACGCTTTTAATAAATCTTCCAGATCCTTATTTGCCTTATCAAGCTGCCGCTGCAGTTCTTCCCTCTCGCCGCGCACATGTTCCAGCTCGATTCGTTTCTCTTCCAGTTCTTTTTTCAGATCGCCGGCCTGGATTTCCGCTGCGATCAGATCGTGCTTCATATCATAGGTTTCCCGGTCTTTGGCTTCCATATCCTCTTCGAGGGTATCGACCTGGCTTTTTGCTTTGAAATAGTCGTCTGCAATGTTCAGTGCAAGCAGTGTGTGCTTCGTATCCACCGACAGGCGGTTGTATCCGGCTGACTGGGAAAGTTCGCTGATCTTCTGATTCAGATAAGCAGCTACTTTCTGCAGATATTCCGGGCTCTCATAACCTCCCAGTGTGATAATTTTTCCATCTATTAAAACCTGTGTTGTATTTTTTACAGCCATTCTTTTGCTTTTCCTCCACTGAATTTAACCGGACCAAACTTCCGGCTAATATAACCTATCATATACCGAAAATGGAAGAAAAACAACCTTTTTCTGCAAAAAGCAACAGAAAATGAAAGATTCAGGGCTTTTACTCTTCGATCTTACGCGGTGCCTCCAGCCCCAGGTGGTGCCAGGCAAATTCCGTTGCCACTCTTCCGCGCGGAGTGCGGTTGATAAATCCGGATTTGATCAGGAACGGCTCGTAGACATCTTCGATGGTGCCGGCATCTTCTCCAATCGATGCTGCCAGGGTATCGAGTCCCACCGGACCGCCCTGGAACTTTTCCATAATGGTGGTAAGAAGCAGCCGGTCAGTCTGATCCAGTCCGTAACGGTCTACTTCCAGCAGATCGAGGGCAAACGATGCGACCTCTTTTGTGATTCTTCCATCGTATTTCACCTGGGCAAAGTCGCGGACACGCTTTAAAATCCGGTTTGCCAGACGCGGTGTTCCCCTGGAACGGCGCGCCATCTCAAGCGCTCCCTGCGGGTCCACCTCCACATTCAGTACTTTTGAGGAGTGCAGGATAATATTGGCCAATTCTTCCTCCGTGTAAAATTCCAGATGGTGGATGACACCGAACCGGTCGCGGAGCGGGGCAGTCAAAAGACCTGCACGCGTTGTTGCGCCGACCAGCGTAAATTTCGGCAGATCCAGGCGGATCGAGCGCGCCGAAGAGCCTTTTCCGATCATGATATCAATCGCAAAATCCTCCATCGCTGGATAAAGAACCTCCTCGACCTGGCGGTTCAGGCGGTGGATCTCATCAACAAACAGGACGTCGCCCTCCTGCAGATTGTTGAGGATCGCTGCCATCTCACCCGGTTTTTCGATCGCCGGGCCGCTCGTTACCTTCATATGGGTTCCCATCTCATTTGCAATGATGCCCGCCAGCGTTGTTTTTCCAAGTCCCGGAGGGCCGTAAAACAGCACATGATCGAGAACATCACTTCGCTGTTTTGCTGCTTCAATATATACTTTCAGGTTCTTTTTCGTCTTTTCCTGTCCGATGTAGTCGTCCAGGTGCTGGGGACGGAGCGAACCTTCGATTTTCACGTCCTCCTCGAGAACGTCAGTTGTGATAATTCTTCTTTCCATCGTTATAAGGTTTCCTTCTTCCACAATTTAGGACCATCTGCTAAAACATATGCTTCAATGCCGCTTTCAGCACAGCCTCGCTGTCCATGCCTTCGGTGATTTCGACTTTCTTTACTGCCTGCAGTGCTTCCGTTCCGGAGTAGCCAAGCGCAGTCAGCGCCTGTACCGCATCCTGGAAGGCATCCGGTTCGCCTGCCTGCCGTACCGCCGCAGCCGCCTGATTTCCTGCCAGCTTCTGCTCGAACGCTTCCTGCAGGTCGAATTTGTCTTTTAATTCCAGAATCAGCTTCTGCGCGGTCTTCTTTCCGATGCCCGGTGTTTTGGCAATTGCCTGGACATCTTCCGAGAGGACGGCAAAGCGCAGATTGTCTGCAGTAAGCGTGGACAGCACCGCAAGCGCCGCTTTTGGTCCGATGCCGCTTACGCCGATCAGCATACGGTATATTTCAAGATCTTCGCGGGACAGAAAGCCGAATAGGGAAATTCCGTCTTCCCGCACACTCATATGAGTATATATCTTTAACTCTTCTCCCTCCCGGATGCCTGCGTCGAACATACTCGCTGGAATATTCAGCTCGTAGCCGATTCCATGGCTTTCGAGAATCATTTTTCCTTCCGAAAGAGAATCTACAGTTCCTTTGATAAAT
>ENA-USUM01002798-USUM01002798.1-human-gut-metagenome-genome-assembly--contig:-NODE-2798-length-10221-cov-6.064570_pt1 | contig 10221 bp, 8 predicted proteins | sample MGYA00250063_ERZ773402 | MGnify/ENA primary metagenome ERZ773402 (study PRJEB29103, sample SAMN06112030) | human gut metagenome | biome: human gut; feature: ankylosing spondylitis patient; material...
GTTGATCTGCACGCCGAAACGCACGCTTCCGATCTTCGAGGCAGCCAATTCATACCCCAGGTTCAGGTTGGTGACACCTTTTGCCCGATCCCTGGTCGCCACAAGGATCTTTGCCGCGGCGCAGATCCGCTCTGGATTTTTCCACTCATCAAAATAGAACAGGGAATCCGCTCCAATGATAAAGTAAAACTCCGTGCCCGGATGTTCCTTCCGCATCGCCTCAAGCGTCCGATAACTGTAGGTATAGCCCTCATCTTTCATCTCTTTGGTGCAGAGCACAAAATGCGGATTGGATGCGATGGCACGGCGCACCATCTCGACACGCTGTGCATCCTTTGCCCGTCCCGCCCGGTTCCGCTTATGTGGCGGATTTCCGGCCGGAAGGAACCAGACTTCATCAAGCCCGAACTGCTCGTACGCCGCCTCGCCAAGGATCAGATGACCGATATGAATGGGATCGAATGTGCCTCCCATAATGCCAATTTTTCTGTTTGTCTTTTCCATACGTTTTCCTCAAAAAGCGCCGGAACTGCAGCGGTATGCTCCGGTCCCGGCGGTTCTTTCCTGCGGATTATTTCGGAAGCTGAATTTTCTTTTTCTCTTTTTTGTCCTCTTTGTACAGCACGATCTTTTTGCCGATCACCTGTACGACCTGGGAATTGGTGCGTTCTGCCAGAACTTCTGCGATCTCTCTTGGATCATCGAGGCAGTTCTGCAGTACATTGATTTTAATTAGTTCTCTCGCCTCAAGTGCCTCTGCTACAGCAGCGGTATGCTCCGGCGTGATGCTGCTTTTTCCTACCTGCAGGATCGGTTCCATGGTCATGGCAAGGCCTTTCAGGTATTCTCTCTGCTTGCTGGTCATACGTCTCCTCCTTCGTTATTTATTCGTTCTATTTATAATAATCAAATTCAAATCCATACATCTTGACGGTATCGCCTTCCTGGATGCCGGCCTGCTCGAGTTCGTCTAAGATACCAGTATCTTTTAAGAACCGCTGGAAGAAAGCAAAACCTTTCTCGGAATCCAGATTAGTGTAGCCGAGCATTTTCTCGATCTTCGGTCCCTCGATGATGAAGCGGTGCTCGTCCTCCGGGTCCTGCTCGACGGTGTACGGCAGGTTCTCGGCAAGAAGCATATCCTCCGGGAAGAATTCCTGCTCGAAGACCATACGCTCTTTCGGAAGCTCATCGAGTTTTTTCTGTACGGCATATAAAAGCTCTTTTAAGCCTTTTCCGCTGACGGCAGAAATCGGATAAACCGGGATGCCTTTCGGCTCGAACTCTTTTTTCAGACGTTCCACCGGATCCTCTTCGCCCTCTTCTACATAGATCGCATCGGTCTTATTGGCCGCGATGATCTGCGGGCGTTTTGCGATCTCCGGGTTATAGGCTTCGAGCTCTTTGTTGATCTTGTTGATATCATCCACCGGATCTCTTCCCTCGGTCGATGCAACGTCTACTACATGGATCATCACGCGGGTTCTCTCGATGTGGCGCAGGAATTCATGGCCGAGGCCGACTCCTTCCGATGCACCCTCGATCAGTCCCGGGATATCTGCGATAACAAATCCGCTGCAGCCCTCAAGGTCTACGACACCGAGGTTCGGGGAAAGCGTGGTAAAGTGATAATTTGCAATTTTCGGTTCTGCATTTGTCACACGGGAAAGAAGTGTCGATTTTCCAACGTTCGGGAACCCGACGAGTCCGACGTCCGCGATGACTTTCAGTTCCATTCTTACTTCCAGCTCCTGTGCCGGCTGGCCTGGCTGGGCGTATTTCGGAACCTGCATGGTAGCGGTTGCGTAATGCATATTTCCGTTTCCGCCTTTTCCGCCTTTTAATACAACCTGACGGCGGTTTTCACCGGACATATCTGCGATGACTTTTCCGCTCGCAGCGTCCATAATGACGGTTCCTTCCGGTACTTTCAGGACAATATCTGCGCCGTTTCCGCCATGGCATCTGCGTTTTCCGCCCGGCTCGCCGTCGGTAGCAGAAAACTTTCTTCTGTGGCGGTAATCAACCAGTGTATTCAGTCCTTCATCAACTTCAAAAATAACGTCTCCGCCTTTGCCGCCATCGCCGCCGTCCGGCCCGCCGTTCGGTACAAAAAGCTCTCTGCGGAAACTGACATGTCCGTCTCCGCCCTTACCGGAGCGGATCAGAATTTTTGCTCTGTCTGCAAACATGGTATTCTCCTGTCTTGTTTTATCTAAATCCAAATCGGTCTCCTGGACCTTTAATTATTATTAACAAAAACGGCTTCAAACCTCTTAAGATTTGAAGCCGCACCTTTGTCTTACTCTTCTGTTGCTACCGGATATACGGAAACCTGTTTTTTGTCACGTCCTTTTCTTTCGAAAGCTACGCGTCCGTCAACCATAGCGAATAAGGTATCGTCTTTTCCGATTCCTACGTTCACGCCTGGATGAATCTTGGTTCCACGCTGTCTGTAAAGAATGTTTCCAGCCTTTACAACCTGTCCGTCAGCTCTTTTTGCTCCTAATCTCTTGGACTCGGAATCTCTACCGTTCTTGGTAGAACCAACTCCTTTTTTATGAGCGAAAAACTGAAGGTTCATATTTAACATGGTATTACACCTCCTTGAATGCGATCTCTAAGTATTGTGCTCCATAATCGCGGCGGATACTTTCGAGGCCCAGCAAAAGTGATTTTACAAGAAGTGCGGTACTTTCAGAATACCCATTCGGGAATGAAAAATACACGTATCCATCTCCAGCCTCACTTATAATCAGATCCTCTGTCAATGTTTCCACGGAATTTACGGTGTTTACAATCAATGCGGAGACAGCGGCACAGATGATATCCTGCCCTTCCTCTGCATAGCCTGCATGACCGTTTGACTCCACGGAGATGTACTCGCCGTCAGACTCTGTTACGGTTATACAAATCATAAGACTTAAGCGTTGATTTTTTCAATCTTCACTTCAGTGTACTGCTGTCTGTGACCGTTTTTCTTATGATAACCAGTTTTTCTCTTATACTTGTAAACGATAACTTTTTTGCCTTTACCGTTTCCAACTACAGATGCGGTTACGGATGCATTTTTAACGTCCTCGCCAACTTTCAGTCCGTCATTGCTTACTGCAAGTACCTGATCAAAAGTTACGGTTTCTCCAGCTTCAACGCCAAGTTTCTCTACTCGGATAACATCGCCTTCAGCTACCTTGTACTGTTTACCACCTGTTGCAATAATTGCGTACATATGGCACCTCCCTATCAATTACTCGCCAGATTCGGTGGTCTTTCGACTCTTTTACCTCTCTGTGCGGCATACTTCTACAATATATCATCACGTCTGCTGTTTGTCAATAGTATTTTTCAGGAAATTGCATATTTTTTTTCGCATGCAATTGCCAGTGCGCCAGGTCCGATGTGGCAGGCAACGCTTAAGGACAGTGGATGCGCATCGACTTCAAAATCCGGGAAGGCTTCTTTTACTTCGACAATCCATCCATCGATTACTTCTTTGTCGTTTGCGGTATAGGCAATGTGAAGTCCCATGATGCCGGCTGCACGCTCTTTTGCGAAGCGTTTGTCCATATCTTTTTTCATAGCCTTGATCATGGCTTTCTTTGCCTGTTTCACACCGCGCGCTTTTTCAAACGCGTCAAGCTTCTCTCCCTGGATCGTCAGCACCGGTTTGATATTTAAAACGGTTCCGATCATGGCTGCTGCCGGCGTAACGCGGCCGCCTTTTTTCAGGTATTTTAACGTATCTACCATAATATAGATACTTGCATCCAGCGCATCCTCTTCCAGAATTGCTTTAATGTCTTTTGCTGCCACGCCGCGGTTTGCCATTTTCTTTGCATCCAGAACAGACTGCTGCTGCGTAACGGAGATTCTCTGGTTGTTGACAACCTGCACTTTTCCTTCGTAGTCCTCGGACAGCACGGTCGCTGTATCACAGGAGGTGGAAAGGCCGCTTGACATCGGAATGTAAACAATGTCATCGTACTCTTCGAGAATTTTGTTCCAGAAATCCATCAGATCTCCCGGAGACGGCTGAGATGTGGAAACAGCCGCATCCTCTGCCAGAATCTCGTAAAACTGTTCCTGTGTCAGGTCGATATCCTCAAACTGGATTTTTCCGCGCATGAAGAAAGGCATCGGAAGGACAAAAACGCCCAGCTCTTTCGCCTGACTCTGTGTAATACCGCTGTTGCTGTCGGTAGCAATAGCTGTTCTTGCCATAGTTCTTATTCCTGCTGTCTCTTGTTAGAGAAACAGCTTTTCCTTTCTGTAATATCGTGTAACGCTTGATTTGCTGTTATTCTATCATAAATCGTACCTGTTTTCTACCCGGCTTGGACATTTCTGCAAAATTGCCCAAACTGCTTTTGATTCTTTTTACATCATACCAATACCAAGGAAAAACAGTCCGCCAAGGATCAGCAGAATGGTCGGAATTACGATTTTTGCAATGGTCTTTTTTCTTCTCTCCTTCGGGAAAAATCCTTCGCTTTTTGTCTGCTGGTACATCAGAAGACGGCTTCCCATATAAAGACCGATCGGCATCAGCGCCGCTTCGATCAGATACATGCCGATGTACGTTTCCGTTGCGTATCCGCTGCCTGCTGCTGCGTTCCCCTGCGAGAACATATAGAGGAAGCTTGCCGCAATGCTCGCCACAATCGTCGATGCGTTATGGACGAAATGAAACAGCGAGCTGTAAAACATGTTGTCGGTCTTCATCCGCACATACGAGAGAACGATTCCCATCATCATCATCGGAAGAAAACGGACGATGCTCATGTGGAAAGCGCCAAAATAAACGCCCATCAGAAGCAGCATCACCCATTTCTTTTTGATTCCGCGCAGGCTGTACTGCAGAAGACCGCGGTGCAGTGCTTCTTCACAGATGGCCGGTGTCAGCGCAACGACAAGCAGCTCGCCGAAATAGGAAAGGCCCGCCATACTGCTGTCCATGGATTCCGAGAGGCTTGCGTATTCCTGCGGGAAAATCCATTCCATCAGAAGGAAAAGGGCAAGCACACCGCGGTACGTCACATACCACATCAGAATGGTTCCGAGGATTCCGGCTCCATCCGGCTTTTTTAATGGGAACACTTCTTTTAACGGAATATGAAGTGCCCGTACGACGAGAATGGATCCGATCAGGAATACAATGATCTCGTCCAGCGCATTTCCATACATCCCGCCTGCAAGAACCAGCGGGATTCCGGCGAGATTAAAAAGAACCATCAGAAAGGCAAACACCAGCAGGCCCTGCCATGGTTTCAGTATCTTTTCTTTTTCCGCCGGATGCGGCCGTTTTGCCGGCATCTGGTTTCGAAAGGGTTCGTAAAGATATGGGGTATCATTTTCATTGAGGTGAATCGGTTTCTTTTGTGGTTCCATATTCATTCCTCCTTTGTAAGGTCACTGTCATTTCATCTGTTCTGCCAGCGGCCGGCGGATTTTCTTTCTCGTCAGTTCCACGAGATGAAGCGCCGTCATATCCACAACTTTGGTCGGAACGGGATCTTCCCGCACAAGACCCTGCAGGAAGCCGAGAAGGCGCTCCTCCTGCTCTTTTTCCGGCATGTTGATAAAGTCAACCAGGATCAGACCGGAAATCCCGCGCAGGCGGATCTGGCGGGCGATTTCGCGGGCTGCCTCCTGGTTTACGCTGTACAGAAACGTATTTTTCCGTCCGCCGAGCTGCTTTCCGCTGTTCACATCGATCGCGGTCAGCGCTTCGGTCGGTTCGATCACGAGGAATCCGCCGGAAGGCAGATCCACACGTTTGTCGAGTGCCTGTTTTACGTGATTTTCGAGATTTTCTTTCTTTGTCAGTGTGGTAAGCTGATCCTCATACCAGGTCAGGCGGCAGTCGTGAAAATCATGGCGCTCCAGATATTCTCTGCAGATCTCATACGTTTCTCTGTCATCTGTCACAAGTTCTGAAACTGACGGTGCATACCGTTTGACGAGCTCCGGCACGGCATCTGACGCCCGATACAGGCAGGAGTACAGGCTCCGCATCGTTCCATACTGGACAATCCGCGCGAGTTTTTCGGACAGCTCGAGATATTCCTGCCGGATCTCTTCTTCCGAAGCATCAGCGGATGCGGTGCGGAAGATCACGCCAAACGGAAGGCTTCCGCCGGAAAGCTCTGGAAACATCCGGCTTCCCAGTTCTTTTAACCGTTTTTTCTGCTCCGGCAGAAGGCGTCCCGAGCATGAGATTTCCGGCTTTCCATAATAGAGCGCCAGGGCACTTCCCGAAAGAGAAAGTTCTGCTGTCGCCGACGGAAGCTTCGTTTTCTGCGCTTCCCGCTGGATCTGCACGACAATTTCATCTCCGACATGCAGTTCCGTTCCCGGTGCTTTTTTCAGAAGATACCCTTCTTTTACACGGGACAGATCAAGAAAACAGCTCTGCTGCTCCGCAAACGAGACAAATGCCCCGCGGATCCCGGGCGCCAGTTTTTCCACCCGGCCGACATAGATATTGCCAAGCAGCGTTTCCTTCTCCCTGCAGAGGGCCGTCAGTTCGACCGGTCTTTCTCCTTCCACCAGCGTGTGTACCAGGTAATCTTTTCCCTCCCACGGCAGATGGGCAATGACAACTCGTTTACTCAACTTCTTCTCCTAATGCTTCCAGCGGAACCAGCTTTCGCTCTTCTTCCGTTCCGATGTCTGCGTAAACTTCCTCGCGCAGAATCGTGTATGCAAACGGCGGCAGTTCAACCCCGCACCATTTGCAGAACGCTTCCATCACGAGCTCCGGTTTCAGGTTCGAAACACTTCCGGTGGAGAGCTGCATCCAGACACCGCTTTTCTTTGCTTTCATATCGTAAATCCATGGGCGGATATCGGTCAGCTTTTCGCTTCGTTTTGTCTTTCGCATGATCTCAATCTGCGGAAGTGCAAAAAACACCGGTACTTTCGTTTCCAGATCAATCTCCGGCATTTTTCCCTCGCGGAACTGCACGAGATAATCGGCTCCTGCTACGAGAGACATTGCCTTGCTTGCTTTTCCATCCGGCACATGGCGGGCGGAAAGCACTTCCATTCCCTCAACCATCGTCGCATTCAGACGTTTTACAATCTCGTCGGTTTTCATATCTTCCGCGAGCACCATATCGAAATATTCACCGGTGCTGCTGATGCCGACACCGAGCGGAGAAGCAAACGACAGCAGCATGTGCGGGCTGAAGCCCTCGGAATAAGCGATCGGAAGTTCTGCACGGCGGATTGCTTTCTGGAAGTAACGCATCACATCCAGATGACCCACAAATTTCATCACACCTGTTTTGGCAAACTTAATTCTGATTTTCATAGCAGACACCTCCTCCGAATGATTTTGCTCCGCAGCCGGAACACTGCATCTTACAGTTCGGGGTAACGGTTTCTTTCTGTGCCCGCTCCCATTCGCGGATCAGAAATTTTTTCGTCACGCCGATATCAAGGAAATCCCACGGAAGGATCTCATCGGTGCTGCGCTCGCGGCAGGCATAGAACGAAACGTCAATGCCGGTCTCTGCAAACGCTTCTTCCCAGGCATCTTTCCGGAAATACTCGGACCAGGCATCGAAAATAGCACCTTTTCGGTACGCTTTTTCAATAACTTCGGCACATTTCCGGTCACCGCGTGCAAGGAATCCCTCCAGAAGGGAAATATCTGCCTCATGATAAATGTAACGGATGCTCTTCTGATTCAGCTGTGCGCGGACCTCTGCCTTTACAATCGCCGCTTTGTCAAGAAACTCCCTCTCCGTGTTCATCGGTGCCCACTGGAACGGAGTGAACGGCTTCGGAATAAAGAACGAGGAGCTTGCCGTAATCTGGCATTTTCCGTTTCTCTGGTCTTTCGGAATCTCATAGTAACGCTCTGCGATCTTTTCCGCCAGATGCGCAATTCCTTTGATATCATCCTCGGTCTCGGTCGGAAGGCCCAGCATGAAATACAGTTTTACTTTATTCCAGCCGCCCTCAAACGCTTTTCCGGCTCCGTCGAGAATGACTTCCTCGGTCAGACCTTTATTAATAACATTCCGCATCCGCTGGCTTCCCGCCTCCGGTGCGAAGGTCAGGCTGCTCTTTTTGATATCCTGTACCTTGCTCATGACATCGAGGGAAAATGCGTCGATTCGAAGAGACGGAAGGGAAATATTGACACCTTTTTCCGGGCAGCTGTCGATCAGATAGTTGACAAGTTCCGGAAGATGGCTGTAATCACTCGAGCTCAAAGAACTCAACGAAATCTCATCGTGGCCGGTATTGCGCAGCATATGGGTCGCAAGTTCTTTTAACTTCTCCACATCGCGCTCTCTTGTCGGACGGTACACCATACCCGCCTGGCAGAAACGGCAGCCGCGGATACAGCCGCGCTGGATCTCCAGAACGACACGGTCCTGTGTTGCCTTGATAAACGGCACGACCGGTTTCTCCGGATACGTTGCCTCGGTCATATCCATGACGAGCTGTTTTTTGATCTTTTCCGGCGCTTCCGGGATGGACGGCGTAAAGGCTGCAACGGTTCCGTCCTCGTGGTACGTTACTTCATAGAACTGCGGTACGTAAATGCCCGGGATCCGGCATGCCTTTTTCAGAAAATCCAGACGGGTTCCGCCGTTCTTTTTATTTTCCAGATACGTGTCGAAAAGCTGGTCGTACACAACCTCACCCTCTCCGATGTAAAACAGGTCGAAAAATGGGGCGATTGGCTCCGGATTGTACGTACACGGGCCGCCGCCGATGACGATCGGGTCCTCGCCGGTACGCTCCACCGCATGCAGCGGGATTCCGGCAAGGTCGAGCGCCTGCAGAACGTTCGTATAACACATCTCATACTGCAGGGTGATAAACAGGAAATCCTCGTTTTTCACCGGCTCCTGGGATTCCAGGCCGAACAGCGGAATGTTCTGTTCCCGCATCACGCGGTCCAGATCCGGCCATGGGGAATAAACTCGCTCGCACCACATATCCTCGCGTTTGTTGAACATATCGTACAGGATCTGGATGCCAAGGTGGGACATACCGATCTCATACACATCCGGGAACAGGAATGCGCCGCGCAGGGCTACTTTCTCTTTGTCTTTTACGACACTGTTGAATTCATTTCCAATGTATCGCGCAGGCTGCTCAATCTGGAGCAGCACTTCTTCTGGCAATGCTAATTTTCTCATGCAATTCTCTCACTTGTTCTTATTTTTATTTGTCCAGATACGCCGCAAGCAGTTCCAGCGTATTCTTCACACCGTCCACATGGCTTCTCTCATATCCATGGGATGCGTACACACCGGCGCCGATCAGGGCATGGCGTGCGTCTGCGCCGCCGCGGAGCGTTGCCTCCACGTCAGAGCCGTAGTGCGGGTAAACATCCGCCGCATAGTCGATTCCGTTTGCTTTTGCTGCCGCAATCAGCTCACCGGTAAAATCGTAGCTGTAAGGGCCGCCGCTGTCTTTGACGCAGATGGATACCTGATGCTCTTTACACTCCAGTCCGTCGCCGACACAGCCCATATCAACAGAAAGAATATCTGTCACGCCCTCCGGAACGGAAGCAGATCCGCCGTGGCCGACCTCTTCGTATACGGTAATGTGCTGATAAACCGGGCGGGACGGTGTGACATTTTCTTCTTTTAAATACTTCGCATAGCCGAGCAGGATTGCAACGCTCAGTTTATCATCGAGAAAACGGCTCTTGATGTAGCCCTTCTCCGTGATGCGGGTTCTCGTCTCAAAGCAGACGATATCACCGGTCTCGATGCCGAGCGCTTTTGTCTCCTCTTTGGAGAAGACCATCTCATCCAGAACGACCTCCATATTGTCGTAGGTGCGGTCCTGCTGGTCGTAGGAACCGTTGACATGGATCGACGGGTTGTTCATCTGGAAGCAGCCCTCGTACCGTTTTCCGTCTCTTGTGATGACAACGCAGTTTTCCGTCTCCGCATTGTTCGGATTCATACCGCCGAGCGCGGTGAGACGAAGACGGCCGTTTCCTTTCACTTCCGCTACCATGCCGCCGAGCGTATCGGTATGTGTCTCCACAAGGACACCGCCGTTTCCTTCACAGCCTTTGGCAAGCTGCACCAGAAGGCCGCCCTTTGTGGTGATCACCGGCGCATAGCCCATCGCTTCGTACTCTGCTTTCAGCCATGCAATGGCATCTTTCGTGTAGCCGGTCGGGCTGTCGATGGAGAGCAGTTTTTTCAGTTTCTCTGTTATAAAATCAACATAAAC
>ENA-USUM01002801-USUM01002801.1-human-gut-metagenome-genome-assembly--contig:-NODE-2801-length-10211-cov-5.430235_pt1 | contig 10211 bp, 1 predicted proteins | sample MGYA00250063_ERZ773402 | MGnify/ENA primary metagenome ERZ773402 (study PRJEB29103, sample SAMN06112030) | human gut metagenome | biome: human gut; feature: ankylosing spondylitis patient; material...
CAAAAACAGAACCGCACACGCTCATACGCAAAAAGAGCCACACCCTTTCGAGTGTGACTCTTTTTCTGATGCCGCCCAGAGCCATCTGAGCATGCAGTTACTTTTTACGCCGCTTTGTCAGGATTGCCAGAAGCAGTGAGAATCCGCAGGCTGCGATCAAAATGGTGATGTGCAGTGTGGTATCTCCGGTTTTCGGCGTTCCCGAAATGTTTTGCTGCCGCGGAAGCGGTATCCGCTTTGTTCCAGAGGTCTGTGCAGAAACATCTGCCGCCGTTGTCGTCGTCTGCGTGTGATGACCTGCCGCATGCTCTCTGTTTGCAGCTGTTGTGGTAGTCGTGACAGTGTCCCCGCTCACGTGATTTTTCCGCAATGTGGTCTGTCGAATGCTGGTGGAAGCACCCGATGTTTCGCAAGTGCTGTTCACCGTTGTTGCGGTAACTGTGGTAGTTTGTGTCGTGGTATGCGTGCTGTGGTGTGTGGTCTGTGTTCCAGTCGATGCACTGCTGTCTGTCGTTCCCGTGCTGGTGGTTCCAGTCGTGGAAACTGTCGCAGAAGTGGTGCGGCTGGTCGGTGCTACAGACGTGGTATTCGTCTGAGATACCGTAGTTTGTTTCGGCGTTGTCTGGGTAGTAGTTTGACTGGTGGTATGTGTCGTAGTTGTCATGCTGGTCGGACCTGCACTGGAGAGTGTCACCGTTGCTGTAGTCTGCTGTGTTGTCGAAGATGTCGTGCGGTGTATTGCGGAAGTAGTGACTGACGTGCTGCCAGTAGTCGTTACAGTAGCTGTCGTGTGGGTCGTTCCCGTGGTTCGGGAAGTCGTCACAGATGTTCTCTGGGTAGTGATACTGGTTGTGCCGGCAGTCGTTCTGTGACTGGTGGTATGTGTCGTGTGCGTGGTTGTTTTTGCAATCGTATGTGTTGCCGGTGATGCGGTGACTTTCGCTGTTGTTGTGTGTGATGTGCTGTGGGTAGTCTGTTTCGAGGTTGTAACGCTGCTGGTGGTTTGTTTCGTAGCTGTAGTATGCGTATGTGTGGTTGCAGTAGTATGTGTGGTCACAACAGACGACTGCGTTTTCGCTGTAGTCCGTGTTGTTGTGGTGCTGGTTTTCGTAGTGCTTGCTGTAGTCCGTGCTGTTGTCGTGCTTGTTGTGGTGCTGGTGCTTGCTGTAGTCCGTGTTGTTGCTGTACTGGATTCTGTAGTGCTTGCTGTAGTTTGTGTTGTTGCTGTACTGGATTCTGTAGTGCTTGCTGTAGTTTGTGTTGTTGCTGTACTGGTTTCCGTGGTACTGCTTTCCACAGAGGTAGTTCCCGCAGATGCCGAAGTACTGGTCTGTGTCGTCGACTCCGTAGAAACTGCGGTTTCGGTTGTTGTCGTAACAAGATCTGTAGCCGTTGTTGTTTCCGTAGATTCTTCCGGATCACGATTCAGAAAGACATTCAGAAAAGCCATATCCTCGCCCTTGGCGATGTTGAATCCTTCCAGACAAGTTCCGGACGTGACGCCCTTTTCTTCTGGAATTCCCAGAATCATACAGCCGTCCAACGTGCGTTCCTCTGCACGAATCTCCACACTGCCCGACGATATGTCAGCATATTCTTCCGCATTGTATCCTGCCGGAATCGAATCGATCCACAGGCGGTATCCTGCCAGATATGTGACACCGTCCACCGTCACAGACAGCGGCAAGTCGTCGAAACGATATTGTCCGTCTGCATTGGTATAAGCAACTTGTTTTGCTTCAGGCAGCAGTTCCCACTTTCCGTTGCGGCGATAATACTGCCGGAGTATGATCTTCACATTGGCGATACCGGATTCGCCGTCGCTGATTTGATGATCTCGGTCTGCATCGTCCCAGACAATACCGGAGATCGATACATGAGAATCCTTCTGCACAATGCCGCCGTCATATCCGGTGACATCTGCCGCCTTTACAATGTCATAGTCCACGCCGCGAACCTGACAGCAATACGGTGTATTTCCGCTGAATGCTTTCGCCAGGATCAGGAATGTATCCGGCTCCTGCAGATCCAGTGTGCCGGCGATCAGATCGCTGTCCTTGTCGCTGTCAGCAGCCGCATGATATTTCGTTGCAGCATATCCTTCCGGCATTTCACAAAGCTGCATCTGATACCCCACTAAGTATCTCTGACCGTCCTTTTCTATGTAGGTCGGCAGGTTGTCAAAGCGGTAGTGTCCGCCAGATGCGGTTGCCGTTGGCGTGCCAGTTGCCACGGGTGTTGCTGTCGCTACCGGTGTGCCTGTTGCAACAGGTGTTGCCGTTGCGACTAGTGTGCCAGTTGCCACCAGCACAAAGCTGTCGTCCAGTTTCCAAGTGGTATTGCGGCTGTCGTAATAGCTTCGTGTCAGCTTGACCGTTGCGGTTGCAACGCCCACTTCGTTTTCGTCCTGTATGCCGTTGTAATTCTCGTCATTCCAGATGTAGCTTTCAATGGACGCAGTTTCGATTGCAGTCAGACCGCCGTTGTGCGGTGCGACAGATTTCGCCAGATTTGCCGGTGCATATGTGGTACCTGCAATGGTAATGGTATGCTCCCGATCTGCATCAGTTGCCTTCGCCGCCAAAATGATGTGCGACTCGTCCTTTGCCAGCAGACTGCCGTCACGGGGATTCAGGAAACTGTTTTCCAGAGCCTGCTCCGATTCCGCATACTGCTTGGTCACCGCATAGGTATCCGGCACAGTTGCCAGATCCAGCCGGATCTGATAGCCATAGATGCGGTCCTTGTTGCCAGAAGTGCTGTCATCTGACAGGTCTGCCGGCACGTGAACGTCCAGATCCGTAAACTGATACTCGCCGTGATCCACAATTTCAGAAACCTCACCAAATGCAGTATCCGGTATCCAGTTTCCGTTTTCATAGATCTCACGGGTCAGTATCACGCGAACCGAAGTTGCCAACGGCACTTCGTTGGAATTATACAAACCGTCATAGTTCGCATCGTTCCAAATGGTACCGCGAATCACGCCCTTGTCCTGCTGCTTGAGTCCGGCATCATAATGTCCGGTATTCTTGCTGCACGCAAGGTCCACTGCGTACATGGTGCCGTTGCTGTCCGGAACTTCCCGTACAGAAGCACCATTCTGGTTTCCGTTGGCATCGTCATACGCATTTGCCGCCGAAACAATGTATTCGTTCGCACTCGTCAGATATGTGCTGTCCAGTCTGAGGTCGCTGTCCTTGGTGCGGTCAGTTCCCACACGATACTGTGTCGCCAGATAATTGCCGCGGAGATTTTCCAGACAGAGCTGATAGCCTGCGGCAAAATCCATATTGTTGATTCTCACCCAGGTGGGCAGATTCGCCAGTGTGTATTTGCCGTCTGCATCTGTGCTTGTGCTGGCTGTATACGCCGTGTCGTTCGGCTGCCACTGGCTGCCGTCATAATAATACTGTATTGCCTTGACGGTAACATTTTCAATTGCCGCCTTGTCCTCTGCAGTATTCGCCGCATCATCTGCTTCGTCCTGCATGCCGTCATAGTTGTGGTCGATCCAGATCCGTCCGGAGATGTCCCCTACTGCCAACTGTTTAAAGCCGGCATCATAACCGGAAACATCTTCCTTTCGGAGAATATCTCTGCCGTCCACTGCATAATCCGTGCTGTCTGTATCCGCAGCTGCACAAACAAAATAGGTGTCTTTCGTCAGATAACGGCTCTCTGCATCCAGATCGCTGTCCCTTGCGGGATCATTGCCCTGCCGGTACCAGGTAATGGTGTAATTGTCCGGCACTTCGCCTGTCATTTTCAGCTGATAATAGCAGAGATAGGTCTTGCCGTCCACATTGCAGAACGTATCCACATTGTCAAACCGGTACTCGCCGTTGGCATCATGATCCTTCTGGGGGGATTTGCCAGTAGGCTGATAGTTGCCGTTGGCATCGCGGTAGTACTGCTCCAACGTAATTTCTACGCCGGAAATGTTTCCCTCGTCGGTATCCTGCAAGCCGTTGTAATTCGCATCGTCCCAGACACGTCCAACGATCTGTGCCTTTTCGACCTGCTTCAAGCCGCCGTTCCAGTCTGTCTGAGCTGCGGCATCTGCAATGTCATAGTCACTGCCGTTGTAGTGCTTTCGGTATGTCGAATCGGTTTCTGTCTTTGCCTCAGCAGCCAGAATCAGATACTGATCCGGTGCTGTCAGATAGAGGTTCTCGCTCTGATACGGGTTTTCAAGTCTTTGGAATTTGCTGTCGCCGCCTGCCTTGGTAATGCCGTAGGTGATCTTACCGTCAGCGTCCTTCGGCAGTGCGTCCAGCTTCAGCCGATAGCCAGCCAGATACCGCTCGCCGCCGATCTCCACAAATGTGGGAACATTTTCGAAATGATAGTCCCCGTTGCTGTCGGTGTTTACAGTTGCAGTGTAATTTTGCTGTGCTGTCGGCAGCCATGTGGTGCCGTCCCAGTAATACTGCTCCAGCGTCATCGACAAGCCTTCCATGCCAGCTTCTTCCGCCGCCATGCCGCCGTCATAATCGGCATCATTCCAGATTCGTCCGCTGACAGACGTTGTCTGGAACGCCCGAACGCCGCCATGGTACTCGTTTTTGCTGTCACGGCTTTCTGTGATGTCGTAGATCGTATCCGTATTCGGAACTGCACTGTAAGTGCGGTCGTAATACGTGTTGTACTGCGGTGTGTTTCCGGTATGCTCTCCGGTAAACGACTGTGCCTCTGCTGCAACGATCAGATATTCCTGCTCGCCCATGAGAGTGAGTTCGCCGTTCTTCCAGTGCAGCTTGTTATCGTTGGCAAGTACAGTAACTGCATTGCCGTCCGGCAGTGCATCTAAGTGCAGCTGATACCCAGCCAGATACCGCTTGCCGCCGACTTCCGCATAAGTGGGAATACCTTCAAAATGATACAGACCGTTGCTGCTGGTCACTGCGGTCATAGTCACCGTAGTCTTTTTCCAAGTCGTTCCGTCCAGATAATACTGATACAGTGTCAAATGGAGATCGCCGCAGCCGCTTTCGCTCAAATCCATTGTGCCGTCATAATTGAGGTCGTTCCAGATTCGTCCGTCCATTGCCGCAGTCTGTATGGATTTCAGTCCGCCGTTGTATACGCCGTCAGAATCTCTTGCGGTAACAATATCATAATCGACATTGTCGTACTTCCGCACGTAGTAATCGTGGAATCCTGACTCCTTGCTTCCGGGTGCACCGTGAACAGCCTTCTTTGCCAGCAAGATATACTCGTCCGGCTGGTTGAAGTCCACCGTCTGATCTGCATTCGTTTCCTGAGATGCTGTCAGCAGGTCACTGTTGATGCAGCTTCCTGTGGGATCCAGCACCTGATACTTTGTCACAGCATAACCGTCCGGCACGGCATTCAGCCGCAGACGATAGCCTGCCAGATACATCTTTCCGTCAACCGTTACAAACGTCGGCTGCTTGGAGAACTGATATACTCCTGTGTTTGCCGCAGTCTTTGCGGAGAGTGTCTGATGCAGCTTCCAGCTTCCGGTATCGTCCAGATAATACTGATCCAGATAGACCGTCTGCTGTGTCGCCATTGCCGTTTCACCGGTTTCCTGCAAGCCGCTGTAATTCTTGTCGAACCAAACCACGCCCTGAATCTTTCCGGTTTCGAACGCTTTCAGACCGCCGTTATAAATGTCAGTCACGTCTGCATTCAATATGGAATCGTATTCCTTGTTTGTGACAGCATCAGTCAGATTATAGGGAGCGTTGCCTTGTGCCGGCTGTGCTGTCAGGAAGTAATCTCCATTGTCCGGTGCAGTCAGATAATTCGTTGCTGCGATCCAGTCGCTGTCTGTTTTCGTGTCATCTGTTGCCTGACGATACCGTGTCACCGCATATCCCGCCGGCACAGCCGCACGAATGCGGTAATATGCCAGCTGATCTGTGCCGTCAACCACAAAGTGGGTCGGCACCTTGGTAAACTTGTATACGCCGTTCTTGTCAGTTGTGACTGTCTGATCTGCGTTCATCTTGACATACTGCTTTGCAGTGATATCATAGCGATACTGTTCCAGAGTGACAGAAACGCCGCTCTTGCCCTTTTCACCGCTGTTCAGAATGCCGTTGTAATCCGTATCTTCCCAGATCCTGCCCTTTACTGCCGCAATGTTGCGTTTTTTCAGACCGGCATTCAGATTTTCATAATCTCTTGCTGTTACCAGATCATAGTACTTCTGCTGTGCAGTATTCGGCGTGTCGATATTTTTGATGTTCGTGCCGCAGACATATGCCCAGTTGTAATCCGTATACGGTTCTGCATCGTTGGACTGTGTGCCTGCCTTTGCTTCCCGTGCCGGAATCAGCATTTCGTGATTGCCTTGCAGCACAGTAACCGGCAGGTCACCTGTCCGCTGGCTGTCCTCGACACCATCGGCATCGGTCACATACAGTTTGCTGTAAACCTTTGACGGATCTGCAGCGTTCCAGTACTTCGTTGCCGCATAATCCTCCGGCATTGTTTTCAGGAGTACCTGATAGCCTGCCAGATACCTTACGCCGTTCTTTTCCACATAGGTGGGAAGATTGCTGAACGTGTAGGTTCCGTCTGTTTTGGTTTCGTGTGTCCGGAATGCTGCATTTTCCAGCACCCATTTGCCGTCGCGATAGAAATACTGCTGTAAGTGCACAACTGCCGGATTCTTGCTGTTATGATATGCTGCTTCGCCGTCGTCCTGAATACCATTATAGTTGGTATCCTCCCAGACCACGCCGCTGACAGAGGCGGTTTCAAATGCTTTCAGACCGCCGTCATAGCCGTTATAATCCTTTGCCTTGATGTAATCGTAGGCATAATCATGATTTCCGCCGTGCACTGCTGCATCATCATAGAGAATGTACGGTTCAAAATAGGTGTTTCCGTCAATGCCTGCTTCTGTTTCCGGCTGGGACTTCTTTGCAGTGATGAAATAATCACCGTCTGCTGGGGAGGTCAGATAAGATGCAATGTCATAATCTGCATTGCCTGCTCCGTGCTGTCCGTTCTGCGAGATCAGGTGGCTGTCGATCACTTGGGTTTCCGCATCGCCGTTCTGCCGATAGCGGGTAACGGCATAGTTTTCCATGCCGCTGGGCAACGACAGCAGTTTCAGACGATAATGTGCCAGTACCTTTTTCCCATTGATTTCCGCATATGTGGAAACACCGGAGAATGTGTACTTGCCGTCTGTATCAGTTTTCACAGTATGGTTTCCGCTTGTTACCGGTACATAGGTACCATTTTGCAGAACATACTGTTCCAGCTGAACAGTCGCTCCAGCAATTCCCTTTTCATAGAATTGAGTCGTGCTGTCCTCTGCGGTCACTGTATTGCGGATACCATCATAGTCAAATGCCTCCTGATATTCTCCGGCTGCATTTTTACCGTTGTCCTCCCACAGATAGCCGGTTACTTCAGAAGTCTGAATCTCCGTAAAGCCGCCGCTGTAATCCAGCAGACGCTGTGCCTCACCAGTATCATAATGGGTGTCCTTATAGGCAATGACATTGGTGTTCTGGTTTGTCGTTTCTCCGGCAATAATAATGATGTCGTCTTCTTTATCATAGTTGTGATACGTTGCTGTGATATTGCCGTTTTCGCCATACTCGAACCAGTCATCGCCAATGAGGTGGTACTGCATATTACCGGTATATTGCAGGTCACTGTTTTCCGTAGAACGGCTGTTCGAATACTGCTTATACTTGGTGATCGCATACTTCTGGTACAGCTGGGGATTCTTTGCCGGATCGACATACAGCCGATAGCCAGCAAGATATTCCCTGCCGTCCTTTTCGTAGTAACTGGAAACATTCTGGAATACATAAGAACCGGACTCCGAAGTTTTTATGTCGCGGTCCCCACCGGTAATAGCTACCCATTTTCCGGTATCGCCGTCATAGTAGAACGGCTGCAAGGTCACGGTCACACCCTCGATACCCTTTTCAAAGGTATCCCGAATGCCGTTATAATTTTCGTCGTCCCAGATCCACTGTCCGATAAATCCACGGGAGCCGTTCACAAATCCCAGAGAAATGCTTCTGTTGATCTGGAAAGTCTGACCGTCATTTTCATACAGCGGCTTCTGGTTTTTGTCGTAAGGCACACCGGTCAGGAACGGCCGTGTGCGGAAATTGTTCACCGCCTTGGTCAGATCGTTATCATCTGATGTTTCCAGCGGATCGTTGTGCAGAACAAACGGCGAAGGCTTATACGGGATAACAGAACTGCCCTCATATTTTGCCACTGCCACATAGTTCTGGTTCGGATACAGACGGAACTGATAATAGCCTTCATCACTGGTGCGGACGACTGCCGGATTTCCGTCACCGTCTACCGCAATTTCCGATGCGATGTTGCCGTATGCATCGACTTCGTGCATTTCCACCGTCACATCTTTCAGCTTCTGTTCGGTTTCCTGCATGATGCCGTCGCTTTCGATGGTGCCGTTGTTGTCTGTTTCATCGACCCATGCCCAGCCGCCGTAAGTGTAGCCTCTGGAAACACCCAGCATATAGGAAGTCATGGCGGTGTCATATGCCTGATGCTTTGTCAGATCTTCTTCCACCGCATCTACATGAATCGGTGCCGTCTGTACGATCAGCTGTCCGGACGAAGCCTTTGTGTTGGCAATTTCGTTGGCAACTGCCGTATGGTCATCTTCTGTGCGAATGCCGGTATAGACGACCTTTCCGTCACGGTATACTTTCAGTGCTGTGCCAGTCTGTCCCAGTTCCCGTGTTGTAACCGAGTACTGATCGTATCCCTGCGGCAGTGTATACCGCAGCCGGTAATCTCCCGGTGTCAGATTCGACAGCATGAAGTAGCCCTGATTTCCGTAATAGTCGCTTTCGGTGGTATAAGTCACCGGTCCGTCAAACGTATACTGATAGGAATTGGTGTTGTTTTCTACAATGGTTTTCGGCTGACCAGTTTCCTCGTCAATGACAACATAACGTGTCTTTTCCGGATTCGGGTTGCTGTCAGGATCCGGATCGGCAATCACTGCCTCACCGTTGACGTTGACAGAATAACCCTTCTTTGTCAGCAGTTCCACCTTTACGCCATTGATACCCGGATCGTCCGGCTTTCCGTCAAAGTCAATATCGGTCGTCCATTTGCCGGTAGGCAGCAGCCGTCCGTTGGCAGACATCTCATATTCTGCTTCGTTACACTGAGCGTCATAGTTGAGGTCGCTCCAGACATAGCTGCCGATATAGCCCTTTCCGCTGGGTGCAGAAATATAGGCACCGGCCTGTGTGTTTTCAAAGACCTGATAGTTCTTGCCGATCGCACTTGCAGAATCGTAGCCGGAGGCAAAGGTGTTCCATTGTGTCACACCCTCTACCTGCTTGCGAATGCTCTCCGCAGATGCTGCACTTTCATTCTCGTCCTCAGTTGTAGGTGTACCAACATACTTCGGCAGATTCAGCGGTGCATGCATCTCATAGTAGAGTTCCATACGGTTCTTTTTGTCCAGTCTGGTGTTGGCATTATTCATCTGTGCCCAGATTGCACGGATCCCCCGTACCAGCCGATCGTATTCGGCATCAGAGATCCTGCCGGCTTCGTGATCGCCGATCAGTTCAGACAGCTTGACAAAATACGAATTCTTTCCGTTTACATCTTGATACAGACTCCGGTAGAAATTGTTTTTCTCGGTATCCATCAGATCATCTGCCGGCTTCGGGAGGAGGCTGACATCCTGCAGCACATAGCTGCCGTTCTTCTTGATGATCGGTCCGACCCAGACGGTGTACATAGACGGATTCAGATTTACTGTACCGCTGGTGGATACTTGTTTCAGCTGCACAGAATCCGGAATCAGATAACCGTTCCACTTCGATTTTCGGGGTACGTTCGAATCAGTTGCCTTGGTGTCCTCTGCATAGGGCAATACATCATAGAACAACAGCGTCTTATATTCTGTATCCGCATCTGAGCTGTTCTGCATGGAAATGGAGTAAGAGTAATTGCCGCCCTCCTGTACCCGAACCGGAATTGCCGCCTTTACGGAATCCAGATCGGAAGTGGCTGTTTTCATTTGTGTGACATTATCGATCGAAAGCAGGGTAATTGCCTGTGATGTGATCGTCAGTGTCATATCGCCGCTGCTTTTGTTGTCGTTGACATCATGGCTGTCTACTTCATAGGTGTTTGATGATATCATTGTATAGCTTATCATCCTGAACATGAGTGAAGAATCTGTTTACAACAACTCTTTTATTGTT
>ENA-USUM01002814-USUM01002814.1-human-gut-metagenome-genome-assembly--contig:-NODE-2814-length-10185-cov-9.186783_pt1 | contig 10185 bp, 6 predicted proteins | sample MGYA00250063_ERZ773402 | MGnify/ENA primary metagenome ERZ773402 (study PRJEB29103, sample SAMN06112030) | human gut metagenome | biome: human gut; feature: ankylosing spondylitis patient; material...
CATTATCCTAACGGTTAGAAATCGGTAGGCTGTCCCGCGTGTGCCAATAGAAGGATAGAAATGAAGGCTTGCCGATATGAACGGTGAGCCTTTTTTGATAGTTTAAGAATACTTCATTAAAAAAACAGATATGCTTAGAATTGCAGTACAGTCGAAAGGACGTCTTTACGAAGACACCATGGCGCTCCTGGCGGAGGCCGACATCAAAGTGAGTTCATCCAAGCGCACCTTGTTGGTGCAGTCCTCCAATTTCCCCGTCGAGGTGCTTTACCTGCGCGACGACGATATTCCGCAGTCCGTGGCGGGAGGAGTGGCCGACTTGGGTATCGTGGGCGAAAACGAATTTGTGGAAAGAGAAGAGGATGCCGTGGTGGTACGCCGTCTGGGCTTCAGCAAGTGCCGCCTTTCGTTGGCCATACCCAAGGCTGTGGATTATTCCGGCCTTTCTTGGTTCGAAGGTAAGAAGATAGCCACTTCCTATCCCAATATCTTGAGAAAATTCATGAAGGAAAACGGAGTGGAGGCGGACATCCACGTCATTACCGGTTCTGTGGAAATCGCGCCCGGTATCGGGTTGGCCGACGGTATTTTCGATATTGTAAGCTCCGGTTCCACCCTGGTAAGCAATAACTTGCAGGAGGTGGCCGTCGTCATGAAGAGCGAGGCGTTGCTCATCGCCAACCGGAATATGGACGATGCCAAGAAGGCTATTCTGGACGAATTGCTGTTCCGCATCGAGGCGGTAAAGAGTGCGGAAGACAAGAAATACGTACTGATGAACGTGCCGTCGGACAAGGTGAAAGATGTCGTGTCCGTATTGCCCGGAGCCAAGAGTCCCACGGTGATGCCTTTGGCGCAGGAAGGGTGGAGCAGTGTGCACACTGTCATCGACGAGTCCCGCTTTTGGGAGATTATCTCCAAGCTGAAGGAGTTGGGAGCGCAGGGCATTCTGGTCGTTCCCGTAGAGAAGATGATTCTTTGAGCCGGACAGGTTGGTATTTTCATATCAAAAAGAGGAGGACAGCAAATGAATGTGATAAAATATCCGCAAAAAGAAGAATGGGACGAACTGTTGAAACGTCCCGTAATGAACGTGGACACGTTGCGTGAAACCGTATGCAGGGTGTTGGACGACGTGAAGACGGGCGGCGACCGCGCCGTCATGGCCTACGAAAAGCAGTTCGACCATGTGGAACTGGAGCGTCTGGCCGTCACGGAAGAAGAAATGGACGAGGCCGAACGTCTGGTGTCGCCCGAACTGAAGGATGCCTTGCGCTTGGCGCACGACAATATAGGGAAGTTCCACGCTTCCCAACGCTTTGAAACGACGAAGGTGGAAGTCCGTCCCGGGGTGACCTGTTGGCAGAAAGCCGTTCCCATAGAACGGGTGGGGCTTTACATACCCGGAGGGACGGCGCCGCTTTTCTCCACGGTGCTGATGCTGGCCACACCGGCCAAGATTGCCGGATGCCGTGAAATCGTGCTTTGCACGCCTCCGGGACGCGACGGCAAGGTGCATCCTGCCATCCTTTGCGCAGCCCGTGTGGCCGGAGTGAACCGTATTTTCAAGGCAGGCGGCGTGCAGGCCATCGGCGCCATGGCCTACGGTACGGAAAGCGTGCCCAAAGTGTATAAGATATTCGGCCCCGGCAACCAGTACGTCATGGCGGCCAAGCAGCAAGTGTCGCTTCATGATGTGGCCATCGACATGCCCGCCGGACCTTCGGAGGTGGAGGTATTGGCTGACGCCGGTTCCAATCCGGTATTCGTGGCGGCCGACTTGCTTTCGCAGGCCGAGCATGGCGTGGACAGCCAGGTCTTGTTGGTGACGACCGACGAAGCTTTGGTCGGCAAGGTACAGGACGAAGTGGAACGCCAGTTGGCTGCCCTTCCGCGCAAGGAAATCGCGGAGCAGGCATTGGCCCACAGCAAATTCGTCGTGGTGCGCGACATGGACGAGGCGTTGGAACTGACCAACTGCTACGCGCCCGAACATTTGATTATCGAAACGGCCGATTACATGCAGGCCGCCGAACGTGTGGTCAATGCAGGCAGCGTGTTCCTCGGTTCTTATACGCCGGAGAGTGCGGGGGATTATGCTTCGGGCACGAACCATACGTTGCCCACCAACGGTTATGCCACGGCTTATAGCGGTGTCAACTTGGACAGCTACCACCGTAAGATTACGTTTCAGGAACTTACGCCGCAGGGGGTCCGTGCCATCGGCCCGGCCGTGGAACTCATGGCGGCGGGCGAGCATCTCGATGCACACCGCAATGCCATGACCGTAAGATTGGAATCCATTAAAACCGAAATGAAATGAGCATGAAACCTTTGCAAAAACTGGTGCGCCCGAACATCTGGGCGCTGAAGCCGTACAGTTCGGCCCGTGACGAATACAAGGGTGCGGCGGCTTCCGTCTTTCTCGATGCGAACGAGAATCCTTACAATGCCCCGTACAACCGCTATCCCGACCCTTTGCAACTGGAGGTGAAAGAGATGTTGGCTCCCGTCAAAGGCGTGAAGCCCGGACAAATCTTCCTCGGCAACGGCAGTGACGAAGCCATCGACTTGGCATTCCGGATTTTCTGCGAACCGAAGACGGACAACGTGGTGGCGATAGCTCCTACTTACGGTATGTATAAAGTGTGTGCGGACATCAACGACGTGTCCTATCGTTCCGTATTGTTGGACGACGGTTTCCGGTTGGATGCCGGCAAATTGCTGGCTGCTGCGGACGAACACACGAAACTGATATTCCTTTGTTCGCCGAACAACCCTTCGGGAAACGACTTGGAACGGGAGGAAATCGTCAAGGTGCTTGAGCGTTTTCCGGGGATGGTGGTCATCGACGAGGCCTACGCCGACTTTTCCGAACAGAAACCGTTCCGCGAAGAACTGGAGACATATCCGAACCTTATCGTGCTCAACACGTTTTCCAAGGCATGGGGGAGCGCGGCCATCCGCTTGGGCATGGCCTTTGCCTCCGAAGAGGTCATCTCTTTATTTAATAAGGTGAAGTATCCTTACAACGTGAACCAACTGACCCAGCGTCAGGCCGTGGAGATATTGAAGAAGCGTTTCGATGTGGACAAGTGGGTGAAGACGTTGCTGCGCGAACGCGGGCAGGTCATGGCGGCCTTTGCCGAACTGGATATCTGCGAGAAGATTTATCCGACGAATGCCAATTTCTTTCTGGCGAAAGTCAAAGGAGCCGATGCGATATACGCCTATTTGGTGAAGAACGGCATTATCGTGCGCAACCGTTCGAGAGTGGAACTTTGCGGCGACTGCCTGCGCGTGACTATCGGTACGCCGCAGGAGGACAACAGCCTGTTGGGCGCGTTGCGTTCTTACAAACCGGAGACGATAAAATGAACATCATGAAAAAAGCCTTGTTTATAGACCGCGACGGCACTTTGATAAAAGAGCCGGCGGACGAGCAGATAGACGCGTTCGAGAAACTGGCGTTCGTGCCGGGCGTGATGCGCAATCTGGCATTTATCCGCCAGAAACTGGATTACGAGTTTGTCATGGTGTCCAACCAAGACGGGTTGGGCACGGAAGCCTTCCTTGAAGACACCTTTTGGCCGGTGCACAATCTGATGATGCGCACCTTGGAGGGAGAGGGCGTAACGTTCGACGATGTGTTGATAGACCGCAGTTTCCCGGAAGAGAATTTGCCCACGCGCAAGCCGGGTACGGCCATGTTGGGACGTTACACTTCGGGCGATTACGACATGGCGGCCTGTTGGGTCATCGGCGACCGTGAGACGGACGCGCAATTGGCCCTGAACCTCGGTTGCCGTGCCCTGATTCTGAAGGAGAAGGACGAAGATTCTTTTTCGGACGAGCGCATCCGCTACGTGGACAGTTGGGACCGCATTGCCGAAATCCTTTTTGCCGGAGAACGCAAAGCCCGTGTGCGTCGCACGACCAAGGAAACCGACATCGAGGTACGTTTGGATTTGGACGGTAGCGGCCGGTGTGATATCCGTACGGGATTGGGATTCTTCGACCACATGTTAGAGCAGATTGGCAAGCATGGCGGAATGGATTTGTATATCCGCACGGAAGGCGACTTGCAGGTGGACGAACACCACACGATAGAGGACACGGCCCTGGCTTTGGGAGAGTGCCTGTTGCGTGCTTTGGGCGACAAGCGCGGCATCGAGCGTTACGGCTATTGTCTGCCCATGGACGACTGCCTGTGCAGCGTGGCTCTCGATTTCGGCGGACGGCCTTGGTTGGTGTGGGATGCCGAGTTCCGTCGCGAGAAAGTGGGCGACGTGCCTACCGAGATGTTCTTCCACTTCTTCAAGAGCCTGAGCGACGCGGCGCGGATGAACTTGAACATCAAGGCCGAAGGCGTGAATGAGCACCATAAGATAGAGGGGATTTTCAAGGCTCTGGCCCGTAGCCTGAAGATGGCGGTAAGGCGCGACATCTATCATTACGAGCTGCCTTCAAGTAAGGGTGTCCTCTGATGTGAAGTTCATATCTTTTACAGAAAGGACGGGGCTGCGGAAGGCGTGACACCGTCCTGCTGAGAACGGAAAATCGTTTGGCGCAGAACTGTAAATCAATCGGCTGAGATTGATTTACAGTTCTGCGGTTGTTTTTGGAGGATTGTATAGTATTGGGTATGAATGTGTTATTGGGCGTTAACTTCTTTTCGGGGAGGAAACTGGGGCTTTTTGATTTTATTGACAGAATTAAAAAGTTTAGGTGAAAAGTCCCCAAACATGGCAGTCTGTTGAGTTATTTATGTATTTTTGTATCATCTTATGGATTAACCTAATAAAATAGAACCCATGAAAAAGAACCGGATTTTGTTTTTTGCTTGCTGCTTGGCTTTAGGAGGCAGCACAACGGATTTATATGCCCAACGGACGATGGACAAGTTGGGACGCGGACTCGTGGCAACCGTTACTCAAAGCGGAAGCGGAAACTTCGTGAGCTGGCGTGTGCTGGGCGAAGAGTACTACGACGTGACTTACAACCTTTATGCCGACGGTGTGTTGGTAGCCAAAGGACTGTCTGCAAGTAACTACGTCCATACGGGAGGGACGGCCGAAACCCGATATACGGTGGCTCCTGTGGTGAAAGGCAAGGAGGGGGAACAGTGCGACCCCATCACACGTTTCACGGAATTCAGTTTCTATTCCCTTACAGGGCAAAATACAGGATTCCTCCGAGTTCCGGGTGCAGAGATGAAAGGACGTAATGGCGAGGACTTGACAGAAAACTATATGTTCAATGATGCCGTGTTGGCCGATGTCGATGGAGACGGGATGCCGGAGATTATCGCCAAACGTCTTTATACGGGTACTCCCGGGGTGACGGACGTGGCCAATACTTCGGCTTACAACCGCATCGAGGTGTACAACGTCAAGGGAGAGCGGCTATGGTACATTGATATCGGTCCGAACATGCAGTCGGGACCCGATGAACAGTTCGATGCCGTAGCTTTCGATTGGGATGAAGACGGCAGAGCCGAAGTGCTGATGCGTGGGGCGGACAATATGATTGTCCATCATCCGGACGGCACGGTCACGGAAGTGGGCAATATGTCCCATGATATCCGTAAGATTAACAATACCGAATATTCCATGCCCGATAACGAGTATTTGCTCTATATGGAGGGTGCCACGGGCAAATTGTACGAAATCGGGGAAAACGGCGAGAAATGGATGCCTTACCCTTGCAAACGGTTGGAACCGGGCGAGACGGACTGGACGGCCGCTTGGGGCGACGGCACGGGGCATCGTGCCACCAAACACTATTTCGGTGCGCCTTATCTGGACGGTCGGCATCCTTCCATTTTCGTCGGACGCGGTTGCTACACGCGTCACAAGTTTTATACTTTCGACGTAGACCCTGCTACGCATAAGCTGACGGAACGTTGGAATTGGGTATGCAGCGTGGGAGGTCCGTGGTTCGGGCAGGGTTACCACAACTTCGGCGTGGCCGATGTGGATATGGACGGACGGGATGAAATCGTATTCGGCTCGATGATAATAGACGATAATGGAAAGGGATTGAGTACCACCGGCCTCGGGCATGGCGACGCACAACATTGCGCCGATTTGGATCCTTACCGTTTCGGGCAGGAGATGTTTGCCTGTAATGAAACTTCCCCGGCCATGAATTACCGGAATGCCACCACGTCGGAACTATATTACCGTTTGCAAAGTACCAGTGACGACGGGCGTGCGTTGGCCGGCAAGTTCTATAAGAATTATCCGGGTTGCCAAGGGGCAAGCAGCCAGTCGGGCGTCATCAGCCTCACGGCAGACAAGCCGTTGCCCGATGTCGCGGGATGGGACTTGAATTTCCGTATCTATTGGGACGGCGACCTTTGCGAGGAGGTGCTCAACAGTCCCGGAACGGCGCGCCAGCCCAAAATCGACAAACCCGGCGTGGGACGTATCTTCTTGGGGAACGGTGCCATGAACAATGGGACTAAAAACAACCCATGCGTCACGGGTGACCTCTTCGGTGACTGGCGAGAGGAACTGCTCGTACGCGACGGGAAAGATTTGCTGATTTATACGACCAACTATCCGACGGATTTCCGTATCCCCACTCTCTGGCACGATCATCAATACCGGCAGGGCATGGTGTGGGAAACCATCGGTTACAACCAGCCTCCCCACCTGAGTTATTTCTTGGGCGAACTGGAGGACATCACCGTGGCTCCGCCGCCGCTCACCACGGAGGGGCGTACGCAGATTGCGAATGGGGGCAATATTACTACGGCACACAACGGTAGTCAGGTGCTTGTGTTCGACAATGCGGACACGCAAGTGGCAGTGGAGTCCGGTGCCGAACCATGGGTGGCTGTGTTCAACGTGCCTTCGTGGGTGAAAGGAACGGCACTGAGCGATTGTACCACGAAAGACGTGCCTATCGATTATGACTATTATACTTGTACGGTGACGGGTAGCGGGTTCAGTGGGGCCACACGCTTGGTCAAGCAGGGCGAAGGTACGTTGGTGCTGCCGGACGTGGAGATGACCCATCGCGGCAATACGGATGTGTGGAACGGGACACTCGTTTTCAACGGGACGATGAAACAGTCCTCCCTTTGGCTTAACCGTCATACGTCGCTCCGTTCCGCCGGTACTTTCCATAGCATCAAGGCGGACTATAATGCTACAGTCTATCCGGGCGGTGACGGACAGGTTGGCACCATTACGACGGACTCCGCGACGCTGGGTTTCGGTTCGCGCGTGGTCTTTGATTTGAAGAATGACTTTACTTCCGACCGTCTCGATGCTAAGGTGCTTACCGTCGAAACGAAGTCATGGAAATACGGGCCGAAGTATTTGGCGCCTGTATTTGAGTTCCGGGGCGAGGATGTGCAGCCCGGACGTTATCCGATAGGCACGGCGGCTATGGTCAAGGGTGAACTTTCCAGTATCCTCATCGAGGGTATCAGTTCGCAAATGAGTGCCCGGTTGGTGTTGGAAGACGGTACGCTGTATCTTTCCCTAAGTGACGTGCGTGCTGTATCCGATGTGGTTTGGAACGGTTTGAACAGCAATATCTGGGACTTTGGCCAAAGCGAGAATTTCACCTTGGCAGAAGAGGCCGGACCCGTATTTTTCGTGACGGGCGACAGGGTTTTGTTCGACGATACGGCCGAACGCAGGAGCGTGAGCCTTTCTGGCAGTATCGAGGCCGAAAGTGTCACTGTGGACAATACTTTGAATTATGCTTTCAGCGGGACGGGTGCCCTTGCGGGCCATACGGCATTAGTGAAACGCGGCAGCGGTATGCTGACCATCAGTAACGACAATACGTATACGGGCGGTACGCGTATCAGTGGCGGTACGGTATCGGTGAATATGTTGAGCAACTCCACACGGGCTTACGGAGGTCTGGGCGGAGTGGTGGAATCGGCCGACCTCTTCGTCATAGAGAACGGCGCCACGTTGCGGACGACGGAGACTGTTACCCAAGGCTCTCCCATGAAGATGGAAGGCGAAGATGGCGGCTGCGTTGAGAATCTCAAGGATTTCATCATCGAAACCCCGGTGGAGGGTACGCTACTCACCAAGAAAGGAGACGGATGGATGAAACTGAACACGGCCTGTCCTTCGTTGGAACGCCTTGCCCTCGATGGCGGTACCGTGCAGTGTGTGGCTTGCGACAAGCCTGCGCGGACGGTGGAGTTCCGTTCCGGCACGTTGTATGAAAATACAGGTTCAAGTTATGCCATTCATGTGCCGGAAGGCGGTAGCGGTACGTGGTCGTTGGCCAACCGTTCGACTTATACCAATAAGATAACGGGCGAAGGTACGCTTACGATATACTGTGCAGTGGAACACGGTAATGGTTGGTTTGCCACCCGCACGCCGGTGGCTGTCAATTTGGCCCAGTTTACAGGGACAATCAATGCCACGGCAGACATGGCCGACACTTATCCGCGTTTTACGCTCAATACGTCTTCGGGTATGCCGGACGGAACGCTTAATATCGCCGGAGGAGTAACAGTGCAAAACACCGGGCGGACTTTCCGTATTGGGAAACTGGCCGGAAAAGGTGCGTTGGGCGGTTATGCTTCTTTTGCCAATGACGGGGCCACGGGTGTCAACACGTGGCAGGTGGGATGTGACGATGATTTCACTTGGGTCGGAACCGTAACAGCCAATTCTAAATTAGAGAAAGTGGGCAGCGGCAAGATGACGGTCAGTGGAGTATGGGACAATACGGGCGAAGTGGCCGTGAAGGAAGGTACGCTTTGCCTGAATGACCGCTCGGCAGAAAATGCTATGCTGGGAAGCGGAGAACTCTCGGTTGAGGACGGTGCGGTGTTGTGCGGCTTGGGTAAATTGGGTAATGCTTCCGTCACGGTGGAACGTGGCGGAAGCTTGTATTCCGGAACACGTGAGGGGGCTTCTTCCGGAGCGTTGGATTTCTCTGGCAAGAGGCTTACGGTCAGTGCCGGTGGGGAGGTAATGTTCAATGTGGCCTCCAAAATACGCTGTACGACCTTGGAAGGAATAAGCTCGTTCTCCCTGCGTGGTACGCTGAAAGTGTCGGTACGTGAAGGGCTCGAACTGGAAGCCGGGGATGAGTTTCAACTGTGGACTGCAAACCGGACGGTGCTCTCTTCCGCTTGTATGCTGGATTTGGATAGCCCCGGAGAAGGATTGGAATGGGATACTTCTGCGTTGGAAGACGGTGTCCTGAAAGTGAAAACCGCGACGGGTATTATGGGGGTGGTTTCCGGTGAACCGGTAGATTGCGTGGTTTATACGTTGGATGGAGCACGTGCGGGATATTTTACCTGCATGCCGTCGGAAGTCAGGGAGTATATGGAAGAGAATGGATTTAGGCCTGGTATGTACATGGTTAAGATGACCCAAGGTCAGCGGACGGTGAGCCGTAAAGTAACTGTGGACTGACGGGGCATGCCGCATAGTTGGAATCTATGCGGCATAGCATTCTTTAACATAGAATTAAGGAAAATACACTGTAATGATTACAAATATGAAGGTTTTTATCAGTATCTTTGAAACGTTAGAAAAGTTATAGAGTTAAATTCAAAATTTTAAAAAGAAAAGTTATGGGGAAGAGTATTAAAGGTACGCGTACGGAAAAGAATCTGATGATTTCTTTTGCCGGTGAGTCTCAGGCCAGAATGAGATACACTTACTTTGCCAGTGCGGCAAAGAAAGAGGGTTATGAACAGATTGCGGCTATATTTACGGAAACGGCCGACCAAGAAAAAGAACATGCAAAACGTATGTTCAAGTGGCTGGAAGGCGGTATGGTAGAGATTACGGCCAGCTATCCGGCCGGTGTAATCGGTACTACCATGGAGAACCTGAAGGCTGCGGCTGCCGGAGAACACGAAGAGTGGTCGTTGGATTATCCTAAGTTTGCAGATATTGCGGACGAAGAAGGTTTTCCTGCCATTGCTGCGATGTATCGTATGATTTCTGTGGCGGAAAAGGGTCACGAAGAGCGTTATCTGGCTTTGTTGAAGAACTTGGAGGAATTCAAAGTGTTCGAGAAGGACGGTGAGACGGTATGGCAGTGCCGCAACTGCGGTTATATCCATGTGGGTAAAGAAGCTCCGCAGATGTGCCCGGCTTGTCAAGACAATGTTTCCGACATGGATTTTCGTCTTGCCTGTATTTAATGCACGAAACTCCGGCTTCATACCTATAT
>ENA-USUM01002815-USUM01002815.1-human-gut-metagenome-genome-assembly--contig:-NODE-2815-length-10182-cov-13.895497_pt1 | contig 10182 bp, 7 predicted proteins | sample MGYA00250063_ERZ773402 | MGnify/ENA primary metagenome ERZ773402 (study PRJEB29103, sample SAMN06112030) | human gut metagenome | biome: human gut; feature: ankylosing spondylitis patient; material...
ATATACATATGATTGTGGAATGCTCCGCGAACATCCCAAAAATATGTATAAGAGGGTGAAAACACAGAATTTCCGTGTTTTCACCCTCTTATTTATTACTCTAACATCCCATCTTTCAATACATTATGATCACGCAGCACTTTCTCAACCACAGTTCCCTTTACAAGGCGAATCAGAGGTTTCTTCAATGCGTTAAGCGGACCAGGCAGCTGGATTTCTAACGGAGATTTGCCATCCATGAGTTTGACTGTGCTGTCTAAAAGTTCACGGATATCGTAAACACTTCCCCATACCTCAGGCACGCCACGGTCTACACCAAGCAGTCCGTATACAGCCTCCATTGCGGTTCTGACGGAGTACTCTGTGGTAAATACGGTATCTCTCGGTGTCTCTGCAAACTGACCTAAGAATGCAAAGTTTACACAGCCATCCGGGATGACATCCGGGCGGTCACCTTTGGTTCTTGGCATAAAGAATGCTGTGATGTACGGCATCATCGTCGGTACGCAGACTGCACTGTGCTCTGCAAGCTCCTCGATCTGGTCGGTCGGTACACCAAGATGATACAGCCACTCTTCCGTGATCTCCTTACCGGTACATTCTTTCATTGGTTTCTTTATAAAATCACCCGGTACATCGGTAAACAGTCCATATACCCATACACAGACCTTATCTTTATCCTGCTCCTTGAACTGTCCCTGTCTGTTGATCGTCCAGCTTAACAGCCAGCTGGAATCCTTGCAGCTTACGATACCGCCGGTTACAACTTTTCCGCTCTTTGGATCTCTCTTACAAATATTTGTGATGTATGGAATGATCTTATCGTCCAGTGTGGTTACCGTTGCAGACTCCCAGTTTGTCTTTGCAACATCAGAGCAGAACTTCTCCGGACGTCCAAAGGACGGATCCTGTTTTGCAATGTTTTTCCATAAATTCCAGCAGCCGCTGTTGCGCACTTCTGCATCTCCGTTTGGAGCATGGTTCTGGTCACCGTAAATTGTGCCTTCGGTACAGCTTCCGTTTGTCACAAATACAAGGTCATTCTCTGTCAGGACGATACCGCTCTCAACACCTTTTACCTTGCACTCGATCGCGGTTGCCACTTTTTTGCCATCTTTGATATCAAAGATCACATTGGTGACTTCTGTATTAAACTGGAAATCAACCCCTGCTGCCTCCAGATATCTCTGCATTGGCAGGATCAGTGATTCATACTGATTGTATTTGGTAAATTTCAGTGCACTGAAATCCGGCAGGCCTGCGATATGATGGATGAATCTCTGGAAATAAAGTTTCATCTCCAATGCGCTGTGCCAGTTTTCAAATGCAAACATGGTTCTCCAGTACAGCCAGAAGGTAGAATCAAATACTTCGTCGTCAAAGACATCCTCGATCGTCTTGTCATACAGATCCTCGTCTTTGGTCATGAAAAGTTTCATGATCTCCATGCAGCCTTTCTGGCTTAAGTTGAATCTGCCGTCCGTATGTGCATCTTCGCCACGGTTTTCGGTTGCACGGCATAAAGAGTAGTTCGGATCTTCTTTGTTCAGCCAGTAATATTCGTCGAGTACGGAAACGCCCGGTGTCTCAATGGAAGGGATACTGCGGAAGAGATCCCACAGACATTCAAAATGGTTCTCCATCTCACGGCCGCCGCGCATCACATAGCCTCTGGATGGATCAAAGATACCATCACATGCACCGCCTGCGATATCCATTGCCTCTAAAATATGGATATGATCGCCCGGCATCTGTCCGTCACGAACCAGAAAACATGCTGCTGCTAAAGATGCAAGACCACTTCCTACGATATATGCGCTTTTCTCATCGACACCTTCCGGTTTTTTCGGATGTGCAAATGCCTCGTAGTTACCGTTGGTATAATAAATACCTTTGCTGTTTTTCTCGTATTTTCCACGCTCTGTATTGCGGTATGGTGTTCCACTCTCTGCCTGCTGTTTTTCGGCGATCTTCTTTGCCTTTGCCTGTTTGTGGCTGTTGCTTGCCGCAACTGCTGCCACACCGGCTCCTGCTGCAATCAAAGATGCTAACGCGATGGTTTTATTTTTATTTGACATAATAAGAATCTCCTTTCTAACTGCTTTTATTATCTTCGTTCTGTGGTCATCTTATTACTTCCCGGATAAAAATCCAATATACAAAACAGGCGGAATGACAATATTTTTATCATTCCGCCTGTTTTGATAAATAATGGGCCTTGCATTTACAAATCCGGTACAGCGTACCTAAATTAACCGGACGACGTTGCTGACTGTCATCCGAAACATAAATCATCCTTCATCCAAAAAATTTCCAATCGAATTACTGATATTTCCGTGCAGTGTCAGACTCATTTTTTTGACGATCGTGCTGTAGTCTTCCTGCATACCGTCTTTGATCCAGTCTAACATCACACCGACAAAACCATACTTGTAAAAATCTGCAATAAAACGTTTATCTTCCTCCAGGAGACCGGTTCCTTCCGCCTTCTCATTTACCACACCCTCGATCAGTTCAAACGTCAGCTTATAAAGATAACTTTCAATCTGTTCCTTGCTGACCGAACGGTATACATTCATGATAAACGGTTTATTTTCCAGCACTGCCTTAAAAATCTGCTCTAACCCTTCCTGCCAGGAATTGTAGGTTCGTTTTCCCTGCAGCGCCCGCTTTCCGTCCTCCACGCATGCCCATTCAACCAGATCATAGATATCTTTAAAATGGTAATAAAATGCCATACGGCTGATTCCACAGTCCGTGGTCAGATCCTGGATCGTAATTTTATCTAATGGTTTCTGTAAAAGTAATTTTTTTAAGGATGCTTCTAATGCCCTTTTGGTTGTATTACTCATACGGACACTCCTTTTCCTTCGTATTTATAATAAATCACAAGTTGTTTAACTATTTTCCCTCGTTTCATACATCTGAAAATACTTGTCTGAATTTTAGCATACCGCTGCTATTCTGTCATTAAAAAGCCTCTATTTTAATGATATTTGTAATTATTGCACAAAAAATCCACCATTTTGGGGAAATGGTGGATTTAAAAAGGGGGAGAATTTATGAAAAAAAGTTTTATCACTCGTTCGTGATACTAATAATATATCCGCAATTTGTGAAATCCCGTTGTACATTTTTTGAATTCTATTTGAAGAATCTGTAACAATTTGTTCACACAACTGCTCTCACATTCTATTTTCCAAGACGGATCACATTCCAGGATGCTTTCTTTAACACGCTTGTGACAACACCGTCATCAAGTTTACTTCTGTCATCTGCGTTAACCGGATATACATTCTGTTCGGTCAGCGTGTTGGCTGCTTTTAAGTCATCGTTTTCCATCACGATATGCTCTTTGATCCGGTATCCCGCAAAGCTGCGCACATCGGTGGTAAGCTCTACATCCTCTTCCAGGTTACGGTTTACTGCAAAGATCGTGACTTCGTCTTTTTCTTCGTTATAGACAGCCACAGATTCCACGTCCGTGATCTCATCATGTTTTGCCGTTGCATGTCTGGAGCTTGAGATTACCGGCTGCAATGCGATGCCCCTGCCGTATTTGGATGCATGCATGAACGGATAAAAGATCGTCTGTTTCCATGCTCCGCCTGCCGCATCTGTCATGATCGGTGCGATTACATTGACAAGCTGTGCCAGACATGCCATCTTGACACGGTCTGCATGTTTCATCAGTGTGATCAGCATCAGTCCGACTAACAGGGAATCCTCAAAGTTATAGATATCCTCTAACATCGGAGGTGCCACCTGCCATGGATGGTTCTCGGTAATATCATCATCCGCAGCGTTTGAGTGAAACCATACATTCCATTCATCAAAACTTAAATTCATGACTTTTTTGCTGCGTTTTTTCGCTTTGACATAATCACAGGTCGCAATGACTGTGCGGATAAACGTATCCATATCATCGGACTGTGCAAGGAAATCATTGCTGTCATTGTCGCGGTTGCCATAATACTGATGCATGGAGATATAGTCGACATAATCATAAGTATGGCTCAATGTGACAGCCTCCCAGTCCGGGAACGTAGGCATATCCAGGTTGGAGCTTCCGCAGGATACCAGCTCAATGTCCGGATCGATCAGGCGCATTGCCTTTGCGGTCTCCTCCGCAAGTCTTCCGTACTCCTCCATCGTCTTGTGACCGATCTGCCACGGTCCGTCCATCTCGTTTCCAAGGCACCACACCTTGATGTTGTGCGGATCTTTCACACCATGTCTGATACGAAGATCACTGTATTTCGTTCCTGACGGATGATTGCAGTACTCCAGCAGATTGCAGGCATCTGCAATACCGCGCGTTCCAAGGTTCACTGCCATCATGACATCAGAATTGGCTTTCTTTGCCCATTTGGAAAATTCATTTAAACCGATCTCATTTTTCTCTAAACTTCTCCATGCAAGTTCCAGACGGTGCGGACGCTCCTCAACCGGTCCCACAGAGTCCTCCCAGAAAAAGTTTGATACAAAGTTGCCGCCCGGATAACGGATGATCGGCACATCCAGCTCCTTTACCAGCTCTATCACATCTTTGCGGAATCCATCCTCATCTGCCGACGGATGTCCCGGCTGATAAATTCCTTCATATACTGCTCTTCCAAGATGTTCAATAAAAGAACCGTAAATCCTTTTGTCGATCGGAGCGATCTGAAATTCTTTATCCAGTACCATTTTTGCTTTTCTACTCATACATATTTCCTCCTGTCACTTAAAATCTTACTCTTTTACCGCACCTGCTGTCATACCTTCAATAAAGTATTTCTGGAAGCAGATAAATAATACAAAGATCGGTATGATAGAAAATACAGAACCGACAACCAACAGACTGTAGTTATCACCATACGGGTTGATCAGTGTATTAAGACCAATGGTCAGTGTGTATTTGTCTGCAGAACGGATGACTAATAACGGCCACAGATAATTGTTCCATGCATTCATACCATTTAAGATCGCCATCGCTGAGAATGCCGGTTTCATGATCGGCACGATCAGTTTAAAGAAGATACCATACTCTGTTGCGCCGTCGATACGTCCTGCCTCGATCAGCGACTTTGGCAGTCCCAATAGATACTGCCGGAAGAAGAAGATCGTGGATGCATGTGCCAAAAACGGAAGTACTACTGATACATAGCTGTCCATCATGCCCCAGCTTGAAATCTGCTTGTACAGAGGGAGCATAATAACCTCAAACGGTACAGAGAGGATCAGAAGAACTATAATAAAGAAAAAGTTCTTTCCCTTAAAATCATATGCTGCAAATCCATATGCAACAAATGCACTGATCGCCAACGTCAGGATCACAGTGATCACGGTTAAGATAAGGCTGTTGCCAAACCATGTCCAGTAATCATGTTTGCCTGTAAAAAGTAATTTGTAATTGTCCAGTGTCAGATGCGGGATATCCAGATTCAGATTTAATCCATACTGAAGCAGGAAGTTTCCCGGTTTAAAACTGGCTAATACCAACAGATAGATCGGCAGAACGGTAAGGATCGCAAGGATGGAAAAAAATATGATCATACCGATGGTTGCTGCCCTGTCTTTCTTTTTCTGGCTCATTCCAACAGATTCTGCTGCCATATTATCTCTCCTCCTTCTTAAATGTTCCGGTCAATGCAAGCTGGATGATATTAATGATCATAACAATGATAAGAAGTACTAAACCAACTGCACATGCATATCCCATTGCACGTTTTTCAATACCCTGACGATACAGATAGCCAACGATCGTAAGTCCGATATTCTGTGGGGAGTTATTACCTTTCCACAGCATGTAAGACTCAAGGAACATGGAAAGTCCTGCATAAATACTAATTGTTAATACATAGATCGTGGTCGGTTTTACAAGCGGTACTGAAATGCTCTTAAACTGCTGCCACTTTGTCGCTCCGTCGATGGAAGCCGCCTCGTAGAGATCCGTGGAGATATTCTGTAACCCTGCAAGGAAATAGAGGATATTGACACCGGTCCAGCGCCAGCACGCTACTAGGAGAAGTGCAAAGTATCCGGTCCATTCACCTTTCAGCCATTTGATGGAAGAATGTCCAAAGAAATTTAAAATCTGGTTTGCAAGTGCCGTATCCATCTCACCAAACATCAGACGGAAGATTGTACCTACAACGACAACAGATGTCAGTGCCGGGATAAAATAAACAGACTTGAAAAATCCCTTCGCCTTCATCAGTTTACTGTTTAACATACTTGCAAATAACATTGGAAACGGAATTAAAAGTACCAGTGTTCCCACCATGTATTTAAAACTGTTCCAGACTGCTTTTCTGAAATATGTATCAGAGAGTAATCTCTTATAGTTGTTCATTCCAACCCATTTATCTTTCAGGACGTCCTGAAAACTTAACAGTACACCATTTGCGATCGGGAATACCCAAAACAAAATGACTGTCAGAACAAATGGAAGAATAAACACATAAGGTGCTGCTTTTTGCGAATACAAAAACTTCTTCACTTTATTCATGCTGTAATGCCCCCTTTTCCCTCATAACAGGAAACGGGATGCAGGACATCTGCCCCACATCCCTGCCTGTTTAAACCTGTCTCTTATTCTCCAAATTCATTCTGAAGTGCAGACTGTGCCTCGTCTAACGCTTCTTTTACATCCATACCGGACTCGAAGATATTATTCAAAGTCTCTGTACAGAAGATATTGTTGATGGATGGCATCTTCTCATCTGTATAGCAGGTCAGTAATCCAATGCCGTCCTGAACATCTAATAATGCATCAAATGGTTTTGTGTTGAAGTACTGTACATACTGATTATCCGGGTTCTCTGTTACGGATTTGTCTGTCCATACTGCTGTGTTAACCGGGTCAAATCCTAATACGTTCCAAACTTCTACGTTTGCTGTGTCAGAAAGTTTGATGTAAGCGAATACTTCTGCTGCAAGGTCAGCATTCGGGCTGGATGCTACAACTGCTGTACCGGTACCACCACCACCGATGGTCTTTACTGCATCGTTGTCACCAAATACAGGAGGTGCTGCGATTGCAACTTTACCGGAAAGGTCTGTCATGTAGCTTAAGTAACGGCTGGTCTGCCAGAATGGCATGATTGCTGCTGCGACATCACCGCTGTTGTATAACGGATATGCTTCCTCGTTGTCAGGCTGTCCACCGGCGATAACGTCCATAGCACCTGCATCCTGCATATCTTTCATGGTCTGTAAACATTCAACCATTGTGTCATTGTTTACTGCAAGGCTTCCATCATCATTTAAGTAATCTCCGCCTTTCTGAGCGAGCATTAAGTTTAATGTCCACTGAGCAGTTGTCTCACATGCTGCAAATGTTTTTCCGGTTGCTTCTTTGTATTTTGCACCTGCTTCTTTGAAGTCATCCCAGGTCTTGATGGTTGTGTAATCAATACCTGCTGCCTCTAATGCTTCCGTGTTGTAGAAAGCAACGGTTGTACCAACGTGTGTCGGGAATCCATAATAGTTACCATCTTTGGAGTAAAGCTGTAATCTGGACTCTACTACATTGTCAAGATACGGTTCTACTGCATCGTTCAATGGTTTTAATCCGATATCACCTGTCATGAATGCAGGGAATTTACCAAGCTCGATATCAACGACATCCGGAGCACCCTCTCCTGACTCTAATGCAAGTGATAATTTGTTGTGCATATCATCATATGCCATGTTGGATAAAACAAGTTTAACCTTCTTATCCGGATTTTCCTCATTCCATTTCTCAGCCATGCTGGTGTAGAAATCCTGATGGTTCTCGATGAATGTCCAGACCTCAAGTGTTGTGACATCATCGCCCTCTACATCCATCTCTCTTCTTCCTGCGCCGCTGTCTGCGCTCTCTGTACCGGATGCTGCTTCCCCCGCATCGGAACTGCTGTTTCCTGCTGTGGAATTACCGCCACATCCGGCAAGCATTCCCACTGTCATTGCTGCGCACATTAATGCTGCTAAAACCTTCTTCTTCATACATTTACCTCCCAAATGTTTTTCTTTATCAGATCGAAAGTATCTCCTGTTTTCAGATGATCTTCCGTGTGATACATGTTTTTCTGTCAGATCAGCTGTCTGATCCAGACTGCCATCTCCCCTGTTTTCCGGTTGCCCCAGTAACAGTAAGGAACTGCTTTTAACGTCACATCCTTTAACTCCGGCGGCTGTTCTTTGTATAACTCTTCTGCCGTCCAATGATCTTCCAAGATGCGTTTTCCTTTTGCTTCCACTGACATCACACCACCTAACAACTGTTCCTCCCAGTTTTCAGTCAGCGCTTTTTTTGTATCCACATATAAGGAACTTAAGTTTTCTCCATTGTCTGTCTCTTCGAGGCAGTATACCAATGGACCGCGCATGATACATGCTTTTCCTTCATCCGCTCTCACTTTCGGATTTGCATATACAAATCTTGCTTTCATGTCACAGGATATTTTGATCTCCTCAGATGCTGCAAGATCCGTTATCATAAGATAACCTTTTTTTATGAGCGGTGTTTCTATTTTCTGTGTTCCGCGCCACACGGTAAATTCTTTTGTGTAGCCGGGAATCCGAAGTGCCAGTGTTCCTTTGGAAGCTTTTTCCGATTCCAGATGAACCGTTACCGTTCCATCCTTTAAGAAACTGCTTTCCATTATTACTTCTGTCTCTGTCTCTCCAATCAGAAGTTTTGTCTGACTGGATATGTATAAATTAATGTATAAACTATTTTCATCTGCTCCATAGATGTACTGTCCTAAAGAAGCAAGTGTTCTTGCAATATTCGGTGGACAGCACGCCACGCCAAACCATTTCTGTCTGACCGGTTTTACATGTTCCATGGATGTCCGTTCAATACAGTTATCCGGCCATACTTCCAATGGATTTACATAGAAGAAACTCTTTCCATCCATCGCAATTCCGGCAAGTACCGTATTATACAGTGCTTTTTCCACAATGTCCGCATATTTAGCATCCTTTGTGATCTGTTCCATCCGCTTTGCAAACATCGCCAGTCCGATGGATGCACAGGATTCGGAATAATTTCTGTCATTCGGAAGGTCATAGTCGGTTGTAAACCGCTCTAACAATCCTGATGAACCGATACCGCCTGTGATGTACATTCTTTTCTCTGTCATGTTATTCCAGAGTGTTTTACAGGCATCTAATAATGTCTCATCCTGATATTCATATGCCAGATCTGCCATCGCACTGTAGAGATAAACAGCTCTTACTGCATGCCCCTCTGCCGTTTTCTGCTCCCTTACCGGCAGATGCGACTGGGAATATTCCGGTACATATCCGGCAAATTCAGGAAATATCTGCTGATATTTTTCTTTCTTCTCTTCCTGAAAGAAATAATTTTCTCCCACACCTCTTGCATCAATAAAAAACTTTGCAAGATCAAGATATCTTTTCTGTCCGGTTGCCCGGTACAATTTTACCAAGGCAAGTTCTACTTCCGGATGTCCCGGATATCCATGACACTTTCCTTCCTCCGGTCCAAAGGTTTCACAGATCAGGTCTGCAAATCTTGAAACAATATCGAGGAACTTTCTTTTCCCTGTCGCATTGTAATATGCAGCTGCCGCCTCGATCATGTGCCCCGCCGTGTAAAGTTCGTGTCCTTCTTTCAGGTTCGTCCAGCGTCTGTCTGGTTCTTTGATCGTGAAGTAGGTATTTAAATATCCGTCTTCACACTGTGCCTTCCCGATCAGGTCGATCGTCTCATCAGCAAGTTTTTCCAACTTTTCATCTCTTCCGGATGAATCTAAGGTAAATGCAACTGCCTCTAACCACTTTGCAACATCGGTATCCTGAAAGACAGCTCCTTCAAAATCTCCCTCTGCCTCGCCTGCAGCGATCTTAAAGTTCTTGATACAGTGGCTTGGCGCCGCATCTTTTACATTGTCATTTAACGTGTTCCACTGGTAAGGAAGTATGACATCTTTTACTAAGCGGATGTATTTATCCCAAAACGCATCTTTAATCTGGATCTGATGCAGCGGCACATCTGTCAGTTTTTCCTTCTCCATAACTTCCTCCCTCCTTCATGTGCCTGTCATGTGTTATGTTAAACGTTTAATTGAACTAAAATGTTCATTTTCCGTTTATTTACATTTCATTCACACTTTTTTGCTTTTTTCTGAAATGTTTTTTCTTTTCTTTGTCATTTTGATTGATTTCTGTTTCGTTCTTGTTTAT
>ENA-USUM01002836-USUM01002836.1-human-gut-metagenome-genome-assembly--contig:-NODE-2836-length-10113-cov-25.830610_pt1 | contig 10113 bp, 7 predicted proteins | sample MGYA00250063_ERZ773402 | MGnify/ENA primary metagenome ERZ773402 (study PRJEB29103, sample SAMN06112030) | human gut metagenome | biome: human gut; feature: ankylosing spondylitis patient; material...
AAGTTGCCCTCCTTGGTGCGGGGCTGGGTGAGCAGCTGGCTGCGGATGGTGTCGATGGCCTTGCGGTACTTCTCGTCCCCGAAGATGTCGTACAGGATGAACAGGTTCTTGCCCTGATTCACGTTGTCCAGATTGTACTCCTTGGGGTCGTAGGTCTTGATGGAGCCGTCCTCCTGCACAAAGTAGTCGATGAAATCTTTGGAAAAGTCCAGATACTTTTTGTCTCCGGTGGTGTGGTACAGGCTCAGGCAGGCGGTGATCATGCAGCCGTCGATGTAGTTCCACTTGTTGGGTTTGCCGCTGCGCACCTTCTCGATGTTCCACATGGGTGCCTCGGCGCTGGAATTGGCGATCAGGTAGTCCACATAATCGCCCAGCATGGACAGGATCTCTTCATGGGTCATGGCATTAGTCCTCCTCAAAATGGCCGACGTTGACAAAGTGCAGGCGCTCGCCCTCGTAGCCCTCGATCTTCACGTTGTGCAGGTCGATCTCCTTGACGTTCTCGGCGTAGATGGCCAGCTTCTTCACCAGCGGGCGGTTGTCGGCCATGGCGGCCTGACCAGCCTCGGCGTTGGGATCAAAGGTGATGGTCACGTTTTTCATGGAAACGCGCTCAATGGGCTGCTCCGGCAGGCCGTCGAAGTAGCAGCCGGCAAACTGTGCGTCGGTGGCTGTGATGTCCTCCATGGTCAGGCTGCCCAGTTTGGGGGTGTACTCGTCCACCGGCATGGCGTCGCGGCACTGCACATAGGGGCCGTGGCCGTCCGGGTCGCAGAAGTAGAACATGTTGATGACGAAGGGCGCCTTGACCCCGCGCATCTCCACGTTGCGGAACACCAGCCCGTCGATGACGGCGGTGTTGCCGCGGCCGCGGCGGGTCTTGACCCGCAGACCGCGGTCGGTGTGGTCCATCAGGCACTGGGTGACCACCATGTCTTTCACGCCGCCGCTCATCTCGCTGCCGATGACGATGCCGCCGTGGCCCTTGTCCAGCAGGCAGTTGCGGATGATGGTGTGCTCGCAGCTCTTCTTGAGCTTCATGCCCAGGAACACCTTGCTGGCCTTCATGGCAATGCAGTCGTCACCCACATGGATGTTCACGCCGATGATGCGGGTGTACTCGCAGCTTTCGGGGTCGATGCCGTCGGTGTTGGGGGCGTTGTAGGGGTTGTTGATGTTGAAGTTGAGCAGGTCGAGGTGCTTGACAAAGATGGGGTGGATGGTCCAGGAGTAGCTGTTCTGCACCGTGATGCCGTGCAGGCAGACCTTTTCGCTGTCCACCATGGCCACCGCACGGGGACGCCAGGCGATGCGCTTGACCTTGGGGTCCACCCACCAGTCGCCGTTCTGGGCGTCACAGTCCAGGGTGCCCTCACCGGTGACCACGACGTCGTGCACCTGGGTGATGTTCAGCAGGCCGGCAAAGCTGTTCAGCGGGTTGCCCTCCCAGCCGGTCAGGTAGTACTCGTCCACCTCGTTCTCGCTGGGCAGTACGCCGGGCAGGATGGGGTAATGGGTGCGGTCGTTGTCGCCCAGCAGCACGGCACCCTTTTCCAGATACAGGGTGGTGTTGCTCTTCAGGAACAGGCTGGCGGTGCGGTAGCGGCCGGCGGGCACATACACGGTGCCGCCCTTGGGACAGGTGGACAGAGCGGCCTGCAGCTTGCCGGTGTTGTCGGTCTCGCCGTCGGCCACCAGGCCGTAGCGGGATGCATCCACAAAGAAGCTCTCGGCCTCGGTGACAAAGGTCAGGCTCAGGGTCTCGCCCTCGGCCTGCACGCCCACGGTGTACTCGGTATCGGGCAGCAGGGAGAACAGGGAGAACACATTGGTATTGCATGCTTCGTAGACAGTCTTGCCGTTCAGGGTAACGACGAACGGGTGGGCCGGGCGGAAGCACAGGCCGTTTTCCAGCTCGAACACGGCACTGCGGGTCATGGGACGGATAAGGGACAGGTTCATGAGAAAACCTCCTGATCAATGGTTTTGGCTTGCCCGCACCGGGCGGGCATGGTATGATAAAAAGAAAAGCGGATGTGCGCGGAGGACGTTAAAGAATGAAGGCAGAACAGGAAAAGATCAGTGCAAAGGTCCGGGCAGTGTCGATGCACCTGAACGGCGGCAAGCTGCAGCTGCCCGCCGAAGAGGAGAGCTGCTACGTTGTGCTGGTGGCAGAGAGCGGCTGTACCCTGCAGTACGCAGAGCAGACCATGCTGCTCAACCCGGGCAGTGCGCTGCTGCTGGGACCCGGCGGCGGCTGCATCCAGCAGACGGGCAGTGCGGCACCGGAGCTGGTGGGCTGCAGTTTCCCGCTCAGTGCCCTGCACGAGCTGCGCACCCAGACCCAGCGGGATTTTTCCCGGCTGTTTGAGCCGGAGCAGTCTGCTGTGCTGTACGGTTCCGTGCAGTGGAACAGCCGCCTGCGCACCCTGCTGGAGCTGATGCGCACCGCCATGGAGGAGCCGGATTACCCGGGCGCGCTGTACCTGCTGCTGGTGCTGCATTACATCGAGCAGGAATGCATCGCGGAGAGCAGCGCGGTGGCCCGGCCCCACAATAAGACGGTGGAGCGCATCTGTGCGTATCTGGCCGCCAACTACCGCCAGAAGTTCTCCCTCAGCGAGGTGGCAGCGCGGTTCTACCTGTCGCCCTACTACCTCAGCCGCCTGTTCAAGCGGGTGACGGGGCAGTCCATCGTGGACTACATCAACAACCGCCGCATCGAGGCAGCCCAGAAGCTGCTGGAGACCACGGAACTGAGCATCAGTGCGGTGGCCGAGCAGACCGGTTTTGCCAGCGCGGCCCATTTCCGCCGTGTGTTCCACGAGGTGATGGGCACCGGGCCGCTGCAGTACCGCAAGGCACATAAGAAATGATGTGTTTTTCTGCGGAAAACAGGATGCAGCCCAGCGGGCTAGGATGTCTGCCTGCGGCAGAAGAGGTGTGCCTCACGGCACAATGTTGTGCAGCGTGCAGCATGTTCCGGAAGGGGATACATCATTCACAAATAAAACACCCCCTGTGCCCTCTACGGGAACGGCACAGGGGGTGTTGTTTGCGTCAGATGCTCTTTGCGCAGCGGGACAGGGGCTTAGCCCTTGACGGCACCAGCAGAGATACCTTCAACGAACTGGTCCTGTGCACAGAAGAAAACGATCAGCTGCGGCAGGATGGAGATCAGGGACAGCGCCAGGATCTTGTTCCAGGCAAAACCGGTATCACCGTCCATGGACAGCTTCACGAACAGGGACATGGGGTACTTGCCGGGGGTGCTGACGTAAAGCAGCGGGCCCATGAAGTCGTTGCAGCTCCACATGAACTGGAACAGTGCGCAGGACACCAGAGCGGGTCCCAGCATGGGCACGATGACCTTGTACAGGGTCTGGAAGGAGGAGCAGCCGTCGATGGCTGCGGCCTCGTCCAGGTCACGCGGGACATTGCGCATGAACTGGATCAGCTGGTAGACGAAGTAGGTCTCAGTAGCAAAAGCGCAGTGGACCCAGATAGCCAGGTAGAAGGGGCTGTCCAGCCAGCCGAACTTGTTGTACAGCAGGTACTGCGGCACGTTCAGAACGACCTGGGGCAGGAACAGGGTGGCCAGCATGATGTTGAACAGCAGCTTACGGCCGGGGAAGTCGAAACGGCCAAAACCATAAGCGGCAACACAGGCGGACACGACGGTGCAGATCACCTTGGGCAGCACATAGCTGTAGGTGTTGAGCATGGCCTGCAGGATGTTGATGGAGCCGCCGAAGTTGTTCAGCGCGTTCCGATAACCATCCAGCGTGGGGTTCTTGATCCACAGGCCGATGCCTGCAAAGATCTCGCTGTTGTCCTTGAAGGTGGCACTGATCATCCACAGCAGGGGGTAGATCATGATGATGCCGACCAGGATCAGGACGAAATACTTGAAGAAGGTTGCGATTTTGTTCGATGCGTTCATTCCCATACTGGTCACCTTACCTTTCGTCAGAGTAGTAGACCCACTTCTTCTGGCTGGTGAATGCAATGATCGTCAGGACGCAGACGATGATGAACATGATCCATGCCAGAGCGGATGCCATACCCATGTCATACGACTTGAATGCGTAGTTGTAAACCAGCAGAGAGATCAGCGTGGTGGAACCACGGGGGCCGCCGTTGGTGATGATGTACGGGCCATTGAACTCCTGGAATGCCTGGCAGATCTGAGTGACCAGGTTGTAGAAGATGATGGGGGTAATCATCGGGACGGTGATGGAGAAGAACTGACGCCACTTGCCGGCACCGTCGATGGTGGCAGCCTCGTACAGGTCTGCGGGCACGCCCTTCAGAGCGGCCAGGAACAGCACCATGGCGGAGCCGAACTGCCAGATACGCAGGAAGCAGATGATCCACAGCGCGTAGTGGGGGTCGCTCAGCCACTCCGGGCCCTGCACCAGACCGAAGGTCACGGCACGCAGCACGGTGTTGAGCAGGCCGTCCTTGCTGAACACAGCCTTCCACAGCACGGCGATGGCAACGGAGCCGCCGAGGATGGAGGGAATGTAGTACACGGTACGGAACAGGTTGACGCATGCGATCTTGAAGTTCAGGATGTATGCGATGAACAGTGCGAAGATCAGCTTCAGGGGCACGGTGATGAAGGCGTACTTGAAGGTGATGATCAGTGCCTTGGTGATCTTGGTGGTGGTAAAGGCGGTGATGTAGTTCTGCAGGCCGACGAAGGTGGTGCCGGACTTGAAGAAGTTCATATCGGTGAAGCTGTAGTACAGCGACTGACCGAAGGGGAAAGCCTTAAAGACCACAAAGCCGATGATCCAGGGGATCAGGTACAGGATGCCCTGATACTTGTCCAGCCACTTCTGGAACGGAGTGCGCCCGGTAACCGGGGCGTTGCTTTCTTTCATCTGGGAAATCCTCCTTTTTAAGGAATTTCGGAGCAGGTCTGAAAAAGATCTGATACAATTTTGTCAGAAATTTGTAATACATCTCTGATGAAAAAAGGGGCATCTGCCGTTTGGGCGACAGGTGCCCCGGGGATCAGATCAAAGCGTTGGGGAGAAATCAGGCGATGGTGTAGCCGACAGACTCCATGCCGTCCAGCAGGCCGTTGACAGCCTCTTCGGGGGTCTCGTCGCCCCACAACGCCCACGATAACTTCTTCCATACCGCTGTCAGGCTCATGGAATATCTGTATCGCACCCTCTTGTGCGATCTGTGTTGTACCCTTTACGAACTGCTTTCTTTTGAGGGTATCCTTCTGACGGACTCTCATAAAATGCTCAGGTGCAAAGGTCGGGATAGACTCGAACTCGAACTTTTTCTTTGGCGAGCAAATCGTATCACCGATAGCGAAGATACCCGGGTCAAACACACCGATTATATCTCCTGCATAGGCTTCGTCGATTATCTCTCTTTCCTGAGCCATTATCTGCTGAGGCTGAGAAAGTCTGAGCTTTTTATTGCCCTGAACATGGAGAACTTCCATATCCTTATCGAACTTGCCTGAGCAGATACGCAGGAAAGTGATACGGTCACGGTGAGCCTTGTTCATATTAGCTTGTATCTTGAATACGAAAGCCGAGAACTCAGGGTCGAACGGATCTATGATACCGGCAGAAGAATTTCTCGGAGTAGGAGAAGTTGTCATTTCGAGGAAGTTTTCCAAAAACGGCTCGACGCCGAAGTTTGTAAGAGCAGAGCCAAAGAACACAGGCGAAAGCTCACCCTTTCTCACCTTTTCGATATCGAACTCATAGCTTGCGCCATCGAGAAGCTCGATATCATCGCAGAGAGTTGAGTGGAGATCCTCGCCGATAAGGCTGTCAAGTGACGGGTCGGAGAGGTCGACTTCTGTAGCTGCCACCTGATGCTGTCCACCGCTTGCCTCAAAAGAGATTATATGCTTTTTATCTCTGTCATAAACACCCTTAAACTCTTTGCCTGAGCCGATAGGCCAGTTCACAGGATAGGTCTGGATACCAAGCTCAGACTCTATCTGCTCCATAAGATCGAAAGGATTTCTGGACTCACGATCCATTTTATTTACGAAAGTAAATATAGGGATATGGCGCATAACGCAGACCTTGAAAAGCTTTCTGGTCTGATTTTCCACACCCTTTGAAGCGTCTATTACCATTACGGCTGAGTCTGCAGCCATAAGAGTACGGTAGGTATCCTCAGAGAAGTCCTGATGTCCAGGAGTATCCAGGATATTTATACAATAATTTTTATACTGAAACTGCATAACAGAAGAAGTAACAGAGATACCTCTTTGTTTTTCTATTTCCATCCAGTCTGAAACAGCATGGCGGGAGTTCTTTTTACCTTTTACAGCACCTGCCTGAGCTATCGCACCACCATAGAGCAGAAATTTTTCCGTAAGAGTTGTTTTACCTGCGTCAGGGTGGGAAATTATCGCAAAAGTACGGCGGCGTTTGATCTCATCTTCAAGCTTACCCAAAATTATTCCTCCATATTTCATTGCATTTTTAAACATACCTTGTTAGTATAACACAGTATCGCTTAAATTGCAAGAGATTTTTTATGAAGAAAGCGGCGTTTGTAGAATGAGGAGTGAGGAATGAGGAATTATGGTATCGCCTGTCGGCGATAAATTTTTTGATAGGGACGAACGCTGTTCGCCTGCTTCTTGTTTGCCCATACATTCCTGCGATATCCACACATTATTTATGTTTTCACAAACCATGTAGGGGACGCTACTTTGCCGTGCCGCAAAATCGCTTCGCTCTTTGCGGATTTTACGTTGTGCAGGAAACAACAAAAGCGGTGCAGGTCTTATTCTTCGATACTTATTTGTTTAGTGATTTAGTTTGTATTTCTTCTTTTCACCTCTGCACCGCTTAATCGGCTTGCGCCGAATGAGGCTCTGCCTCAAACTCCGCTAGGGACTCTGTCCCTAGACCCTGCAATGGGTTTCACCCCTTGACCCTGACCAGGGGCGTGCCCCTGGACCTTTTGCTCGCTTCGCTCGGTGTTGGCTACCCCACTCTGTGCGGCTATGTCATTCCTCACTCCTCACTTAAACCGCTCCTCACTTAACTTCGTTTCTCACTTAAACAGCCGTTGACATTCTCCACAAACTATGCTAAAATCAAATTATAAGCAATCAACTATCAAACCTACAAAGGAGGCTGTTTTATGAAAGATCTGCTCGAACTTATGAAAACCAGAAGAAGTGTACGAAAATACAAGCCTGACATGATACCTCAGGACGTTCTCAACCGCATCATAATAGCAGGAACTTATTCCGCCACAGGAAGAAACTTGCAGTCACCTATTATCATTGCTGTCACCAACAAGGAAATGCGTGACAAAATTTCTGAGATGAACAGAAAGATAGGCGGCTGGGCTGAGGGCTTCGACCCGTTCTATGGTGCGCCTGTTATTCTTATTGTACTAGCTGACAAATCCTGCCCGACTTATATTTATGACGGAAGTCTTGTTATGGGAAATCTTATGCTTGCCGCTCACAACGAGGGCGTTGGAAGCTGCTGGATACATCGTGCAAAGGAAGAATTTGAGTCTGAAGAAGGCAAGGAGATCCTCCGCAGCCTTGGCATCGAGGGCGAATACGAGGGCATCGGTCACTGCGCACTCGGCTACACTGAGGGTGAATATCCCGAGGGTCACGAGAGAAAAGACAATTGGGTATACTATATCAAATAATCCTGACAAACTATCTAACAAAAAACGGAGCGGTCAAAACCGTTCCGTTTTTTTTCTTATTAATGAGCTGTCACGTCAGAAAATTCTATGCCGACCTGCTTGCCCTCATATGTTGCGGAATACTCGAACGTTGTGCCAACAACTGTCGCCTTGCCATTGCTGTCTATCTTGAGCTTGCACTTCGGAAGCTTCTGGATATAAAGCTGTTTTGTTTCCCCAGGATAGTTGTTGTCATATATCTGAAGGATATATTTTCTGTGGCAATCAGAATCCTGAATAAGTCCGATAGCGTTCACTGTATGAGTATCGTCTATAGTTGTAACAACTGGTATGCCAAGGCTGAGCTGGTCTTCAAGCTTTTCAAAGCCCTTACTGTCGTTGTTAAGGTTATACTCTGACGAAGAATCGTCCCACTGGAGGGCGTTAAGTCTGTAGAGTGCCTTTGCGAACTCTGCGTCATTTGAGGAATAGCCACCCTTTATTTTGCCAATGCCGTTTGCTATATCCATATCAAGCAGTTCTACCTTTTTCCAGCGGAGATTGCCGCCTGATATTTTCGTAACGTCCTTTACCCAGCCCTTGTTCTTGCTGTCATACTTATAGTCATCATTAAGGGTGAGAATATCCCCTGTGCAGGAATAGTCGAGATACTTTGTAACGTCTGAATATGTGCCCGCAAAAAGGTCTGAGGTTATCTTGCTAAGCGGCACTCTTTCGTCATACTGTTTACCGAAGTCTGTTCCGCTTATGTCATAGCCTGCGGCATTCACCTTTATGTCGCTCTTATCTGACGGAGCGATATCCCCAAGAGAAGTCTTTACATTTCCGAGATACCAATCTCTTGCCATAACAGCCATACCGAAGTCAACACTTGCGGTAGTTGTTGTTCTGAAATTCTTGAATGAGAAGCCGTTCACCTTTGGGTCAAAGCCTGTGTTGTAGAGTGAATAACCTCTTACGTTATCATCAGCGTTCGTGTATGTAACGATATCGTAGTTCAGTGTAGTAACTATCTGCTTGTAAACGTCATTAAGGGCGTTTGCGTCGGAAGCTGAGTAATACTTTCCGCCTGTGGAATAAGCAAGCTCCTGAAGCCAATCTCTGTCAACATCTCTGCCAAGACCAACTGTGAGAACGATTATGTCCTTATCCTTTGCAGTATTTGCAAGGCTTGAAACGCTTGCAGGATTAAACTCGTCAGACTCGCCGTCTGTGAGCATCACGATGATATTTCTGTATTTTCCACCGGAAGTTGCCTTGAACTCGTCCATGCACTTTTTAAGAGCCGTCTGGCTGTGAGTGCCGTTAAATATCTCTTTTTCAGACTTTATCTTATCGAGAGCTTCCGTAAGCTTCGTCTTATCATCAGTGAAGTCTACCATCTTTTTGTAGCTTCCTGTGAACTTGCAAATGCCGACCTGATAGTGGCTCTCAAACTTGTCGATAAGATTCTTTGCAAATTCAAGACGCTTGAAGTCAACATCATTCTCAGAAGAAGTTACACACTGCTCCTTTGGATACATAGAGCCGGAGTTATCAACGAGGAAGCAGATCCTTGTTGTGGCTTCATCGTTTACAGTTTTCTCAACTCCTACCACATAAGTGCCAAGCTCTGTAAGAGAAGCAGAAACTGTCTTTTTGCTCTTGTCTGCCTTTGAATCCACCTTTGTGTAAAGGGTCGAGCGTGAATCAAATCTCAGCACTGTAAGGTCATCAAATGAATATCCCATTTTGCTCAACTTTGCAGAGTCGATATCAAAAGTTATCTTTGCCGAGTTGAACTTATAGTCAGAATAAGCGTCATAAGCCTTTGTGACGATACTTGCATTTGAAGAGATACCAAAGAGGTCAAGCTCAACGAGGGTCGCACTGGCAGCGTTTGCATCGCCCTTTATTTCAAGGCGGCAGTCCCCTGCATTTTTTTCCACTGTAAGCTCTCTTTCAGCGTCATTGGTCTTTCCGTCAGACTTTGACTCTCTCGGATTTGTGCCTGCCATAAGCTCATAGCCGTCAAGAAGACCGTCACCGTCAGTATCGGCTTCAATAGGGTTCGTGCCTAGCTTTGTCTCATCGCCGTCGCTTATTCCGTCATTGTCAGTATCCTCGCTTTGAAGATTAGTGCCATGACGTACCTCATCGGCATTCTTTATGCCGTCACCGTCCCAGTCCTGATCGTCAGAAAACTCCGACTCCTTGAAGGTAGTGCTTATATCAAGCTTTGTTATGACCGATTTCGCCATGGCGATACGGTTATTTTCCCTTATTTTCAGACCCACGACAACACAGGCAGCCACAAGGAACGCAAGCACTATACACAGCACCAGCAACGCTATCTTCTTTTTGCGCTTTCCTCTGTTCATGCTCTGAACAAAATCATTCGTATCAGAAAAATTTGCTTTCATAAATATTAATTCCCCTTATCAGATCACATATTTCACG
>ENA-USUM01002840-USUM01002840.1-human-gut-metagenome-genome-assembly--contig:-NODE-2840-length-10105-cov-23.403171_pt1 | contig 10105 bp, 8 predicted proteins | sample MGYA00250063_ERZ773402 | MGnify/ENA primary metagenome ERZ773402 (study PRJEB29103, sample SAMN06112030) | human gut metagenome | biome: human gut; feature: ankylosing spondylitis patient; material...
GTCCATATGGTTCTTTTCATCTTTATTATCTATAGTTATAAGTACCACCGTCGCAATTAATGAAATTATTATACCAATGCCATGCCATAATTGTTTAGGAAATAATAACATTGTAAAAATAATCTCAGCACACGATGTAAACATTACAACAAGACATGCAATAACCATCTTTTTTATTTTAGGTTCAAATCTATCAAATCCTTGCTCTACATCTGGGCACTTATTTTTAGCTTCCTGATAACACTTCAAAATATAATATTCCATAATTTTCCCTGTATGATACATAAAAGTTAATTATCATACATATCCTTCCTTTTATTTCTTCGCTCCATATGTTGCTGTGCTTTCAGCAACCATCATGGGCGCATAATTTGATTGTTCATATGAGATTGATTTGTCTCGAAAGTTAACAACCTTTTCCTCTCCCATATCATTATTATCTGTCCAAAGTTCGCACTGTGTCATAACAGTCTGAACTGCATCCTCCATACCCTCTGGCGGATACTTATGTTTTTTCAGCAGTTTCTTTATAAGCATACGCATTTTTGCTCTCGCTGATTCTCGTTTCTGCCAGTCAATTGTTTTATTTCTTCGTAGAGTGTCTGCAAGTTCTTTTGTAATCGCTATCAGTTCTTCATTTTCATAGAAATCCTTTATTGCCTGTGGCTTCGTTAATGCATCATAGAAGGCAAGCTCATCAGCAGTAAGCCCAAGCTGGTCGCCTTCCTTTTTGGCAGCTGCAATCTGTTTTGCAAGATTCAGCATTTCCTCAATAACTTCTTCATTTGTCAACATACCATTAAGATACGCATTAAGCGAACGCTGCATAATTTCACTAAACTTCTCAGATTTAACTACATTAGTTCTGCGATATACTGAAACCTGTTCTGCAATCAATTTTTTCAAAAGTTCAACCGCGAGATTCTTTTCTTTCATATTAGCAACTTCTTCAAGAAACTTCGGGTCAAACAGCGAAAATTCTTCTTTGATATCTGAGAAAAGATTGATAACTCCATCACTCTTGATACTCTGCTTTAAAAGCTCATTTATCCTTGCATTCATTTCTGGAAGAGAAATCTTCTTCCCAACTCCTGTATTAGTCAGTCTAAGGACAAGAACACGCACTGATTCAAAGAATGCTGCTTCAAATCGACTTTCTTCATCAACCAGAGAAGAGCAAAGAGACAATGCCTGATGCAGCATAAGTGCTTCTTTTACAAATGAATCTTTGTCATCGGCTTTCTCTCTGTCCATAATAAAGTTGACTGCACCACTGATAGTTTTTGCTCTTTCAAGGTCTGTTCCACCTGTAAACTTCGAGTAATCATATCCGTGGAACATATCCCGACAAACTGAAAGCTTTTCCAAAAACTTCGGATATGCAACCTTTGCAACATCAGTATCACCATAATTCTTTCTATCACGAGAAGTATAATCATTCATTGCCTGTTTCAATGCAGATGCAATTCCTACATAGTCTACAACAAGTCCACCTTCCTTATCACGAAATACGCGATTTACACGAGCTATAGCCTGCATAAGATTATGCCCAGACATTGGCTTATACACATACATAGTTGCAAGTGAAGGAACATCAAAGCCTGTCAGCCACATATCAACAACAATTGCTATCTTCATGGGACTGTTATTATCTTTGAATTTCTTAGCAAGTTCATCCTTATGATGTTTATTGCCAATAATCTTTCTCCATTCTTCTGGATCATTATTACCAGAAGTCATAACAACTCCAACTTTCTCAGTCCATGCAGGACGAAGTTCTAAGATACGCTTGTATATCTTCATTGCAATAGGACGAGAGTAAGCAACAATCATTGCCTTTCCTGTTAAAAGATTCTCTCTGTTATTCTCATAATGGTCAAGAATATCACAGACCAGTGAATTGATAGTATTATCATTGCCAAGAACAGCTTCCATCTTACCAAGTTCACGCTTACTTTTCTCAACTACTTCTCCATCAGCATTTTCAGCCATAATGTCATATTCACTATCAATCAACCTAAGAGTATCTTCATCAAGGTTAAGCTTGATAACCCGGCTCTCGTAATAAACAGGTCTTGTTGCTCCATCCTCAACCGCCTGTGTCATATCATAAATATCAATATAATCACCAAATACTTCACGAGTACTGCGGTCTTTTGATGAAATGGGAGTACCTGTAAATCCTATATATGTAGCGTTAGGCAGCGTATTTCTGATAATTCGTGCTGTTCCAATTTTTATCTTACCAGTTTTGGCATCAACAGTTTCTGCCAGTCCATATTGTCCCCTGTGTGCTTCATCTGCCATGACTATAATGTTGTTTCGCTCCGACAATGCTTCGTGAGACTCTTCAAACTTCTGCATTGTAGTAAAAATAATACCATTTGCCTGTCTGCCGGCAAGCAAAGACTTTAAGTTTTCTCTGCTTTCAGCATGTATCGGCTCTTGTCTTAAGAATTCTTTACACTTTGCAAATTGCCCATAAAGCTGATTATCAAGATCATTTCTATCGGTAATAACAACTATCGTTGGACTATCCAATGCTTCTTGCAACAAATGTGCATAAAATACCATAGAAAGTGACTTTCCACTTCCTTGTGTATGCCAAAACACGCCTCCCTTACCATCCGTAACAGTAGCGTGTTTTGTGGATTCAATTGCTTTTCTAACTGCAAAATACTGATGATATCCTGCAAGAATTTTGAATGAGTTAATACCCTCATTTGAAAAACAAATAAAGTTCTTTATAATATCAAGTAATCGTTCTTTCTTGAACATCCCCTCAAAGAAAGTATCAAACTGTGCAAACTGTGTATTCTCATAATCTCCATCTTTAGTTTTCCATTCCATAAAGCGGTCTTCGCCTGAAGTGATTGTACCTGCCTTAGATGTCAACTGGTCACTCATAACGCAGATAGCATTATAAATAAACATAGATGGGATTTCCTGCATATAATTGCGAAGCTGTCTGTATGCTTCAGAAGCGTCCGTTTCTTCTCGAGAAGGAGATTTCAACTCAACCAATACAACCGGCAAGCCATTTAAAAAGAGAATTACATCAGGACGCTTATTGCTATTTTCAATAAAAGTCCACTGATTCGCTATGATAAATGAATTATTGTCAGGATTTTTGTAGTCAACAAGATAAACTATAGAGGAACGCTCCTCACCATCTACAAAATATCTAACTGGAATGCCATTTTGCAGATAGTCCATAAATGCAGCATTTTTCTGCACAAGTTCTCCGTTTTCAAAGTTTTTAAGCTTAAATAAGGCATCCTGAATGGCATCATCAGGCAGATCTCTGTTCATACGATACAGAGAATCAAGCAAAACATCCTCATATAGTGGATTGTAAAAATCTCTTTCTATATCCGGACCATAAACATATTCATAGCCTAAATCATTTCTAAATAGCTCTATAACTGAATTTTCGTAATTAGCTTCCGTAAATATAGTGGACATATGAATCACCTCTACTCTTTTTCGTATATAATTTCTTTTATACGCTTAGCTTCTTCACTATTATTATTCTTACATATCATGCGATAAAAATCCTTAACATCAACATCCTTTAAAATATATGTTACCTGATTGTTTTCAAGTGCAATTTTAAATAATTTGCATTTTTGATCTTCTGACCATTCTTTAATCTCTGACATTTGTTCAATAATCGAATGTGTATTAGCAAAATTGCTACTATCTTCAAGTTTATCAATTAGTTCTTCTTTTTTTAGTTCTTCCTCACTTTGACCTCTTGTTTCATCTAACTTTTCAGCTATACAATCAAAATGAACATCTTCTAGTATTTCATTTGTAATCGTCCTATCTATTATTTGCTGTACTAACTGTTCAAGCTTTGACCCTTCTGTGTAATCAGCCGGTGCAAAATATTTTATACGATTTTCATCAAGCATTCTAAATACCTTTGATTTGTCTTTTGTTTCAGAATTATATACACCTATTGAATGTCCTCCATTAATATTGACAAGTTTCATACACGGAATATCTGTATCACTATCACCAATATATACCATATTTCTAAATGGTACACGATATTGGTTAGGCTCAAAATATGAGTTAACAGCCTGATCATTTATATCGAGGACTCCTTTTTCTATTCTGAATAAGAATTGTGTTTTATTAGTATAATTAACAACCTGAGCTGGCCATACTGCCACTCCATCCTCATCAAAATAAAACGAACTAGCATAGATTTTTTTGAACTTCGTAGCCACCTTAGTTCCTTCAATCATTTCTTTTAGCCCTGAGGAAATAATATAGTGTTCCACTATAACACCATTACGCTTACCATATTCATTAACTCGATCAAACCATGTTTCAACTCCAGGAAACAACTGTACTTTTCCACCATCTTTGTGCAATGTTTCCTTAGTAAATAGAACTTTTCCTCTTGATTTACTAGCCATCATGTACATATAGGCAAGATTCTGATCCATATCATTATCCGATGCTAATTGGTTTGATTGTTTCCAAAATTCTGCTATTTCATAATCTATTGATTGTATATACCCCTGTGCCTGCATATCATCGGGAGATAACGTTTTATCAAAATCATAACAAATTGCTAAAATTGGTTGTTTCATAGGCTCATCCTTTCTTGAATGTAATATTGTAAAAGTTATAAACAATAATTTACTAGAACAACTGAATCAGCTTTATACGGAGTTTTCAACTCGCAGTGATTGGTCTGAAATGACCATCGGAGATGTTGCAGTTAAAGTTGCAATGGGTCCTTTTGGTTCAAATATAAAAGTATCAACATTTGTTGAATATGGAGTTCCCATTATTAGTGGTAATCATTTGCGTGGTTATTTCTTAGAAGAACCATCTTACAATTACATAACAGAAGAACATGCTGAAAAATTGAAGAATTCCATTGTATATCCGAAAGATATTATTTTTACACACGCAGGAAATATAGGACAAGTTGCAATGATTCCTGACGGATGCGAGTTTCCGTATTATGTCCTGTCGCAACGCCAATTTTATCTTCGCTGTAATACTGAACTGGTTGTTCCAGAATATGTGCTTCTATTTTTCCATAGTAAAAAAGGGCAGCACGAACTATTATCATATGCCAATCAAACAGGAGTGCCATCAATCGCTCAACCAGCCACCAATCTTAAAAAGATTAGATTACCCATTCCGTCGTTGGATGAGCAAAAAGATTGGCTATCAGTTGTTGCTCCTTTAATTACAATGTATCAAAATAATTATCAGGAAACAAAAAGATTGGCTTCATTAAGAGATACACTCTTACCGAAGTTGATGTCTGGTGGTATCGATGTTTCAAACCTGAACCTTTAAGCCACTAAATTATTGTTTATCTCATTGTTTTTCTTGATTTTTTCGTCTATACTTGAAAGAATACAAACCAAAGCATCTTGTGTTTTTCTCTCAATTAGAGGGATTGGCATTTTACCAAGCGTTTGAGCATTTATATTTCCACGTGTGCTCCCCGTGTTAAATGAATTAATCCAATCTTTATACTGTTTAGACTGACAGAAATACTTTATGTATTTAGGATTAACTTTTTTCTCATCAATACTGAACTTAATAAGAAATCCTGCATATACAAATTCTCCGTCCGTTCCATCATAAAAATAGTTTCTTCCAGTACTTGCACCTGTTCTTGCAAATACAATATCATTAGGTTTCAAAAGATATTCAGAAGCTTTCTCATCATCAACTGATTTCAAATCTTGTAGATTTAGTGTGCCATCATCTTTTATATCTGTAATTCTCAAATAGGTGTATAAATCTTTTGAAAAAGGAACTGCACTTGCACCAATTCCATACGAACCTTTTCCATCTATCGTTAGTGAAGCTAATGTGGTAATTTGTTCATCCATAATCTTTTCCTCTCTATCCAATATATTTACGATGAGCAATCTTAACATTGCTCTGCTTGACCATTGCATATTGCAAGGTTGTATCTATCTTTCTATGCCCCAAGAGCTGTTGAAGCTGCTCTATAGGCATTCCTTTATCTATTGCCATAGTTGCAAGTGTACGCCTAAACTTGTGCGGATGTACCTTGTTAAGTCCTAATTGCTTTCCAAATTCTCTCAGACGGACTTCAACGCCGCCTATTTTCAATCTTTCATGCGGTGATTTCAGCGATACAAACAATGCTGGATTATTGTCCGTCCTGCTCTCCAAATAGTTCTGCAAATGTATCTTTGTGCGAGCGTCAAAATAGACCACTCGTTCCTTGCTGCCTTTACCAAAAACAATACATTCTCTTTCATTGAAATCAATATCATTTTGGTTAAGCAGTACCATTTCGCCAACACGCATACCCGTTGAAGCCAACATATCAATAATCGCCAAGTCTCGAAGTTCTGTGCAGTTATCCCTCATAAGCTCTAACGCTTCATCGGAGTATGTCTCCTTAATGTTTGTCCCGGTTTTTACTCTGTGTATACGTCTGACCGGACTTTTCAGTATGTAATCCTCGTCCTCCAGCCAAGAGAAGAAGCTGGAGAGAATACGGCGGATATTGTCTATCGTTACCTTGCTTAACTTCTTCTTTTCCTGATATTTTGTCAGGTATCCTCGTATATCATCTGTTATTATGTGCCTGACATCTTTTTGAAGTTCATCAAGCATGGCTTCAATAGTTGTCTTATAGTATTTAAGAGATTTCTCGGAACAGCCCTCTATTCTCTTTGCCGATAGAAATAACTCTACATAGTTCTGCTCCGAGTATTTCTCTTTGTTTTGATTTTCCGTTACCTCATACTTTGCAAGAGTGTATCGCAATACCTCTTGCAGTTTTTCATTTTGTGCATTATTCAGGTAAGGTAACATTCCCTGAATAACATCTTTGATTAAATCCTGTTTCACAGTCAATTCTCCTTTTAAATATTTTTAGAGAACGACTATGGGGCGGAAGTCCCCTGATATTAACTCCCGCCACCCACGGAAGTTATGGGATATGTTATAAACAATAATTTAGTGGCTTAGAGGTCGATATTGGAGACATCAAGTTCGCCAGACATTAGTTTAGGCAGTAAGTTGTCTCGTAAGGCAGCAAGATGCATATTCTCAGCTTGCAGGGATTCTATTTCTTGATGCATCGGCAGTGCTAAGCCGTGGAATTTCTGTATAATATTGAGGTCACTGTGCAGGTTTAGCTGTTTTATTAAAACTTGACTTATATTCTGCTGTGCAGAACCTACCGCTAGATTTATGAATTTTTGCTGTGACTCATATGCAATCTGAAACAGGTATGTATACGGATAATTTTCGTTACAGAGAAGTGCACAGACTGCTTGGTTACAGGTCATCGGTTTAGAAATAACACCACATGCTCCCACAGTAGCGCCATACATAGCAATCAAAACACTATGCTTGGGCAAAAGTTTCGCAGATGATTTTTTTATTGCTAAATCGTTAATATGCTCTTCGGTTTCATGAATGTAATTTCCTAGCAGTTCTTTAGATTTCACCCAACAAATTGAACTGTCAGAATAATATTCATCATGCTTCCGCGAAGGTGTTCCTCCGGATGTCGTAGCAACAACCTCTCCAAGAGGTGTATCCATAGCAGAATCACAAAAAAGCCTTGAATAGAGTACGTGCAGTTGCTGAAGTAAATTATTGTTTATCGTATTATTAAGCTCTATCTTGTCGTCAATCATCTCCAAGTAACGAGCGATTTTCTTTTGTACTTGTGCATCTTCAGGAATATTGACTTCCAAACCATTTATATCATTCCTATTTACCGAACCAAAGACAGTACCACTTTCTTTTTTAAGTAAATGGGGAATATAGTATTTCATCATATAAAATAGAAAGTCTTGATTTCCATTCTTCATTCTTAATGAACAAACACCTCGACCTAAACACATATCAACTGGTGTAATATTGAGGTCACCAACCGGTGCTCTCACACTCATTATGACATCACCAGCTTTTGCCGGTTTAGTCATTACTGTTGTGTATGTATCGAAAGTTGGATACTTAAATCCAAAGGTTCTGTTTCCTTGCAAGAAAGGATAACCTTTTCCTTCTGTGTTATAGTATTCAGACTTGGGTGATTGACCCATTGTTACATCAACAATATCTTCAAGTTTACACTTCATACCCAATCGTCCCCAATTTCTTACGAATTTCTTCTTCCAACTCATGAGACTTTGCAAACATCTCTGAAAGCTCGGATGTAAGGCGTGTCATCTTTTCTTCAAATGGTTCTCCGTCGTCCTCGACTTCTTCAATACCAACATATCTACCCGGTGTCAGAATAAAGTCCTGCTTTTCGATTTCTTTAAGGTCTGCTACAGCACAGAAGCCCTTTACATCTTCAAGCGTACCATCTTGAAATGCTGTAAATGTATCAGACAACTTCTGAATATCTTCATCGGTAAAATCTCTATGCTTGCGGTCAACCATATAACCCATCTTGCGGGCATCTATAAATAAAGTTTTACCTTTCTGCTTTTTGTTCTTAGAAATAAACCAAAGTGTAACCGGAATTGTAACGCTATAAAATAACTGCGTAGGAAGTGCAACGATACCTTCCACAAGGTCAGCCTGAATAATATTCTTTCTGATTTCTCCCTCTCCACTTGATTGAGATGACAACGCACCATTAGCAAGTACAAGACCAATTTTTCCATTCGGTGCAAGATGATGTATCATATGCTGAATCCACGCATAGTTGGCATTTCCTGCTGGCGGAGTTCCGTATTTCCATCTAACATCGTCTTTTAGCTTATCTTGTCCCCAGTTAGAAAGATTGAATGGTGGATTTGCCATAATAAAATCAGCTTTAAGTGTTTTATGTAAATCATTGAAAAATGTATCTGCCTGATAAGGTCCAAAATCCGCATCAATACCACGAATAGCCATATTCATTTTTGCCATCTTCCAAGTATCAGCATTAGACTCCTGACCATAAACAGCGATTTCTCCACGCTTGCCGCTGTGTGCCTGAATAAACTTTGCACTCTGAACAAACATACCACCTGAACCACAACATGGGTCATATACACGACAATTTTTGAATGGTTTCAAAATAGCAACGATTGTTTTAACGATACTTGCAGGAGTATAGAACTCGCCACCTTTAACCCCTTCATATGCTGCAAACTGCTGAATACAATACTCGTATGTTCTGCCAAGAAGGTCTTTGCTTTCTTCTGTATCTCCCATATCCATATTGGTAAAAAGATCAACAACCTCGCCTAATACTCGCTTATCCAAATCTGGACCTGCATAATTCTTTGGAAGCACATTTTTAAGAGTTGTATTTTCCTTTTCAATGGCTCTCATTGCATCGTCGATAACATTGCCGATTTCTGGAGTATGTGCTGCAGAAGCAATCTTGCTCCAACGGGCATCCTCTGGTACAAAGAAAATATTATCTTCTGCATATGCATCCTTATCATCTTCAAAGCCATCACCCTCTTCAACAAGCTGTTGATAGCGTTTTTCAAATGCACTTGATATATAACGCAGAAAAATAAGTCCTACGATAACCTTTCTGTATTCTGCTGCCGGAATGTGTCCCCAAAGAACACAAGCCGCATCCCATATTTGTTTTTCAAATCCAATATTAGCATTATTTTGAACTGCCATTTATAAATTCCTTTCTATTAGCACCTTGCTATATTTATCTGTACATGTTTCTTCATTTTGCAATATCACTATCGTTCTATTTCCACAATATCATCAAAGCCACATTTCAATTCAACACATATCCTAGCTAAAATATCTAACGATACTTGTTGGTCGTTGTTCATTTTGGTAAATGTACTTGGTGCTATCTGTGTTTTCTTTCTTAATTCAGTTTTCGTCATATCCTTATCAATTAACAACTTCCATAAAGGTTTATAAGTTATTTTTACTTGATTTTCTGACATGTTATTTCCTCCGATTATCACGTCAAATAGTCTTTTATTTTAGTCTTATTATATCATTTGTTTTTCACTCATGCAATTTTAACTTTTGAGTTCTCGAAATTAAGAATATAATTTGTAACCAAACATAAAAACAAAAAGCTCGCAAATGCCCATTTTACTATTCTTTTCTAGCTTTTGAAAATTATTCAAACTCTTGGGCTGAGAGATTTATC
>ENA-USUM01002862-USUM01002862.1-human-gut-metagenome-genome-assembly--contig:-NODE-2862-length-10062-cov-6.183575_pt1 | contig 10062 bp, 9 predicted proteins | sample MGYA00250063_ERZ773402 | MGnify/ENA primary metagenome ERZ773402 (study PRJEB29103, sample SAMN06112030) | human gut metagenome | biome: human gut; feature: ankylosing spondylitis patient; material...
CGTCCATGTCCCTAGCGTACTGGGCATAGGGATAGCGTTCCGCCGTACTGCCGTGGCAAACCGGTTGATCGAGGTGGATTCTCTGATGCCGGGGTGCTGGATCTCTGTGGTAGACCCCACAGCACAGGAACGGAAAATGCTGATCGACGATTACGGTCTGGACAGCGACTTTATGAAATCCTCACTGGACGAAGAAGAATCGTCCCGTGTGGAGCAGGAGGAAAACCAGACGCTGATCATCGTGGACACAGCCGTTTCGGAAGTGCAGAAAGACGACACGCTGATTTTTTATACCATGCCTCTGGGCATTATCCTGACCGATCATTATGTTTTTACCATTTCTCTGCGGGAGAACAAGGTCATCAATGATGTAGTCAGCGGACGGGTGCGGAATATCCAGACCCAGTTCCGGACACAGTTCGTCCTGCGGCTGATGATGAACATCACCGCATCTTTTCTGGTATACCTGAAACAAATCGACAAAACTTCCAGTGCCATGCAGCGGAAACTGCACGGTGCCATGAAGAATCACGAACTGATTCAGATGCTGGAACTGGAAAAATCCCTGATCTACTTCTCCACATCGTTGAAATCCAATGATGTGACCATGAACAAGATCCTTCGCGGCAGAGTGGTGAAGCTGTATGAAGAAGATCAGGATCTGCTGGAAGATGTGCTGATCGAGTTGAAACAGGCACAGGAAATGGCGAGCATTTACTCCGGAATCCTGTCCGGCGTGGTGGACGCGTTCGGATCTGTCATTTCCAACAATCTGAATATCGTCATGTGGCGATTGACTATGGTGACGATCATTCTGGCGATCCCGACGATGGTCTATAGCTTTTATGGCATGAATACGCTGGATCTGCCCTTTGCGGAGCATACATGGTTTCCCACGCTGCTGTCACTGCTGCTGACGGCGATCGTGGCATTTGTCCTGTTCAAGTATAAGAAGAAATAGCGGCATCATCGTAAAAAAAGGCAGCCGGAACGGTTTTCCGGCTGCCTCGCTGTAAGGGAAACACTGCATAAAGGCAATACCGCACAAAGAGCGTCTGGCGACTTTGCACGGTATTGCCGAAAGCTTTTATTTGGATTCGCCGTTCTCTGCGGGCGGCGGTGTGATCTCCAGCCGAATAGACTGAATGGTCTGGTTTTCCACTTCCAGTACGGTGAAGTGGAAGTTGTCGTGCTCTACGGTTTCGCCGGCATCGGGAATGTGCCCCAGCAGTTCCATGACCCAGCCGCCGATGGTGGTGCAGTCGGTTTCCGGAACCTTTGCAGGAGCGTCCTCCTCGTCCAGTGCGGAACAGACATCGCTGATGCTGAACGACCCCAGAATGGTGTACGTGTGGGGAGCCGTCTTCTGGAACTCGTGAATGACTTCGTCGCTCTCGTCGTAGATCTCACCCACCAGCTGTTCAATGATGTCCTCCAGCGTGACCATGCCCTTGGTGCCGCCGTACTGGTCTACCACAATGGCAAGGTGAGTCTTGGCGTGCTGCATGTCCCGCAGAATATCGCTGATGCGTTTGGTTTCCGGTACATAGATGACGTTCTGGGTAATTTCCGACAGCTCTGTGAATTCGCCGCACATGAGCCGGAAAAAGTCCTTGTTGGTGATCATGCCAATGATGTTGTCCATGTCCTTTTCGTACACCGGAAAGCGGGAAAAGTGGTTGTTGAGGAACAGCTGTTTCGCTTCCTCCACTGTGGCATCTGATGGGAGAGCCACCATGCGGACACGGGGGATCAGAATATCGCTGACGGAAGTTTCGTCAAACTGGAGGGCGGAAATGACCAGATCGCTTTCCTGTTCTTCCAGTACGCCTTCCTCCTCGATCTCGTCAATGATGTATTTCAGTTCGTCCTCGGTGACACTGGGCGTTTCCTCTTTGGCGGTGAACGCACGGGAGAGCAAACCGAAGAACAGTACAAACGGTGTCATCAGCAGTGTGAATCTGGAGAGAATGCCGCCCAGAGCCAGAGCCAGCTTGTCCGCATGGGACTTGGCGTAGGACTTTGGCAGCACCTCGCCGAATGTCAGCACCAGAATCGTCATGACAACTGTGGAAATGGCTGCACCGGCAGAGCCGAAATACGCGGTAAAGAGAATGGTTGCCAGAGAAGATGCAGCAATGTTGACCACGTTGTTGCCCACCAGAATGGCAGTCAGAGCCTGTTCATAGCGGTTCGCGATGTCTAAAGCTTTTTCGGCACGTTTGTCGCCGGAATCTGCCATGTGCTTTAACCGGATTTTGTTGACGCAGGCGAAAGCCGTTTCCGTGCTGGAAAACAGTGCGGAAAAAGCAACAAGAATGAGAATTGGTAGCTTTTGGGAATGCTTTTCCTGATGACTGCCTGCGGGGATGATGATTACTATTATCCTTCTGTGAAGTTGGAATTTGTCACAGTGAAGGCTGGGGCGGATGGTCTGATACAGAGTCTGCTTCCTGACAAGGGAGAGCTGTTGACTGTTGCGAAAGACCGTACCGGATCAACCATTTCTCCGAACTCGGCTAGGCGTGTGATCAGTAACTATGAAGTAAATCCGGAGGATGCTACGGCTGTCATATACTCATTGCAGTCGGTGGTGACACCGGAGCCAAAGGGGGCTGACGATCCGGCTTTCGAAGGCGGACTGAAGTATGATCCGGTAGATGTGACCAGCATTTGGCTGGGGCGTGACTATTTGAATATGATTCTGAACGTGAAGATCAATATCAATAGTGGCAAACAGCACGTGTTTGGTATGATAGAAGAGAGCGTTGAGGCGGAAGGGGATGAGACAGTCGTAACCTTGTCTCTGTTTCATGATGCGAATGGGGATGAGGAGAACTATAATCGCCGTGCCTACATTTCTGTTCCTCTGACGAAATATGTGGATGAAGAAAATCCTCATCAAACCATAAGGATAAAATTCAAGTATCATACCACAGATAAAAGTGGTGTGGTGGTAGAATCAAGCAAGTATTGTGATCCGGGATTTGAATATGTTCCGGGCGTGAACTGATTAAGATAGTACATATGTTTAAAATGAATCAATTAGTCGTGGGATTATTTTTATTTCTCTCTTCTCTTTTCTCCTGTCAGCAGAAAGGAGACTTTAAAACGGTGAATGTAGAGGATTTCGATTCTATCATTCAGGATGAAGAAGTGCAGCGTCTGGATGTTCGGACACTGGCTGAATATTCAGAAGGACATATTGCAAAAACGATCAATATAAATGTGATGGATGACTCTTTTGCCTCGATGGCGGATTCATTGTTGCAAAAGAACAAACCGGTTGCGTTGTATTGCCGTAGCGGTAAACGGAGCAAGAAAGCTGCTGCGATCCTTAGTGAAAAAGGATATAAGGTTGTGGAGCTTGGTAAAGGATTCAATGCCTGGCAGGCGGCAGGAAAGGAGATAGAATACTAAGGTTGTTGTACGGCTTTTTACTGTCTATTCTAGAATAAATGGTTACGCTCTACATGAAATTCTGAAGGGATGCAATCGTTATCGTGCTAGTATACAATCAAATATATGTTGCTATATTCTCAATGTATTCTCATGCTTATGAGAAAAAGTTCTCACCACAATGAGAAAAGATTCTCATACCTATGAGAAAAATTTCTCAAAGGCATGAGAATCTTTTCTCATAGGTGCGAGAATAAAAGTAAGGTTTCATTCACAGATGTTCCGTTTACTCCAATCCCTCAATCAATCTCTTCAAAACCACCGTAGCCGAGATTTCACGGTTGGCAGCTTCGGGGATAACGATAGACTGGGGACTTTCGATTACATCATCCGTAACGATCATATTTCTGCGAACAGGCAGGCAGTGCATAAAGAAAGCATTGTTGGTTACTGCCATCTGTCGGTCGCTGACTGTCCATTCACGGTCTTTGCTTAATATCTGGCCGTAATTGTCGCCTGTATAGGCAGCCCAGTTCTTGGCGTATATAAAGTCTGCTCCTTCGAAAGCCTTCATCTGATCATATTCTACCTTGGCATTTCCTACGAATTGAGGTGCCAGCTCATATCCTTCCGGGTGAGTGATAACGAAATCATAGTCAGTGGCATTCATCCACTCTGCAAAGGAGTTGGGAACAGCCTGTGGCAATGGACGGGGATGTGGCGCCCAAGTCATTACGACTTTGGGACGTGCCGTCTTTTTATATTCCTCAATGGTGATTAAATCGGCAAAGCTCTGCAATGGGTGGCGGGTAGCTGCCTCCATCGAGAAGACAGGACGTCCGGAATATTGGATAAATTGATTCAGAATAGTCTCCTGATAGTCAAAATCACGATCTTCGAAACGGGCAAAGGAACGTACTCCGATGATGTCACAATAACAACCCATCACAGGAATCGCTTCCAGCAGATGTTCCGGTTTGTCACCATCCATGATGACGCCACGTTCTGTTTCCAGTTTCCATGCACCTTGGTTGATGTCCAGCACCATTACATTCATTCCCAGATTAAGAGCAGCTTTCTGTGTGCTGAGGCGGGTACGGAGGCTGGAATTAAAGAAGATCATCATCAATGTCTTGTTTCGTCCCAACTCTACATATTTGAAGCGGTCTTTTTGAATTTCAAATGCTTCTGCAAGGGCTGATTTTAAATCGCCGATGTCCTGTACACAAGTAAATTTCTTCATTTTATCTATCATTAATCGTTATTGTCCAATTGATCATTTGTCGTTTCCTCACTTTACCATCTGGTCTGTCCGTCGCCTTCGATCACCCATTTGTAGGAAGTGATTTCCTCCAGTCCCATCGGACCGCGGGCATGCAGCTTTTGAGTACTGATGCCGATTTCGGCTCCCAGGCCGAATTGTGCACCGTCGGTGAAAGCGGTAGATACGTTGGTATATACGCATGCCGCATCTACTATCTTAGTAAACAAGGCGGCACGCTCTTTGTTTTCGGTCACGATACATTCGCTGTGCCTTGAACTGTTTTCCTGTATATGCCCCAGTGCGTCTTCAAAACTTTTCACCGTTTTGACAGCCATTTTGTAATCCAGAAACTCTCTTCCGAAGCTTTCCGGGGTGGCAGGTTGCAGCAACTCAGCCGGATAATGTCCTTCCAGTGCCTGATAAGCCTGTGTATCTGCATAGATAGTAACCTTGCTTTTTTTCAGTTGATCGCAGAGCGCAGGCAAATCTCCCAGACGTTTTTCATGAATGATGGTGCAGTCGAGCGCATTGCAGACACTGACACGGCGTGTCTTGGCATTATGGATAATATCCGCTCCTTTCCGGGTATCTCCGAACTCATCAAAATAAGTGTGACAGATACCTGCTCCTGTTTCAATGACAGGAATCCGCGCATTCTCGCGCACGAAATTTATCAGATTGCTGCTTCCTCTCGGAATAATCAGGTCTACATAGCCTGTCGCATTCAGTAATGCTGCCGTAGCCTCTCTGTCTGCCGGGAGCAGTTCTACTATATGCGGATTGACATGAAACTTTTCGAGTACCTTGTGAATGACACTGATGATGGCACGGTTGGAATCGTCCGCATCACTTCCACCTTTCAGGATACAGGCATTTCCGCTTTTCAAGCAAAGGGAAAAAACGTCGAAGCTGACATTAGGACGCGCTTCATAGATGATGCCTATTACTCCGAAGGGGACACTGACTTTGGTCAGCTTCATTCCATTGGGGCGGGAGGTTTCCTTTAAAATCCTTCCCAGCGGGGAGGGGAGAGTGGCTACATTACGTGTGTCGGCAGCGATGCCTTTCAGCCTCTCTTCCGTCAGTTTTAACCGGTCGTACTTCGGGTTACTCTTGTCCATCCGTGCCAGGTCCTTTTCATTTTCTGACAGGATAAAGGGTGTTTCGGCAATGGCAGCATCAGCGACCGCGTTCAGTATCTGATTGATGGTGTCGTCGCTCAGCAATGCCAATTCCCGGCTGGCAGCTTGTACAGCAGCGAAAGTTCCGTTTAAATTTGTAGTCATTTGCTCCTTTTTACGTTTTATGTTTTTTATTCGATATACAGATAGTCGTAATGTACTACAGGCTTTTTGCCATGTTTGCCCATTGCTTCCCTGGCCTGTGCGGAGTCGCAGTTCGCTTTTCCTACACCAACCTGATTGCCCTGGAAGTCCATGATGCGTACAATATCGTCTTTCTCAAATTCGCCTTCGATGTGGGTGATTCCGACCGGAAGAATGCTGGCTGCCTTCTCCGAGCTGAGTATATCCGTGGCACATTCGTTAATATGGATTTCCCCTTTGGCGAATCCTTCGCTGTGGGCAATCCATTTCTTTACACTGGATACCGCCTCGGTGGAAGGGATAAAGCGCGTGCAAACCGTATCGTCCGGTTGTTGCAACAAGTCTACGAGAATATTATCCCGTTTTCCGTTGGCGATAATGACTGTAATCCCTTCGTCGGCTACCTTGCGGGCGATATTCGTTTTTGTCAGCATACCGCCACGACCGAAGCTCGATTTGGTAGCCTGGATATAGTTGGATAAATCCTTTCCGTGCTCGATTTCACGAATGACAGCGGAGGCAGGATCGGAGGGTGAACCGTTGTAGATTCCGTCTATGTTACTCAGGATAATCAGTGCCTGCGCGTCCATCATGGAAGCGATTAGCCCGGAAAGTTCGTCATTGTCCGTGAACATAAGCTCGCTGACCGAAATCGTATCATTCTCATTGACGATGGGGATGACGCCGTTTTCGAGCATCACCGTCATGCAGTTCTTCTGATTCAGATAATGGCGGCGGGTACTGAAGTTCTCTTTGGTAGTCAGTACCTGACCTACCGCAATGCCGTGTTCACGGAAAAGTTCGTAGTAGCGGTTTATTAATTTAGCTTGTCCTACAGCGGAGAATAACTGGCGCTGGTCTACACTGTCGAGCTTTTTCTGCGGGTGTATCTCGCTGCGTCCCGAAGCAACAGCTCCCGAAGAAATAAGAATGATCTCTACTCCGGATTTATTTAATTCTGCTATCTGGTCAACGAGTGCCGACATACGGGTGACGTCCAATGTACCGTCACGGCGTGCCAATACGTTACTGCCTACTTTTACTGCTATTCGTGTAAACTCCTGTTTCATCCTTACTAACGATTTGAAAGCACAAATATAGAGCTTTTTGTCGATATGTTACAAAAACAGGCTGAAAAGAATTATCTTTGCAGCCTGACAGATAAAAGAAAAACAATGAAACATACGAATCCCCAAGTAGAACAAATGACCTCCTTTATCGTGATGGATGTATTGGAGCGTGCAAATGAATTACAGAAACAAGGTGTGGACGTTATCCACCTGGAAGTCGGTGAGCCGGACTTTGACGTTCCGGCTTGTGTGGCGGAAGCTGCTAAGGCTGCCTACGACCGGCACCTCACACATTATACTCACTCTTTGGGGGATCCGGAGTTGCGTCGTGAAATAGCCGCTTTTTATCAGCGTGAATATGGAGTCACTGTCGATCCGGATTGTATTGTCGTCACTTCCGGCTCTTCTCCGTCTATCCTTCTGGTCTTGATGTTGCTTTGTAACTCGGACAGTGAAGTGATTCTCTCCAATCCGGGGTATGCGTGTTATCGTAACTTCGTTTTGGCCGCTCAGGCAAAACCTGTCTTGGTGCCTCTGTCCGAAGAGAATGGTTTGCAATATGATATAGAAGCGATCCGTAAGTGCGTTACTCCGCATACGGCTGGTATTTTTATTAATTCGCCGATGAATCCGACGGGTATGTTGCTGGATGAGAGTTTCCTGAAAAGTGTGGCATCTTTAGGTGTTCCTATTATTTCGGATGAGATTTATCACGGACTTGTATACGAAGGACGTGCGCATAGTATTCTGGAATATACGGATAAGGCTTTTGTCCTGAACGGATTTTCCAAACGATTTGCGATGACAGGGTTGCGTTTAGGTTATCTGATAGCACCGAAATCCTGTATGCGTTCTTTGCAGAAGTTGCAGCAGAATCTGTTTATCTGTGCGTCCAGCATCGCCCAGCAAGCGGGGATTGCCGCATTACGACAGGCTGACTCGGATGTGGAACGGATGAAGCAGATCTATGATGAACGCCGCCGGTATATGATCAGTCGTCTTCGGGAAATGGGATTCGAGATCAAAGTTGAGCCTCAGGGTGCCTTTTATATTTTCGCTGATGCACGTAAATTCACTACCGACTCTTATCGCTTTGCATTCGATGTTCTCGAAAATGCGCATGTCGGCATCACTCCCGGTATAGACTTTGGAACGGGAGGCGAAGGATATGTCCGTTTCTCCTATGCGAATTCGCTGGAGAGTATCCGGGAAGGACTGGACCGTATCAGTCAGTATCTTTCTCGTTGCGGCTTCTGATCAGTTCAGTAGCGGCTTCGTACTGGTCTTCAGTGACCAGAACAGATACAGATGGAGCAATATAGGGGGCTAATGTCCCCATGATACCATCTTTAATGACGCAGCGGATGTCATTACTTTCCAACAATCCCTTGATAATTTCTGCTTCCCATGGAGAACCGGAGAATACTTCTATGGCCCTGCTATAATCTTCTTCTTTCATAATCTTATGCTATTTGAGGTTATGTATACAAATATAACAAAAAAGAAGGAAAGATTGATCTGCTTTCCCATATTTATTCGAGAGAAATTCTTTTTACGTCGATTTGCTGGTTCAGGAAGGAAGAGGCCGATTCGACAAACTTCTCTTCCGCTTCTGTGGTGTAAAACAGACAACTGCCGTTTTGGGTACATTTAGCATTCATCTCCGGATGTCTGCTCAGGTAGTCCTTCAGACTTTCGGCTACATATTCTCCTTGTGCGACAATGCGGATATGCTTCGGAGTGTATTTTTGTATCTTAGGGAGCAAGATAGGATAATGCGTACAGCCCAGAATCATCGTGTCAATTTCAGGATCTTTGGATAGCAACTGGTCAATGTATTTCCGGATGAAATAATCGGCCCCTTCGTTCTGTGATTCATTATTTTCCACTAGCGGTACCCACATGGGGCATGCTATTCCGCTCACTTGAATATCCGGGAATAGCTTATGTATCTCTAATGGATACGATTCGGACTTGATGGTACCTGCTGTTGCCAGTACTCCGATATGACGGCTTTGAGTAATGTCGCCTATACACTCAACGGTAGGGCGGATAACTCCGAGTACACGGCGTTCAGGGTCAATGCCGGGCAAGTCATTCATTTGTATGCTGCGCAATGCTTTGGCAGAGGCTGTATTGCAGGCCAAGATAACGAGATGACATCCCATTTCAAACAATTTATTGACTGCCTGCAAAGTGAATTCGTATACGATTTCAAAAGAACGTGTGCCGTAAGGAGTGCGTGCATTGTCTCCCAGATAGATATAATCATATTCCGGCAGCGCCTCTCTTATCTTGTTGAGGATAGTCAGCCCACCGTATCCGGAATCGAAAACTCCGATTGGCCCGGGTGTATGAGATAGATGTTGCTTCATGACGAGTGCGATTTTATATACGCAAAGTTACATGAAAAAAGGGAAAGAGAAAGAAGTATGATCTTCTTTTCTCTTTCCCTTTCGGTATTTTATAGCTTATAGCTTCTTATTTGATGCCGAGCTGTGTCTTTACCTTAGGAGTCAGATTAATACTTTGTGACTCATTAACGTAAGCAACCGGTGTTCTTGCAAGGTCGAAGATGTAGATTACGCCTTCGGCAGCACCTACAGCTTTAATTGCGTCGTCCAACTTTTTGTAGATAGGAGCCATTGCGTCAGCCTGAGCTTTTTGCATCTGCTGTTGAGCTTCCTGTTGGAACTGCTCTTGTCTTTGCATCATATCCTGCAGTTCTTTTTGTCTTCTCTCAGCGATGTTAGCAGGAAGAGAGTCCTTAGCGATAGCTTGTTGGAATTCCTGATATTTCTTGTTGAATTCTTCCTGAGTTCTTTGTAATTCGCTGGTCAGTTGTTTGTCTAGTGCTTCAATATCAGATTGTGCCTTAGCAAATTCAGGCATTGCTGAAACGATTTCTTGGGCATTAATATGACCGAATTTCAGATTTTGTGCAAATACACCCATTAGATCGGAAGAGCACACGTCTGAACTCCAGTCACATCACGATCTCGTA
>ENA-USUM01002871-USUM01002871.1-human-gut-metagenome-genome-assembly--contig:-NODE-2871-length-10044-cov-33.660881_pt1 | contig 10044 bp, 5 predicted proteins | sample MGYA00250063_ERZ773402 | MGnify/ENA primary metagenome ERZ773402 (study PRJEB29103, sample SAMN06112030) | human gut metagenome | biome: human gut; feature: ankylosing spondylitis patient; material...
GGGACGGAATCTTCCGCGGCGCCTCGTGGTTCCACTGGTCGGGAATTTCGGCCGCGGTGAGCGCCGGCACGGCGGCCGTGTGCGCCGAGGCGATTGCGGCGGCGCACGCGGCGGGACTGACCGTCTCGTGCGACATCAACTACCGCAAGAACCTCTGGAAATACGGCAAGGAGCCGCAGGAGGTGCTCCCACCGCTGATGGAGCAGTGCGACGCCTTCTTCGGCACGGACGACGAATACGAAAAGGTGCTCGGCATGCAGCTGCCGCAGTTTGCGGCCCGCGACGCCGCCTACCGTCCCGATACGGCGGGTTACGAACGGGCCTCGGCGGAGGTTGCGGCGCGCTTCCCCCGCTGCCGGAGCATCGTCTTCGGACTGCGCAGCGTATTGAGCGCCAACCACCACCTGATCTCGGGAACGCTCTACACGGGCGGACGTCTGCACTCCACGCGGGTTTACGACATCGACCCCGTGGTCGACTGCGTCGGCGTGGGCGACGCCTTCGTGGGCGGATTGCTCTACGGAATGGCCGCGCATCCCCACGACGCCCAGTTTGCGCTGGACTTCGGAACCGCGGCCTGCGCGTTGAAAAACACCGTGCCGGGCGACTACAACCAGTTCACGGCCGCAGAGGTCGAACAGCTGGCCCGCGGCTCCGTCTCGGGCCGCATCGCCCGCTAACCGGCGTAAGACGCCGGATTCAGGGTGCGGCCTTTTGGCCGGAACGCTGCTCCCCGGCCCCGCGCCCGCACGGCAAAAAGGCGGGATTGGCAAAGCGGCCTTTTGGCCGGAACGCTGCTCCCCGGCTCCGCGCCCGCACGGCCAAAAGGCAGGATTGGCAAAGCGGCCGGTTGGCCGGAACGCTGCTCCCCGGCCCCGCGCCCGCACGGCAAAAAGGCGGGATTGGCAAAGCGGCCGGTTGGCCGGAACGCTGCTCCCCGGCCCCGCGCCCGCACGGTCAAAAGGCGGGATTCAGGGTGCAGGGCGTTTCGTAATGCCATTTACCCCCTCCATATGCAAAAAACCCGGCTGGAAAGCCGGGCTTTTTTCATAACGCCTGCCGAACGGGCGGCAGCGCAACTCCGTTCAAAGAGCGGGACCGGCGAACCATCGCCGCTGAATCCCCGCCCGTCAAGCGGCTATTCGATGCCTTTCACCTGCTTGTAAAGGGCATTGTAGGTGTTGTACTTCTCCATGATGCCGGCCTCGTCGCGCAGACGGAAGCAGATGGATTTGAGGAACTCCAGCGTATCAACATCGTCGGGTTTGATCTGGTGCGCCTTCTCGAACCAGGGCACAGCCTCCTTGTAGACATCGTTGACGACTTTCAGATCGGCGTCGTAAACCGCCTGGCTGCTGTACTGCTTCTCGTTCATCTCCTTGTTGAGCGCGTCGCCCTTGATCGTATAGAACACACCCAGGTAGTAGTTGCCCTCGAACAGGTCGGGCTTCAGCTCCACGACCTTCTTGAACGATTCGATGCTCTGATCGTAGTCCTTCAGCGCGTAGAAGATACGGCCGCGGCCGAACCAGAGGTCCACGTTCGACGGATTGTCCTCGATGGCCTTGTCGATCAGCGCGATCAGGTCGGCGGGGTCGCCCACGCCCTGCTCCGCGGTGTAAAGCTGCATCAGGCCGTCGAGAATGCGCTCGTTCTTCGGGAACTTCCCGATACCCGTCAGCAGCACGTCCTTCGCTTTCATAATATTTCCCTTGTCGAGGTCCTTCTGTCCGTAGAGGCAGTGGAAGAGGTAGTAATAGATATTACCCTCCTCGTCGGCATAGCCCAGGTCGATGGCCTTGGTCAGGTACTCGCCGCCCTTGGCGAACGACTTGGGGTTGTTCGAGCCGTCGACGGTCAGCAGGTAGCCCGCATAGTAGAGCAGCGCGGGGTCGGCCTTCTCGTAAGCCGGGCTGGACTGCGCCTCGAAAGCCGTCACGTAAGCGTCTGCGGCCTCGACGTAGTTGCCCGAGTCGATGCCGACGTTGCCCACCTGCGAGCAGAAGTCGCTGACCTGCTTCAGACCCTCCTTGACCTTCTCGGCCGTCTTGGGATCGAGTTCATAAGCCTTGTTGTAAGCCTCGATGGCCTTCTTGGGAGCGTCTTTCAGCACCCATTTGCTCTGCTTCCACGTCACGACCTTGTTGTCCTTGACGTAAGCCGTGAAATAGGGATACACCCATGCGTCGTACTCCGTGCCGTTGAGCGTCTCCTTCGTCGTCGACTTGGGTTCGCCGACAGCCAGTTTCAGCATCGTCGGTTCCATGTTGGCGAAGATGCTCTTCGTAGGCTCCACGGCCACCTCGTAAAAAGCCTTGCCGCGGGCGAGCCACGTCGCGGCCTTCGCCGCCTTCTTCTCGTTGGCGATGTCGGCGTCGCTCTTTTCGATCTTGGCGAGAAGGGCTTCCTTGTTCACTTTCTGGGCTTTCACGGCGGGAACTGCCACGAGCAGCGCCGCAAGAGCCGTCAAAATCGTTTTCTTCATGGTAAACTGAAATTTTAAAGTTTTTGTTGTTTCTTTTTCTTATTCCTCCGCGGGGGCGGCTCCGGGGGTTTCGCCTCCGGTCTCAACGCCTTCCGCGGGCTGCACTTCCTCCTCTTCCCCGGCAGCCGGCACGGCCATCACCGAAGCAATGGCGTCGCCCTCGCGGAGGTTGATGATACGCACGCCCTGCGTAGCGCGGCCCGCGAGGCGGATCTGGCTGACAGCGGTGCGTATGGTGAGTCCCGAACGGTTGATGATCATCAGGTCGTTGTCGTCGGTAACGGCCTGTATCGAAATTAGTTTGCCTGTCTTTTCCGTAATGTTGATGGTCTTCACGCCCTTTCCGCCGCGGTTGGTGATGCGGTATTCGTCCAGATCGGTACGCTTGCCGTAGCCGTTCTCGCTCAATACCAGCACGTCCTGCTTCGAATCGGGTTCCACGCAGATCATGCCGACCACCTCGTCCCCGTCCTCGATCGAGATGCCGCGCACTCCGGCGCCGACACGCCCGATCGGACGCACCGTCGATTCGTTGAAACGGATGGCCTTGCCGTCGCGGGCGGCGATCATCACCTCGGCGTTGCCGCTGGTGAGCTTGGCCTCGATCAGCTGGTCGCCCTCGCGGATGACGATGGCGTTCACGCCGTTCTGGCGCGGACGCGAGTAGGCCTCCAGTTTGGTCTTCTTGATCGTGCCGTCCTTGGTGCACATGATGATGTAGTTGTTGTTCACGTACTCCGCATCGGCCAGGCTCTTGACGTTGATGTAAGCGCGGACCTTGTCGTCCGGCTCGATCTGGATGACGTTCTGGATGGCGCGGCCCTTCGACGAACGGGCGCCTTCCGGAATCTCGTAGACCTTGAGCCAGAAGCAGCGGCCCTTTTCGGTGAAGAAGAGCATCGTATTGTGCATCGAAGCCACGTAGATGTGCTCGATGAAGTCCTCGTCGCGCGTGGCGCTGCCCTTGGCCCCCACGCCGCCACGGTTCTGCGTGCGGTATTCGGCCAGCGGCGTGCGCTTGATGTAGCCCATGTGCGAAATGGTGATCACCATGTCGTCGTCGGCATAGAAATCCTCGGGATTGAACTCCTCCGAAGCGTAGACGATCTCCGAGCGGCGTTCGTCGCCGTACTTCTCCTTGATCTCCAGCAGCTCGTCCTTGATGATCTGCATCTGCATGCCGACGTTCGCAAGCACCTCCGTCAGGTGGGCGATCAGCTTCTCCAGTTCGTCGCGCTCGGCGAGCAGCTTGCCCCTTTCGAGTCCCGTTAGGGCGCGCAGGCGCATTTCGATGATGGCCGAAGCCTGGATGTCCGACAACTCGAAACGCTCGATCATCGTCTGCTTGGCGGCGTCGGGCGTCTGCGAGGCGCGGATGATGCGCACGATCTCGTCGATGTTGTCCTGCGCGATCAGCAAACCCTGCACGATGTGCAGACGCTCCTCGGCCTTGCGCTTGTCGAAGCGCGTGCGGCGCACGACGACGTCGTGGCGGTGCTCGATGAAGTATTTGATCAGGTCGCGCATCGGCAGCATCTGCGGCCGGCCGTTGACCAGCGCGATGTTGTTCACGGCGAACGACGTTTGCAGCGGCGTGTTCTTGAACAGCGTGTTCAGCACCACGCTCGCAACGGCGTCGTGCTTCAGGATAATGATGATCCGCAGGCCGTTGCGGTCCGACTCGTCGTTGATGTAGGAGATGCCGTCGATCTTCTTGTCGTTGATCATGTCGGCGATCTTCTTGATCATCTCGGCCTTGTTGATCATGTAGGGAATCTCCGTGATGACGATGCACTCGCGGCCGCTGGGCGTATGCTCGATGTCGGTCTTGGCGCGCATCATCACGCGGCCGCGGCCCGTCAGCATCGCCTCCTTCACTCCCTCGTAGCCGTAGATGATACCGCCCGTGGGGAAGTCGGGACCCTTGACGTAGTGCAGCAACTCCTCGCCCGTGATCTCCGGGTTGTCGATATAGGCGCAGCAGGCGTCGACCACCTCCGAAAGGTTGTGCGGAGCCATGTTCGTGGCCATACCGACGGCGATACCGCTGGCGCCGTTGACGATCAGCAACGGGATTTTCGTGGGCAGGACCGTGGGTTCGGGAATCGTGTCGTCGAAGTTCAGCGTCCAGTCGACCGTCTCCTTGTCGATGTCGGCCATCACTTCGTCCGTGATTTTCTTCATGCGGGCCTCGGTGTAACGCATGGCGGCAGGCGAGTCGCCGTCCATCGAACCGAAGTTACCCTGTCCGTCGACCAGCGGGTAGCGCATCGACCAGTCCTGCGCCAGGCGGACCATCGCGTCGTAGACCGACGTGTCGCCGTGGGGGTGGAACTTACCGAGCACGTCGCCGACGATACGGGCGGACTTACGTGTGGGTTTGTCGGAGTAGAGGTTAAGCTCCGCGCTCATATCGTAGAGGATGCGGCGGTGCACGGGCTTCATGCCGTCGCGCACGTCAGGCAGCGCACGCGACACGATGACCGACATCGAGTAGTCGATGTACGCCGATTTCATCTGCTCTTCGATATTGATGGGGATGATACGCCCCGTCAAACCGGCATTCTTTTCTTCTTCAGTTAACATATTAATACTTAATTCTGTTATTCTTCGTCTTTCCGTTTCGAAGCGGGCTTTCGCGGCGTCCCGCCGCGTTTACATACTTGGCCCGCTCCGGCGCCCGCCAAGACGGGAGCCTCGTCGCATCGCGACCGGAATTTCGACCGAATTATCTCCAATTCAAATTTTCAACGCTCACAAGCGCCGCAACCGGCCCGTTGATACCCGTCGAAAATTACCGTTCTTTTAACGAACAAAAATACGATTTATTTCCGGTTTGAGCAACTTTAGGGGAATAAATCTGCTTCGTGCGCGCGATATTTTCAGCGGACCACCCCGTTTTTGCTCCTTTTCCTTTTTTCTTACTTCCTTAAAAAAATCTCCCGGCAAACTGCCGGGAGAAAAGGCCGAAAAACACGATGCCGTCCGACATTCGAAAATTAGATAAAAAAGCACTTCAAACCATAGAAATTATCGCCTTTTTTCGCTATATTTGATTCAAATTAAAATTCATATCCATTTAGTTTAATTAAGTAAAACAAAACAGAAACACCCATTAAGAAACTTTTGTGTGTAACTATTGCTCTCTTGTGCACCGCGACCATGCAAGCACAGGAAGAGGAGAAAGACGTGACGAAATTTCTCGGCATTCCGGTTGACGGATACAAACCCGCCATGATTGAAAAACTGAAAGCCAAAGGGTTTACATCCACTACCTGGGATAAAGATGTTTTGGAAGGCGAGTTCAACGGAGCAGATGTCCAAGTATCCATTGCGACAAACAACAATAAAGTTTGGAGAATCATGTTGGCAGATAAAAACAATCGAGGTGAAACAGATATAAAAATCCGTTTTAACGAACTTTGCCGACAATTTGGGAATAATTCAAGATATACGCCCATGACCGACGAGGAACAAACAATTCCCGACGATGAAGACATTTCCTATGAAATAACAGTCAACGACAAACGCTATGAGGCTGGTTTTTACCAAATGCCAGACTCCGTAACCATATACAACGAATCGAAGCAATCACTGCTATCCCAATACACACAAGAACAACTAGACAAACCAACGAAAGAAATATCACGAGAGATCTATCTTCAATATCTCTTTAATAAATTAGCCTACCTAAATAATAAAGTTTGGTTTATGATCGCAGAATACGCTAGGAAATATTACATTTGTATGTATTACGACAACGGTTATAATAAAGCCGACGGCGAAGATTTGTAATAATAGTCAGACCGAAAACACATCGGGCCACCATGTACGCAATCGCATGGCGGCCCGGTGTTTTATTTCATCAAAAATTACCGAAAATCTATGAATTCATATCCGGCATAGGCATTTTTATCGAACCGCCGGACGTGCCCAGCGAGGGGCGCGACCTCCAGCACGTTCACCAGCACCTGTTCGCCGTCGTAGTCGTACGAAAGCGAGCGGGGGCGCATCGTAGCGGTGTCGACCGTCAGTGTGACATCGCCTGCCGGGGAGTCGTTCCCGGCGGCGGGCGTCAGCCGCACGACGGCGCGGTCGTCGGCCTCGGAGACGAGCGACGGCGTATATTCGCTGCCCAGAAAATCGAAGGCCCGGACCGGATTGTTCAGGATGTTGCGGCTCGCGGTGTCGACCTCCGTAACGGTCACCTCGCGGCGGCGGTTGTCGACCTCGCGGCGCACGGCTCCGTCGGCGAAAACCTCCGCGTCGCCCAGCACGAGGTAATAGCTGTCGCCTTCCACGACATAGCTGCCGCGGGCTTCGTAGTCGCCCGAGACGACCCCGAACTTCACGCCGTAGCCGTCCATCGCACGGAATCCCGCCGCAAGGCGTTCCAGTATCTCCGTGGCACGAGGCTGCGCCGCATTGCCTTGCAATATGCCGCAAAACAATACGGCAATGAAACAATGAAAAATGAAAAATTTTCGTCTTCCCATAGTGTCAGCTCCCGCAATTTTCAATTCCTAATTTTTAATTCTTAACCACAGGAACTGGGATTGTTTTAAGCCGAAGACTTAAAACAATCCCAGTTCCTGCAATTTCGCCTCCAGCGAAGGCAAGTCGTGGTAGAGGATGTCGCGCGGTTTGGCTCCCTGCTGGCGGCCGACGATGCCGGCCCTTTCGAGCTGCATCATAATGCGGCCGGCGCGGTTGAAGCCCACCTCGTAGTTGCGCTGGATCATCGAGGTCGAGATCTGACCTCCGGACACGGCGTCGCGGGCGATCTCGGCAAAGAGCGAGTCGTATTTCACAGGCGCCGAGGACTCCTCGCTGCCCATTTGAGCGTCGCCGCCGTCGGGCGTATAGTCGGGCAACGTGTAGGCCTCGGTGTAGCCCTGCTGTTTGGAGATGTATTCGCAGATGCGCTCGACCTCGCGGGTCTCGACCAGCGCACACTGGATACGCGTCAGATCGCCGTCCTTCGAGAAGAGCATGTCGCCGCGTCCGATAAGCTGGTTGGCCCCCGGCTGGTCGATGATCGTGCGCGAGTCGATCATCTGCATCACGCGGAAGGCGATGCGGGCCGGGAAATTGGCCTTGATGCCGCCCGTGATGACCTTCACGTCGGGACGCTGCGTGGCGATGATCAGGTGGATGCCGATGGCGCGGGCCTTCTGCGCGAGGCGCATGACCGGTCCCTCGACCTCGCGGGCCGTCATTATCAGGTCGGCGAACTCGTCGACCACCACCACGATATACGGGAGGTAGCGATGTCCGTTCATCGGATTCAGCCGCCGCGAGGTGAATTTCTCGTTGTACTCGGCGATGTTTCGCGCCCCGGCCTTCTTACACAGTTCCAGACGGTTGTCCATCTCCGTACAGAGCGAGTTGAGCGTATAGACCGCCTTCTTGGGGTCGGTGATGATCGCGTCGTCCTCCGACTCCATCTTGGCCAGGAAATGGCGTTCGATCTTGGCGTAGAGCGAGAACTCGACCATCTTGGGGTCGATCATCACGAACTTCAGCTGCGCGGGGTGTTTGCGGTACAGGAGCGAGGTGATGATGGCGTTCAGCCCCACGGACTTGCCCTGTCCCGTGGCTCCGGCGACCAGCAGGTGCGGCATCTTGGCCAGGTCGAAGACGTAATTTTCGTTCTGGATCGTGCGCCCGATCACCACCGGAAGCTCGGCCTTCGACTCCTGGAAACGCAGCGAACGCACGGCCGAATACATCGAAACCACCTGCTTGTCGCGGTTGGGAACCTCGATGCCGATGGTTCCCTTGCCCGGAATCGGCGCGATGATGCGGATACCCAGCGCCTTGAGGCTCTGCGCAATATCGTTTTCGAGGCCCTGCACCTTCGAGATCTTGATTCCCTGCGCCTGCACGATCTCGTAGAGCGTCACCGTGGGACCCACCGTGGCCTTGATGCGCTGGATGGGAATGCCGAAGTTCTTGAGCGTCTCCTCGATCTTGGTCTTGTTCTCGAAAATCTCCTCGTCCGAGACCTCCGAATCGGAAATGTAGTCCTCCAGGAGCGTCACGGGCGGCTTGCGGTAGTTCACCAGGTCCTTCAGCGGGTCGTAGCTCTCCGTGGGGATCGCCTTCTCGTCGAGAAGTTTCGCCTCGTTGGCCTCGACCGTCACCACGACGCCCTCCGGCTCCGCGGCGGGCGCGTCGTCCAGCACGGTGATCTCGGTAAAGGGCGCATCGGAATCGGACTGTGCAAGCTCTCTCTCCGGAACCTCCTCCGGGGCAGGCTCCGCAGGTACGGCGTCGCGCACCGCAGGGCGTTCCAGCTCGACCAGCCCGCTGCGGCCGATCACCACACGGCCCTCGGGACGCGAAAGGTCCACCTCGATGAACTCCCCGTCCTCCGCGGGAGGGGGCGTCTGCTCCGCGGCAGTCTCCCCGGCGACGGGTTTCCCGTCGGGCGTCAGTTCGAGGAAGGGATTTTCGTCCTCTTCCGGCACGGACTTCCGAGCCGCAACGGGCTCCGACGGACGTTCCACACGGATCGGGGCGGGTTTTTGCGCCGCGGGTTCCGCCGCTTTCGACGGCGCGGGCTGCGGTGCGGCCGCCTTCGGCCCGGGTTTCGGAGCCGGTTCGGGAACATCCTCCGCAGCCCCGTCCTCCCCGGCCGCACGTCCGTGCAGCACGACTTTGTGCTTGAGGATCTCGACGACCTTCCCGCTCTTGTCGACCACCACGTTGCCCGCCTCGTTGACCTTGTTGATGAAGTTGCGGTTGATGAAAACACCCGTCAGTATCCAGCCGCCGACAAGCAGGATCAGCGTTCCGAAAGCCCCGATATGCGTGCGCAGCAGGGCCGAAGAGGCGATGCCGAAAGCGCCGCCCCACCCCGTCGAGCAGCAGAGGCTCCAGCGGTCGGCGAAGGCGAATCCCAGCGTCAGCGACCCCAGGATCATAATCAGGAACAGCGAAAGGATCGAATGGTTGAACAGCAGCGGCCGCTGACGGACGATCCGCACGCCGACCAGCACGATCATCGCGGGAATCAGAATGCCGAAAAGCCCGAACGAATGATCGACCAGCAACATCCCCAGCCGCGCTCCGGCCCAGCCGCAGAGATTTTCCGGTTCGATGCCGAGCGTCACCCGTTCCTCGACCGATTTTTGCAGCCCGCTCTGGTCGGCGGCCCAGCTGAAAAACGAAAAGAACACCGCAGCGGCGGCGAACAGACCGATGAACAGCAACAGCAGTCCGGCGATCCAGCGCGCACTGTCGCTGTTGGAACGCTGAACGGCCTGCCGGCTGTTGGAGGATGTATTTTTAGATGCCATTCCAGAATGTCGCTATTATCGAGCGAAGGTACGAATTTTTTCCGACAATTCCGAAGGCGCCGCAAACTTTTCAATCGCCCGGAGCGATTCCGGCCGGAAGCGTTCCCGCCCGCGAATGAGGGGGAGGGTATGGAGCCGGGAGCGTCTTACAGGTACGCCGCAACCTTCCGTTCGAGACGCAGGCGGTAAAGCTCGTCGGCGAAGGTGCGGAACGTGAGCGCGGGGCGGTTATCCGCCGAAGCGCGCAGGCCGTAG
>ENA-USUM01002872-USUM01002872.1-human-gut-metagenome-genome-assembly--contig:-NODE-2872-length-10043-cov-2.931969_pt1 | contig 10043 bp, 13 predicted proteins | sample MGYA00250063_ERZ773402 | MGnify/ENA primary metagenome ERZ773402 (study PRJEB29103, sample SAMN06112030) | human gut metagenome | biome: human gut; feature: ankylosing spondylitis patient; material...
AGCTTTCGCATTGTTCAAAGTTTTGACTACCTGATCGTATGCTTCCTTGCTTACCGCCTTTGTGCTTTTTAGTATTGTCAGAAGCTCTTCCTCTGTCTTTCCGAGAATTGCATACCGTTTACAAATCTCTTTCATTTCCTTTTCTTCTGTATCAGCCTTAAATTTCATAAGCGCTTCAACCTGTGCTTTTAAGCCAGGATTTAAGCCCTTAAAAATATCATCTCCGGTATCAGCAGTTCCAGCGTCTCCGGTATTCGCAGCACCTGTAAGTCCAAGGGTCTGGAGGGCTTTTGCTACTGCCTCTTCTGAGGACTGAGAAGCCCCCTGCGCTGCAGTTCCTACTGGTGGTGTTTCCGGTTTGCCAGCCCCTTCCTCCGTGCCGTAGCGTTTTTCAATGCTTTCAAGAAACGCTCTCTCAGATTCTGTCAGTTTGCTCTTGTCAATTTTCATTTCTTCTCCGTCTCCTTTCGGTTCATCGTCTTCTGGTCCGTCTTCTTTTTTCTCGGAAGCTTTCTGAATTGCCTCGTTCAGCCTTACCTGCGCAGATTTCATAACTGCCAGTTCCTCTTCGGAAATTTCCTGATCGTTCTTTGCTATATTTGATACCTTGCCATCGGACCACTGGCTGATTGCATCTTTCACTACGGAATAGAATTCGTCCAGGTTCTCAATCATAGCTGCTGTGGCTCCTGCTCCGTCCAGGTCTTCATCCCATAAAACAGAGCATAAGGAAGACTGCAGTGCATAACAAAAGTCCCATATTTCATCTGCGATTTTCTGAGCCTTTCGTTGTGCCATCTTTTCTTTGAAGGACTCTGAATTACCTTTCTCGATCTCTTCTATCGCACTGTTCAGCTCGCCCGGATTTATTCCGACCATCTTTGCGATAGCTGATAAAAGGCGCTTCATTACGCCGCCTTCATTCTGCTTCTCTTCCTCTTCATCATCTTCTTTTGGCCCCTTGGGATCTTCCTCCGGTTTTCCATCCTTACGTTTGAACAGCTCAATATGTGCATCCGGATTGGCTCCCTCATCCACAAAGTCAACTTTCTTAACTTTGAGGTTCTTTAACTTTGTTGCCATGCTGTTCCTCCTTTCTTCTGGATTTATAATACAAAAAAGCACCCGCCAAGGATGCCTCTCTGAATTATCACAATATTCAGTTTGAAAAATCCTACCAGCGCCTTTTTTACGGCTTCTATGGTAGGATTGATAGGTTTGACGTGCTGAAAATCGCTATACGCCGCTGTTTTCATCTCTTCCTTCATCGAAGTTCTTCCTGCCGGCAGCTGCAAGAGCGATACAGGCTATGCCTGAGAACACACCCAGTAGATAAATACCAATATCAATCAATATCCTCATCCTCTACCTCTACTCTTTCTGCTTCGCCCTCAATGCTGAACATGGAATATGTGCCATCTTTGACCTTTTCCCATACATCTGCATCAAGCACTTTGAAGCCAATCCACCAGCCAACAGGAAGCGTTCCTTCCGGAATACCCATGGCCCGCTGTTTCTCTTCGGTGAATACTACGCTCTCAACCAAAGTAGCAACACCGCCTCTTTCGTGCATCTCTCCACCTTCTCGGTATAGCTGCACAAATTCATACGCTGCCTGTTCCAGATCTTCCGGCTCTACAATATCTTCCTGCCAGTCTTCAATCAGTTCTCCATCTGATCGAATGGATACATTCGCCCACCCGAAGGCAAGCATCTGCTCATCATCACGCTTTGTGATCTTAAACATTCTCTTTTTTACCGGAGATTCCCTGGCTTTCGGTTTTACCTGATTGCCGGATTTCTGTATCATATCTTAAAATTTCTTCATTTTCACTTTTCTCCTCTTTTCAACCTCATTTTCTGTCAGCTGATCTGCTGTATATTGAAACTTGCTCGTCCCTAAACCAAAGGCGCTGGCTAATTCCTCTTTCGTCATAGAAGTTTTGCGCTTTCTTCGCTGTAAACTCCTCTTCGTTTCCATTGCTCTATCACCTCTTCCTTCGTTGCATACGACCATTCCATTTCTGTTCTGCCAGTAACTTTCATTCGGATTATTGTGTCCGCTCCGTCCTGGCCTATGTCAGTCACCAGAAAATCAGTCCCTCTGTTCAGCAGAAATTCATACTCTTCTGGTTTTCCGGACAATGGATTTACCCAGGCTCCTACACCTTGCCCTTTAGGAACGCTTATCTCCATGAAGATATTTCCGCTTGCCTGTTTCTCTCTGACAACGGATGTGCTGACAAAACCATCATCATGGAACGTGCTTCCTATCTTTGTCTGCAACTTCTCCAGAACATCGTTCTCACAAGTTCTGAACACCTTAATGTCTTCTGGAAGCTCAAACTTTGATATGGCAGAACTGATATCCGAAATCATCTCTGAAATTTTACGGTTGCCGAGATCATCCCACAACTTAACCTGGTTTTCTGTCATTTCTCTTCTCAGCAATCCATTAATCGCACTGTAATCTGGTCCGCAGTAATTTGTAATTGATGCCTCTTCCTGTGATGTTGTCTGCTGGCTCCACTTTCCATACGGTGACTGAGTTTTGAAATAATCCAGTTGCCTGTCATATTCTTCCCGATCACTCCTCCGCAACGATCTGTCTGGCCGCTTTCCGAAGTATTCCTCGGCCTCTTCGCCGGATGAAAACTCTTTCTGTTCTTCTGCATCCACCTCTGTTTCAATCTCAGTCATGTTTTCCGGCTGAAATACAGGTGGCTCAATCTCAATGTACTCAACAGCACAAGCGCAACGTGGATGTGCTGGCGGTAGCATTTTCTGACCGGCAAACAAAAGACGACCCTTAAAATCGAAATTATCATCCATCTCGATTTCGGTACCGTCTAATGCAGCGCAAATGGAACAAACCGAATCATCTCCGGATGTGATCCATCTCTTGATTGTCTTTCCTATAAGACCTTTGGACTGTGCCTGTCTTACGCCTTGATCGGCTCCTCGGTTGTACGCAAATTCTAGTTCCGTCTGAGCTATAGTGAAAGCTCTCTGCCGATGTTTCTGCTCTGCGTACTTCTGTGCCGCATCCAGTGCCTTCTTCCGGATGTTTTCCGGTTTCATTCGTGGATGATTAGTTTGCAATGTGGCCTTTACGGTATCGTACAGCTTCAATGCCGCTTTTGTGTCACCATCTGTAAGACCTATACATGGGCGAATGAATCTTGCCAATTCATCGACCGTATGCTGGTCTGTGATCTTCTTTACAAGCAACGACTGGATAGCCTTTTTCTGTTCCGCTGTAAATGATGTCACAAATTAAGCTCCACTGTCTTTGATCCATGATACAATTCCAGGGTCCTGCGTATTGATGCTGAATGATAAGCTATCAAACATTGGCTGACCGGCAACACCTGCCGCCATTGCAGACATCCATACGCCTGCCATCTTTTTCTCAACCAGAGTTGAGTAATCTTGCTGCCAATCCTCGAACTGCTTCTGTGTGAGCATACCGCTTTGTACTACTTCCCTCAGTTCTTTATAGGTGATGGCATTTCTTTGGTCTTCCCAAAAGCTGCAGAGGATTTCTACTGGTTCGCTGGTATTCTGGTTCAAGAAACCCTGCAGTCTGTTTAGAATCTCCTGAGCATTCTTTGACTTCGGTTTCAGCTTTGCTTTCGCCTTTTTCACTTGACCTGGCGGTCTTATCAAAAATGCCATATCTACACTCTTCCCAAGCGTTTTTTGGCCGCTTCTACCACTTCCTCGGAGATTTCCTCATCATCTTCTTTCGGTTCCTTGCCTGCAGCTGTTTCGGGTTCTGGTGGTTCATTCTGTCCCTGCTGTTCTTCCCTTGTCTGGCTCAACTCTCTAGTATCATCCGTTCTTTCCGGAAGATTCCCGATCTGCCTGATATAATCTTCCAGACCATCATCCGGTACCAAAACTCCAATTCCAACCATATCCTTAACAAACGCAGATACCTTCGCAATGTCGGCATCTTCAATGTCTCCATGCGTCAGCTTTGGATAATCTGTAATTCCAGCAAAATGGTCTCCGTTAATATCGATCAGATTCGGTATTCCCTGGCTATTGAACGTCTCTGCAATAATATCCAGATACGCACCACAGGCCATCGCAAACAATTCTGTCTTGTCTGAGCTTAAAGCCCATGAACCATTTTGCTGATGCCCTAAGAAAATAAAGTCTGCCAGAACTGTCATAGCAATTCTGGTATCGTAGCGGTCAATAATCGCATTGGTGTCAAACTGTCTGGAGCCGCCAGTGCTTAAAAGTTCCATCTTGAAGCCCCCGGGAAGAACGAGACCTTCTCTTTCATCTCTTCGGACACCTCGAACCATATTTTCCAGCTCTGCTCTAATCCTTGATATGGTTTCGTCTTCAGAGTTCCATATATCCATGTCTTCCGGAGTGTAAATCACCGGCAGTCCGGCAAGGTCACGTTCAATGCCAATGCCTTCAATCTCCTGGATTCTTCTCTTGAAATGCCATGACCGGTACGCAATTCTCAAAATACTTCTACCCTCTGGATTGTCCTTTCGTACCTTGGTCCTGAACAGCAGTGCCTTACTCATCGGGATTGTCAGCAGTCCAAAGTCCGGCGGCGGCATCTGTGTCATACCTACCAGATTGTCTGCTTCATCGTATTCCCACTGGTACAGAGTTTCTTGGGAACGAATCGGGAGCTTCGCCCATCCAATCAAACCATCGCTGTATTTGCTTCTGGTTCTGGTATCCCTTGTATTTCCCATTCTACGCTTGTACACAATTTCATGTAGGCTCCAGCCATAAGTAAGGAATGACAGGATCTCTGAGACTGTATCAACCCATGTACTTTGCATATCATCCATACATGATTGTACAAACTCAGCTGCTTCCCGGTCTTTTGCTGTGCCGCCTCCCGGTTCCACAATCCAATCGGTCTGCCGAACCAGCATTTCTATCGCATAAAGGATCGCACCGACTACATCATCATTCTCTGACATTTCTCGGTAAATCTCTACTCCTCTGCTTCCTCTCAGTTCCGGAAGAAACTCTTCATAGATAACTCCACCGTAACGCCTCTGGCCGATGCGTCCTATTTCTTTACTCACTTTACATCAGCCTCCTTTTCTGCCCGCAGGCTTTTATTCTGAAGCTCGCTCCGTATCCAGAGTCAGCAATCTGAACTGTTTCTCTGACGATGTAGCCAGCAACCGCCGACTTAGCCAACGACCCTTGCGTTCCACATGGCTGATTTACTGCTTGGAATGCTACACCAGTTACTCCTACACGCAACCAAACGGATCGGTTCTTATTTCCTCCCGGTCCGTTCCTGCTGTTTATGCTATTCTGCAATGATAACATCATGCTCACCGCCTCCTTTATGAAGCCATCTCGTAATAGATCACGCCGCATCCGCTTGATATGGTTACGCTTTCTGCCTTCACATACAGGCACATACCAGCAGGAATAATAATGCCATCTACATCTGTCGGTGCGTCCCAACAAGCCTTTACGGTCAGAATTTCTGTATCTTCAAATGCCTGGATCACGGAAACAAAAGTTCCTATACCGTCTGCCTTGAACTCTTCTGCGTCTCCTCCGGGAACATTGTATTTTTTACAACCATAACCGCCCATGCTTGCGATCGCACTGGCAGATGCTGCAGTATTGTTTACTCTTATTCCATTCATACTTAATCTCATCCTCTCCAATAACTGCTCTTGCTGAGCGTATCTTTTGGTGGTGCCGAGAATGTAGCTCCGCTCTCAACTTCATTGAAAGCTGAACTGCTGGCGTCCACCATGTCCTTAAATTTTGATTCCGGGAATGATTCCAGCTGATTGAAGTACATTTCATTCCACTCTCCAATCAGCACATCTACATTTCCAGCCTGCCACTGCGCTGCAAACGGCTCTGCTCTGGATTCCTTGCTTCCAGACTCACCTATGGTCTTTACCAGAAAGCCTGCCAGGAACTTCACGTAGGATTGAGCCTGTTCTTTCCCGGCCTGCCCTGGGTCCTGTGGAAGTCTTTCAATCACTCGCTTGTATTTTGCCTTATCTGCCTGCGCTGTCATTTTAATGATTGTTCTTACATCAGAAGCAGCCAAACGCTTGTTAATTACGTCTGCCACGATGTATCTACCGCTCTTTCTCTTTCCGATCAGAACGCCTGCGGTATATGCCGGATCGCCGTCTTCATCTTCGCTGGTTGCTGCAAGGTCCCAACCTCTGCACCAGGAAATAACATCTTTCGGCAATTCCTCCAGCATTTCTCCGACCTGAGTTCTGCGGAAGAACAGGCCGGCCGCCGCTTTAATCTTCCAGTTTCCAAGCAGAAGACGTTCCCTCTCTACCGTAGGCAGGGCTTTTAAGTTCGCCAGGTATCCAGGGTCCATCTTCATCAAGATCTGATTGTCCTGCAATGTACTGGCTATGAATGTCACGCTTTTTACATCCTGTGCATCATATCCCTGTGCTGCCAGTTCCTCCTTGCTGTCTCCCCAAATGATCTCATCATTCAGCCTTACCATGTATCGGATTACGCCGCTTCTCTCCGGTATCGGATAACCGGTTTCTGGTGTGATCCACCACTTAATGAAATCAGCTACCCAGCTATCGGCATCAGGGTTGCACGTTGCCCGAACATACGGTGCTACTCCAGAATCAGTACGGTTTCGTGACAGCATATAAAAAAACTGATGCTTTGAAAAATGCGTCAGCTCATCGAATCCTATCATTGCGATCTGCGAACCTTGCCAGTTCTGGCAATCAGAATCACTACCTAAGTGGGCAAAGTTGACCGTAGCACCACTTTTGAACGTCCAGTGTAGTTTAGGTGTCTTTAATGGATAAGCCCCCTTTACGAGGCTATAAATCTTACCTGAACTATCCCACAAACCACCAGGAGATGTGACCTGTGTGTAATTGCTTCGGAAGATAACCGCATTGTAATTTTTGTTGTTCATGTGCCGGATCGGCTCCAAAAGCAACCCGAAAGTCTTGCCGCCTCCCGCTGCTCCACCATAAATACAAATATCCGCAGAGGTTGCAAGGAATCTTTCCTGTGGTCCTTTCTGCGGTCCAATCCTGATTATTTTCCCCATCAGCCGTCCCTCCCATTATCCGGAAGATAAAACTGAACCTGGTCTCCATCGTCTGCTCCTGTGTCTGGTATAACTTCTGGCCGGTCTTGCCATTTATCTCTCTGACGATTCTTTAGCCAGAAGCACTGCGCTCCTACATCCGGCGGAACTTGCTTTTTGGTCTTCTCAATTTTGATCGGTTTCACGTTTCCGTCTTTGTCATACTCAATGATTTTCTTCTCTTCCTCGTACTCATAGCCGACCGCTCTCTGATACAGGCTCCTGATTACCTTCGCATCGGAAACTCCCTTTCCCTGGGCCAATGCGCTACCGAAACTTTCGTGATCCTGGCTCCAGCGGATGATCGTCCGCTTGGAAACTCCCATTGCCTTTGCGATTTCTTCATTGGTAGCTCCCATAGCAGCCAAAGACCACGCCCAGTTATCGTGATAATCTGGATTGTATTTGACCTTAGCTGCCATGCCTTATCTATTTACCTAGATAGTCAGCGCAAAGGTATTCAATCAGTTGCCACCGGTTCTTGCTGGTGATGGTTCCCTCTTTCTCAGCCTTCTTGATGGCCTGTTTGATTACTTCGGCGGCATCCGCAGGAATCGCATTGCTACCAAACACCTTCGCCAGATATGTCCATTCCTCTTCTGCATCAAACCCAACTGCATCCATTTTCTCGTTGGCATTCTCGATCATTGAATGGATAGCTGCTCCTACGTTTCTGATGTCCGTAAACTTCTGGTATTTGCTTAATGTCTCCACAAATGCCTTGCACTGCTCGTATGAAGCAACTCCAACGATTTCCGGAGCTTTAGATTCCAGATCCTTCACCAGTATGTCCATATCATTCACCTGATGCGGTAGGAATGTGAAAGTGACATTCTTAAAATCAAACTGAACCGCAGGACTCAGCATCTTGTCATACTGTTCCAACGGTTCTTCCATGATTTCTTTTCCAACGAATGACTCAATCATATCGTCCACATCATCAATCATCTTCACGATTTCTCTCAATGTGCTATCATCATCGAAACCGGAAATTGCATTGTGGGCCAGCTGCTTCGCCGCTATCTTGCTGCGTGAGAGTCCGGACACATCAACAATAGCGATGATTTCCTTCATCTCTGCAGCTCTTGCGCTCTTTACTCTGTGGTGGCCGCTGATGATTTCCAATTTTCCGTCTACCAGAACGAAAAGAGGCAGGCTCTCCAACTGTCCTCGTTTCTTGATGTTGGCGGTCAGCTGGTCCTGCATCTCATTCTTCATGATTCTGGCATTGATGTCCTGTTCCTTGACTTTATCCAGCGGAACTTTGGCGATCACCAAACCCGAACCCATATCGTAGATTACTTCGCACCCTTCGATTTGCTGGATGCCTTTGCCCTGTTCTTCTGCCATTCATTCTCCCTCCTTAGCCATTCTTGAAGTGTCTGCTGCTCACTCCTGCCTTCAACCAGTTCTGCCTCATATGTGAGCTTGTATCCATTCTTCTTGTCTTCCACCCTGTTTACCAGTTTCATGATGCCCCTGACTTCTTTGCTTGCCCGGATACTGCGAGCCGTCCGGCATCAGCAGCTCCGCCGTCTCGCCCTCCTCCTGCTGCTTTGCACCTGTTCGCTTGGCGGGGCGGATGTGCCGCGGCGTGCGCGTAATCTTGTACGTTTCCTCCTGCCCATGCTGATGCGCCGTAAAGACAAGCGACACAAGCGGCTTGTCATTCCGCACGTCCACAAACTGGCTCAGCAGCTCGTTTTCCTTGCCGCTGCCGTTTGTGCTCACTTCGCCGTAGAGCGCGAACATCATTGCATCGAAAATGGTGGATTTGCCCGACCCCGTGTCGCCGCTGATGAGGAAAAAATCGCCGCCCTTTTGGAAGTCAATCTCAGTTTTTTCGCCGTAAGAGCCAAAGGCCTGCATCGTCAAAAGAATCGGTTTCATGCGTTTTCCTCCTTCATGGCGTTCATGACCTCCGTCAGCAGCGCCTTTTCCTCGGCGTTCAGCCGCTCGCCCGCAAATTGCAGACACAGCTCGTAGGGGGAGAGCGTTTCCGTGCGCTCCTGCAGAGCTGCCAGTTCCGCCGTTTCCTTTTCCTCGCGCCGAAGCTCCAGCAGATTCGGGTACCTCTCCCGCAGCAGTTCGCGCAGACCCACCATCTCCGTCGCCTCCGCGTCCGTCACGCAGATGGACACGAAATCCTCGCTCGCGCCGGACAGCAGCGCTTCCCGCGTCGCGCGCAGCTTCCGCACCTGATGCACGGGGTGCAGCGGCAAAACCGTCGTCCGCACGTCGCCTTTCGCGCCCATTTCCACCATCAAGATGCCCTTCTGCTGATTTTCCTCGCTGAGGGAGTAAGGCATCGGCGTGCCGCAGTAACGCAGCGTTTCACTGCCAACCTTCATCGGCTTGTGGATGTGCCCCAGCGCAGCATAGTCAAAGTCCGCAATCAGCGACGCAGGAATCGCATCCAGATTGCCGACCTGCTTCGTCTCGTTCTCCGCGCGCTCGATGTTCTCCGCGTCGCCGCCATCGGGCAGGAAGAACTGATGGCTGACCAGCACGTTCCGCTCGTCGGGGTTCAGCGGCGACAGCGCCAGCAGACGCGAAAATGCTTCGGGATAGCTCAAATTGTCACCGTTCTCCTTCGTCCCAGTCACAAGGCGCACCATGCCCGGCCGCACGAACGGCAGCAGGTAGAAATTCACAGCAACGAAATCGTCCGTCAGGGTGACGCGCTCGATGGTTTCGCCCTCCTGCATGGGCGGATTGCCAATCATGTGGATGCCGCGGTCAGACAGTTCGCTGCGGAAGACATCGAGCCGCTGCGCGCTGTCGTGGTTGCCGGAAATCAGCATGATTTCGCCGTTCGGGAGCGCCGCGCGGAGCTGCGTCATGAAGTCGTCAAACAGCGCAACCGCTTCGACAGGCGGCACGGAACGATCGTAAATATCCCCCGCGAAAACAACGGCGTCGGGCTGATACTGCC
>ENA-USUM01002899-USUM01002899.1-human-gut-metagenome-genome-assembly--contig:-NODE-2899-length-9970-cov-13.342565_pt1 | contig 9970 bp, 8 predicted proteins | sample MGYA00250063_ERZ773402 | MGnify/ENA primary metagenome ERZ773402 (study PRJEB29103, sample SAMN06112030) | human gut metagenome | biome: human gut; feature: ankylosing spondylitis patient; material...
ATCCAGTTTTAATAATATCTCAAAAGTAGAGTGTTCAAATTTAAAACAAGTAATATCTAAAAACGCCAACTTATTTTGGCCTACAAATCATTTTTTGTAATAAGCTTCACCCATGCATGACAAACTATAATTAAATGTGATAAACACCTTCAAGTGGACAAATATTACAACAATCGAGAATAATTTTGCCTTTGAATTTATTCCAATGTTCTTTTATGTGGTCGTGTTTTACAAGGATTACTACCATATCCATATCGTTAAGAAACAAATCGAAATCAAAATACTGATTCTCTACTATTTTGTGTTCCTCTAGAAATGGATCATAACAATGTAACGGACGTGCTAAATGACGTTCTTGCGCTTCTAACATTTGAATTGCTGGTGAGTCACGATAATCATCAACATTTTCTTTATATGTCAAACCATATATACCCACCTTTCGATTATCAGTGATCCCATTAGCTTTCATAATCTCATAGATTCTATTTAGCACAAATATCGGCTGACTATCATTTGTCTTCATTGATTCATCAATTACCTTTGCTAATTGCGGATAATCACCTACAAGAAACCATGGATCAACAGAAATACAGTGTCCCCCAACGCCTGGGCCAGGTTGAAGAATATTTACGCGTGGATGCATATTACAAATACGGATAATTTCATAAACATCCATATTGTCGTGGCGACAGATACGTGCAAGCTCATTAGCAAAAGCTATGTTTACAGCACGATAGGTGTTTTCCACTACTTTAGTCATTTCAGCTGTACGAATATCAGTTACAACAATATCGCCTTGGCAGAACGAAGCATAATATTCTTTTACTTTTTCACCTATTTCACAGCTATCAGCACCGATGGTACGATTGTTGTGAATAAGCTCATACACCATATTCCCTGGAATAATACGCTCAGGAGCATGCACTAAATTTATGTCTTCTCCAATCTTGAATCCATTAGCATTTATTACAGGGCGCACAAATTTGTCAATAGTACCTGGACTGACAGTTGATTCAATAACCACAATTGCCCCTTTTTGACATACTCTCATTACATTCTTAACAGCAGCTACCACATAGTAAACATCAACTTTCTTTGAGAATTTGTCGTAGGGTGTTGGTACCGATACAATATACATATCAGTTTTCTGATACTCCGTTGTGAATTTAATACCAGCATTTACTGCTGCATGAAATAATCCATCGAGACCATCTTCCTCAAAGGTGGTATGACCAGCATTAAGGGTACTTACAAGTTCTTTGTTGTAGTCTGTACCGACGACCTCCACACCATGCGAGGCCATCATAAGGGCTGTCGGTAAACCTATATAGCCCAATCCAATTACGTTTATCATATCAATTTACTTATTATTTTACTTTATATTGTTCGATTACTTTACCTATAAGTATATCTACAATTCTACTACAAGCTTTGCCATCACCGTAAGGATTAACAGCCTGTCTCATCTTAGCATATGCTTCAACATCTTCAAGGAGAACAGAAACCTCACTAATAATCTTATCATAACTGGTACCCACGAGACGAACAGTGCCGCTAGTGAGAGCTTCCGGACGCTCTGTAGTTTCGCGCATAACGAGCACAGGTTTACCAAGACCTGGTGCTTCTTCTTGTATACCACCTGAATCGGTAAGTACAATTGTGGCCTTACTCATTAAATGAACAAATTCAAGATATTGCAATGGTTCAATGAAAAACAGATTACCAAGATTATTCAAATCTTCACCAAACACCTTATGAATTGGTTGACGCACATTTGGATTAAGATGCATAGGGTATACAAAATCAACTTCTGAATATTTATTCTTAAGGTCGCGAATAGCGGTACAGATAGTGATAAAACCATCACCAAAATTTTCTCTTCTATGCCCTGTAATCAGAACTAATTTTTTACCATTAGCAAGACGTTTTACATCATAGCCTGCTTCTGCGAGGACTTTCTCTTGCTCCGCCACTAATACTTTATTATTCTGTAATTTATCCACCACCATATGAAGAGCATCAATAACGGTATTACCTGTTACATAAATATTCCCGAATGCAGTCTCGGTCTTCAAATTAAGTGCAGAAAGTGGAGTTGGAGAAAAGTTATAAGTAGCAATACGACTTGTAATTTGACGATTCATTTCTTCTGGCCAAGGACTATATATATTATGCGTACGTAAACCTGCCTCTACGTGACCTACTGGTATTTGAGCATAAAAAGCAGCCATTGCAGCAGCCGTTGAAGTTGTGGTATCGCCATGAACTAGCACAACATCAGGACGCATCTCTTTGAAAATATTTCGCATGCCAATTAACACGCGTGTAGTTATATCTGTAAGATCCTGACCTTGCTTCATGATATTAAGATCATAATCTGGAGTAACTTCAAAAATCTTCAATACTTGATCAAGCATTTCACGATGCTGACCTGTAACACACACAATAGCATCAAACTCATCAGTACGCTTTTGAAATTCTTTAACTAAAGGACAGATTTTTATCGCCTCAGGTCGAGTACCAAAGACTAACATTACTTTCTTTCTCATTCGTAAATATTCATTAAAGAGGCTCTTTTAATAGTCTCTAATTAGTATTGGAGGTCTGAAAATGATTGTATTCAATTCATACAACTTTTATAGAAATCGTTCATTTCTTCTATAACTTCTTTCGTTATTTCGTCTGCTAATTAAATTCCACGAAAACTTTACTTTTTGTAAGTGACTAGTAATAAATCAACTGCCAATTTTAACGTATCATCCAAGGGAAATCACCCAAAAACGTTTGTCCTATAAATAAGGTTAATAAACTGTTCTTGTATTTACTATAACTTATTCCAATAGTAATAAGTTATCATAGCTTCTGCGACTTTAAGCCAATCTCACTAACTATGTGAAATATCCCAACACTGTATCTTATAAGTCAAAATATGGTATATACCAATACTCCCATCATCTCGTAACTCCCGAAGAGATGTCCCATGACAATCTTGTTTGTCGTCAAGATATTAGTAAACTTTGTAACTATAGGAAATCTTGTAACAGACAAAAAACATTCAAAATCATTGTAACTGCATATTATTTTTTCCTTTTTAGTATACAGATACAAAAATCAATTTTCACTTTTACTATAGCAAAATGAGAAAGTTAGATACTAATACTAATTTATTTTAGCAAGAACTGCACTCACTCAGGAATTGCTTCACATATTGTTTGAAAAGAATCCCATTTACAGTGCGAAACAATAGTTGAGGTATTTGATTTTCTATTGAATTATCATAAATATATACCCTGTCTGCAAAAGGTATAGCATCATGAATATGTAACAATGATTTATAATAACGTGAAATTATTTTATATCATATCAATTTATTGGCCATAACGAAGTTAACTTTAACGAGATGTTAAAGTTAACTTCATCTTATCTATAAAATTAACATCCTAAAAAGCTGAAGTTAACTTCCTGAAACAAGAAAATCTACTATCGTTTTTCCGTCTTAACACTGTTAAATTTACTGCCGCATTTTATACAACACTTACATGCGAAATACAATAAATGCCTTACCCGCGTCTCACATAGCTCACTGGCACACTAACCAATGCGCACCCCAATTCCTGCAATCTCACAGCGATATAATATTTACTTTCGTATTTCACCATTTCACCGCGGATACCCTGCATGCTTCCTTTTGCCACAGTTACCATAGTTCCCGGAGCAATCGGTTCATTAACCATTAATATAGAAGTGTCGGAAAGGTCGACCATGAAGCGAAAGTCCGCCATTTGTTGGTCGGGAATGATGAGAGGGGCATTAGTGCCGCGTTTACTAAAGAAATGATGAACATTGGGAGCATGTTCTACAATGGTAAGTTCAGGACGGGAAAGACAGACAAAAAGCATACCGCTAATTACCGGTTTAGTCACTTTAATACGCTTTCCGGCATGTTCCCGATAGACATCCTGCACAGGTAAATAAATTTCTATACCTTGCTCACGAAGCCACGACTCTACTCTGAATTCAGTATTGTGGCGAACATAAACAGCATACCAATGCCTATGAACCGTAGTAGTTAACAAATGCTAATAATAAATTATTAATAGTTTAGTAATAAGCGTTTTATGATTTCACTGAATTTGAGCTATTTTTATGGCTCCGCCGAACGTAGCTTTCACTACGTCTCTTTTTAAGAATGGTATTTACGTCCACGATTAGTTCGTTTTGTGAGCGCAAAGATAAACACTCCGCATGGAACTACAAAATATTTGATAGATAAAAAGTTTTGAATTAACATAATCTTCTTCCACGTACATCGAACATTATTCCCCTTTTTCGTTTATCTTTGTACACCCTTTCCAACGTACAAAGGAGAGGAAATCTTCAGCAAGTCTCAGAAAGACAGGAAGAAAAAAGATATTTTATTAATTAAAACACTAACTAAAAATTAGAAAATTATGGCAATGCATACATGGTTTGAGTGCAAAATCCGTTACGAAAAAACAATGGAAAACGGAATGAACAAGAAAGTAACCGAACCTTATTTGGTAGACGCACTCAGCTTTACAGAAGCAGAAGCACGCATCATCGAGGAAATGACTCCGTTCATCTCAGGAGAGTTTACCGTATCAGACATCAAACGGGCAAATTATAGTGAATTGTTCCCTTGTGAAGAAGACGCGGCCGACCGTTGGTTTAAATGCAAATTGGTCTTCATCACATTGGATGAGAAAAGCGGTGCAGAGAAGAAAACATCTACCCAAGTACTGGTACAGGCCGCTGACTTACGCGATGCTGTGAAGAAGTTGGATGAAGGTATGAAAGGCACAATGGCCGATTATCAGATTGCATCCGTAGCGGAAACTGCCATTATGGATGTATATCCGTACAGTGCAGAACCGAATGACAAACCTGAAGTATAGAAAAGGGAGAAGCAAATAATAGAAATTGAAAATTTTATTGTGTATACATTATTATATTATATACGATGAGTATTGCAGAAAACATTAAAAAAGTGCTGAACGAGTTGCCTCAAGGAGTGCAACTGGTAGCTGTTTCCAAGTTTCATCCCAACGAAGCGATAGAAGAAGCTTACAGCGCAGGGCAACGTGTGTTCGGAGAAAGCAAAGTACAGGAGATGACTGCCAAATACGAAAGCTTGCCGAAAGACATCGAATGGCATTTCATCGGACATCTGCAAACTAACAAAATCAAATATATCATACCCTATGTAGCACTGATCCATGGCGTAGATTCCTATAAATTACTCACCGAAATCAATAAACAGGCAGCCAAGGCAGAGCGTACCGTAAACTGCCTGCTGCAACTGCACATCGCACAGGAAGAGACGAAATTCGGTTTCAGCTTCGATGAATGTCGGGAAATGCTTGCTGCCAATGAGTGGAAACAGTTTAAGAACATCCGGAACATTACCTGGTCGGCTTCCAGTACGAATTGGTGGGCTTTCAATGCGGCTACAGCGTCATCATACGATACTGCGTCGGCTACTTGTTCTTCAGCTTTCAGGCGGGCGCGTTCAGCGTCTCTTTGAGCCTTACGGTCTGCGCGGCGTTCCGCTCTACTTTCTTGTGCATACATGGCGGTTGTTGCCGCACTCATCATCACTAATGCTACTAATGCAATAAACTTTTTCATAATTCTTTAATGTTTAGGTTTTACGATTCTTGTTCGTTTATTGCAAAACAACCTTTATTCGGGATTGTTCACGGGACACTTCACAATTTTATATCCGATGGCTGCAACGAGGATACTCATTAGGGGGCTGATAATGTTGAAAAAGCAATAAGGAAGGTAGGTCAGCGTAGATACGTTCAATATCGTTGCCTGCGTCATTCCGCAGGTATTCCACGGTATCAAAGGGGAGGTCACGGTAACAGCATCTTCCGTCGTACGACTCAATAATCGGTTCTCATATCCTTTTTTCTCATATATATTGCGAAACATGTTTCCGGTGAGGATAATACTGATATATTGGTCAGCAGTAGTCAGATTAAGAAATAGTCCGGAACAAACAGTGGATGCTACAACACTGACTCTTCCTTTCATAAAGCGTACAAAGACTGAAGTTATGCTACCCAGCATACCGCTTGCTGTCATGGCACCTCCGAAACACATGGCACAAAGAATCAACCAGACCGTATCCATCATGCCGGCCATACCACGTGTAGAAACAAGGTCGGTCAGCATACTGTTGCCTGTATCCAGGCTGGTACTTCCGTAGAATGTCATCATTGCCCCTTTGAAGATATTATTTTCTCCTGCTATTTCATGTAGTAAATCCGGTTGGAAGATGATAGCGCATACTCCTGCCAGCATAGTGGATATGAACAAAGTGATGATGGACGGGACTTTTCGTGCGATAAGTATTCCGGTTACCAAGGGAACAATCAGTAACCAGGGAGTGATTGTGAATGTATCTTTCAGTGACACGGCAAAGTCCTCCATGTGCGCAGTAGAGTTTGTTTCGATGACGAATCCCATTACTGTAAAGATGATCAGTGTGATAATCAGCGATGGAGTGGTTGTTATCAACATATAGCGTATATGCTTAAATAAAGGTACATCTGTTATGGATGAAGCAAGTATCGTAGTTTCCGACAGTGGGGAGATTTTATCACCGAAATATGCTCCGGAGATAATGGCTCCTGCTATCCAGCCTTCGTTGAATCCTTGTGCTTTGCCAATCCCCATCAGGGCGATACCGATAGTGGCGATTGTTGTCCACGAGCTACCTGTCATAACAGAAATTAATGCGCAGATGATACAGGTTGATGCCAGGAAAAAATCAGGATGAATAATTTGCATGCCATAATATATAAGAGTAGGGACGATGCCGCTTATCATCCATGCTCCACTTAGCGCACCTATTATCAGCAAGATGATAATTGCTGTAGCAACTCCTGAAATATTATTTGTGATGGCGAGTTCGTAATCTTTCCAAGGGACACGGTAGAATGCTATGCCTATGAATACGCAAAAAGCGGTAGTGGTCAGTAGAGAAATCTGGCTACCCCCTTTCAGTGCATCACTTCCGAATGTATGTATGGTGGCGAATAACATTCCTACCAACAACACGATGGGCAGGAGGGAAACTAAGGGAGAGGGAATTTTCTTCAATGAACTCATTCTGTTTGTTATATCAGTTAAAACTTTGCAAAGTTACAACAAATCTGATGATTCTATTTTATCCCTGCTTTTCCGCCAATAAATATTATTATATCTTTTCTTTTTCTTGTAATAAAAATACAACTTTGCTGTTTAGTTAATCTTTATTATTGACATCGTATGAACAAGAAACAAATTACCACAAATAAGAAAGTAGTCACCTTTGGTGAAGTAATGCTGAGGCTTACTGCTCCTGATTTCCTACGTTTTTCACAAACCAATCAGATGATAGCCACTTACGGTGGCAGTGAAGCAAATGTGGCCGTTTCGTTGGCTAACTTTGGTATTTCCACAGAATTCGTAACCCGCCTGCCGGACAATGCTGTGGCACGTGCCTGTATAGCTTCGCTCCGTGCTAACGGTTTAGGTACGGAAGGTATTGTTTTTGGTGGTAAGCGCATGGGGCTTTATTTCCTGGAAAGTGGTGCGGCATTCCGTAATTCTAATGTGGTTTACGACCGTGAAGGCTCTTCTTTTGCTACTTTGCGTCCGGGCATGATTGATTGGGAAAAGATATTCTCTGATGCCGGTTGGTTTCATTGGTCGGGTATTGCTGCTGCTTTGTCACAAGATGGTGCCAATGCATGTCGTGAGGCTCTTGAAATAGCTGACCGTATGGGATTGACTATCTCCTGTGACCTGAATTTCCGTAAGAAACTTTGGAACTATGGGAGTTCTGCTGCCGAAGTCATGCAACCTTTAGTACAATATAGTGATGTTATTTTCGGTGCCGAACCGGAATATAAAGAGATACTTGGCATACAGCCTGTCGGTTTCAAAGCGGTAGATGCTGCGGATACTACATTTGAGGCAAATTTTCCTGCCTTTGAAGAGTTCGGTCGTCGGGTGGTGGAACTTGTTCCTCGTTGCCAGAAGGCATTTCTGGAACTTCGTAATTCCATTACTTCCAATCATAATTTGCTGGCTGCCGTTCTCTATTCAGATAGCACATTGAAACATACAGGTATTTATGATATCGAATGCGAAGTGGACCGCGTGGGTGCCGGTGATGCTTTTGTCGGTGGCATGATTTATGGTCTCATAATGTATCCGGATAATGATCAGAAAGCATTGGAATATGCTCTGGCAGCCTCTGCATTAAAGAATACCGTATACGGTGATTTTAATCATGTGACGGTGGAGGAAGTAGAGAGCCTGATGCAAGGAAATACATCGGGAAGGGTATCACGATAAAATGCTTTTCCGATGAGGTTGTGTCGAAACTCTGATAAGCGTATCATTTCGTCATCCTGAGCTTGTCGAAGGATCTCTTCTCTGCGCTTCAGGGGAGTAGATCCTTCACTATGTTCAGGATGACAGAGCAAAATGATAGTAATTCTTACTTTTGACACAACCTCATCGGAAAAAGAATACAATTAGATAACCTCTTTTGCAAGTGCCTCGGCAGTAGAGGCGTTTATCGATTCATCCAGCACATAGATCCGATAAGAAAGACGCAATTCCTGATCGGGATGCAAAGTAAATGACTGGCGTTTGGTTGGAGAGAAGTTCCACATCAGGTCGCCCCGGGAATTATTGGCTTTATCATCCCATACGCGTATCGGTTCGGGATAGTTTAGATTGGAAGGGTAAGGAACAATCAGGATACAGGCATCGTCCTTGCCGGGTTTCTTTTGAAAGTAGCACCAACGGGCCAGTGATCCATCGGCATTGTTACGGTCGAGCCTTTCGGATGTGAGCATCTCGGCTGTCTGCCCATTCCAACTTTCGCATACACGGATACAAATGCCTCCATAGCGGTAGCTTTCCAATACTACCGGGGCAGAAGTGGCACAACGAAGCGTGGTGTGATAGTCAATGTAATATCCCCGTTGTTTGGGTTTTCCCACACGGATTTTCAGTTGCTCGGTCATCGCTATTTTTTCTTTCGTGGAGTCGGGATATACCACATGGTCGAGTACGGCGGAAAAGCCATCGGGTTGCACTTCAACGAATTGCCGAAAACGAACCGTACCTTGTTTCTTATAGAGATTCCAGAAGTCAATTTCATTTTCTTCGAATGTGGTTTTTGTCCAGGCATACCACAAGCCGAAATGGTGATAATGGTCGGATGGGGAACAATTGGTCAGTACCTCACCTTCCAACGTACGTAAAGGATGGATGAATCCGCTTCGTTTATAGACAGTATCTACACCCTGTGGAGGATAAGTTACTGCATAATTGTAAGTAAACAAGTGTTTTCCATCCATTGTGTACTCCAATGCTTTATTTGTATCTACCACAGCAAACGGAGTGTGGGTAGAAGAGCATGAGCTGAAAAGTACGAAAAAACTTAAATGGAATAGAGATAAAATGATGCTCTTTATTTCAGTGTATTTATGCATGGCTATCAATGTTTTGTTGGCAGTGCAAATTTATCAACTACAATGTTATAGAAGATTTTCTTTAGCACTGGGAGTATGCTGAAAAATAGGACTAACTATCTGGCAGTTATCCAATTCTTTACAGTCACCACAGGTGTTAAATCCTTTTTCGTTTACGCATTTGCGAATTGCGCACATATCGCTGCAATACATCGTTTTCACCCCATCCACACGACAGCCCATACAATTAATGGTATCTGCCGTAATCTCCGGTATGTTATTCAACTCACTCCACAGTTGGGCTGTTTTTTCTCTTAATTCATTGTCATCTCTGACAGTAGCTATGCGGGCATCGCAACTTTCGCAATCTAATCCGCAACAAGCAATTAATTGTTTCACAACTAACTTTAACCCGGAGATTAATCTTCGTGAGGTATCAGCACCCGGCTCATACTGGGAGGATGGTC
>ENA-USUM01002901-USUM01002901.1-human-gut-metagenome-genome-assembly--contig:-NODE-2901-length-9968-cov-5.596502_pt1 | contig 9968 bp, 7 predicted proteins | sample MGYA00250063_ERZ773402 | MGnify/ENA primary metagenome ERZ773402 (study PRJEB29103, sample SAMN06112030) | human gut metagenome | biome: human gut; feature: ankylosing spondylitis patient; material...
GTCTTTTGCACGGCGACATCGTAGCCGTAATTCTGGATCGCCTCAAGGGTGACAGACTTGCCGTACTTGTCGATGGTCCTTCATCATTCTGTAACCAACGCCGATATGCGTTTGGATATATTGGGGAGAATCTGCGTCCTTCTCCAGCTTTTTGCGGAGCGTTGCCATAAAAACACGCAAGGAAGCAATATCGTTATCCCAACTGCTGCCCCAAATGTTCTGGGTAATAAAGGTATGGGTTAAAACCTTGCCGATATTTCTTGAAAGCAGACATAAAAGCTTATATTCAATAGGTGTAAGGTGCAGTTCATCGTCGCCGAGATAGGCGCATCCACCAGTGCAGAGGCTTTCTTAAAGGTAACCACCTTAAAGATCGTTGCCCTGGGTCTGGTAGCATTCGCAGTAGGTACCGCAGCCGGCGTTATCTTCGGTAAGATCATGTGCAAGCTTACCGGCGGCAAGGTAAACCCGTTAATCGGTTCCGCAGGTGTATCTGCAGTGCCGATGGCAGCCCGTGTATCCCAGAAGGTTGGCGCTGAGGCAGATCCGACGAACTTCCTGCTGATGCATGCGATGGGACCGAACGTAGCCGGTGTTATCGGTACAGCAGTAGCGGCCGGTACCTTCATGGCGATCTTTGGTGTATAACTTCTTAAGACAAACAAAAGTGAAAAACACTTCATTTAGGAGGATAGAAATGGCAGTAGAAAAGAAACCTGTCAAGATTATGGAAACTGTTCTGCGTGATGCACATCAGTCCCTGATCGCGACGAGAATGACAACAGAACAGATGCTTCCGATCATCGATAAAATGGATAAAGTCGGATATCACGCAGTAGAGTGTTGGGGAGGTGCAACTTTCGATGCTTCCTTACGTTTTCTGCATGAAGATCCATGGATGAGACTGAGAAAACTCCGTGACGGATTCAAAAATACAAAACTGCAGATGCTGTTCCGTGGACAGAATATCCTGGGATATCGTCCGTACGCAGACGACGTAGTAGAGTATTTCGTACAGAAATCCATTGCAAACGGAATCGACATCATCCGTATTTTTGACTGTATGAACGATCTGCGCAACCTGCAGACCGCTGTCAGCGCAGCAAACAAAGAAAAAGGCCACGCACAGGTAGCACTTTCCTATACTTTAGGAGATGCTTACACCCTGGATTACTGGACCACCATGGCAAAGAGAATCGAAGAGATGGGTGCAGATTCCATCTGTATTAAAGATATGGCAGGCCTGCTCGTTCCGTACAAGGCAACTGAGCTGGTAACCGCGCTGAAAGAAGCAACCGATCTTCCGATTCAGCTGCACACCCACTATACTTCCGGTGTTGCATCCATGACGTACCTGAAAGCAGTAGAGGCTGGTGTTGATATCATCGATACCGCAATGTCTCCATTCGCTATGGGTACTTCACAGCCGGCAACTGAGGTTATGGTTGAAACCTTCAAAGGCACTCCATACGATACTGGTCTGGATCAGAACAAACTGGCTGAGATCGCAGATTACTTCCGTCCGATGAGAGACGAAGCGCTCGATACAGGCCTCTTAAATCCGAAGAACCTTGGCGTAAATATCAAGACTCTTCTGTATCAGGTACCGGGCGGTATGCTCTCCAACCTGACAAGCCAGTTAAAAGAGCAGCACGCAGAGGACAAATACTACGATGTACTCGAAGAAGTACCGCGCGTAAGAAAAGACCTCGGCGAGTGCCCGCTGGTTACTCCGTCTTCCCAGATCGTTGGTACCCAGGCTGTATTCAATGTCCTGATGGGCGAGCGTTACAAGATGGTAACGAAAGAGACAAAAGACGTTCTTGCCGGAAAATACGGTGCAACTGTAAAACCGTTCAATCCGGAAGTACAGAAGAAATGCATCGGCGATACCGAGCCGATCACCTGCCGCTACGCAGACCTGCTTGAGCCGGAGCTTCCAAAACTGGAGAAAGAGATCGAGCAGTGGAAACAGCAGGATGAGGATGTATTAACCTATGCTCTGTTCCCGCAGGTAGCTGTAGACTTCTTCAAATATCGTGAAGCACAGCAGACAAAAGTAGATCCGGCAGCCGCTGACAAAAAAGACGGCGCATATCCGGTCTAAATAAAATCTGAGTAAAAAAAATCAGCCGGTGTTCTGTGTTCCCCGTAAAAAGGGAATGCAGAACACCGGCTTTCCTTTTCAGCTTTTCAGCCATTGCGCCAGTAATTTATTCGTGTTATAATTCAAAAGATTGAGGTGTGTCCGAAAAAGAATCAGGATGCCCCCAAAAGAAGAAATGTGGATGCCGAACGGCATTTGCAGATCGGAAAAACAAATCAGGAAGAAAATAACATGAAAAAAGAAAAAGAACAGTCTTCTTCAGAAGAGCAGAAGGCAGCGAACGAGAATCTCCTCATTCGTCTGAATCAAAATTACGGAAAGTTGAGCAAAGGACAGAAGAGGCTGGCAGATTTTATTACGGCACATTATGACCAGGCCGTATCGATGACGGCAGCGCGCCTGGGACAGCAGGTCGGCGTCAGCGAATCGACAACGGTTCGCTTTGCGATGCAGCTTGGCTACGCGGGATATCCGGAGTTCCAGCGCGCACTGGAGGAGATGGTGATGAATCGTCTGAATTCAGTGCAGCGGATGCAGTTTACGTATGGCCGCGTGCCGCAGGGAGAAATTCTGGAGACCGTCCTGCAGTCGGATATTGAAAAAATCAAGATGACGCTGGAAGAAGTGGACCGGAGCGCCTTTGAGCGCGCTGCGGATACGATTCTTTCTGCGCGGACAATCTACATTGTCGGCATTCGGAGCTGCGCGCCGCTTGCGAGCTTTCTGGCGTTCTATCTCCATATGATTTTCCCGGATGTGCGCCAGGTACAGACAAACAGTTCCAGCGAGATTTTCGAGCAGATGATCCGCATCACGGAGGATGATGTGGTGATCGGCATCAGCTTCCCGCGGTATTCGATGCGTACGATGAAGGCACTGGAATTTGCGAACAGCCGCAAAGCGAAGGTAATTACGATCACAGACAGTGTGCATTCACCGATGAATGTTTATGCAGCCTGTACGCTGATTGCCAAGAGCGATATGGCATCGATCGTCGATTCTCTGGTGGCCCCTTTGAGTGTAATCAATGCGCTTGTCGTGGCGCTCTGCATGAAACGCCAGGCGGATGTGAAAAAGACACTTGAGAGCATGGAAAAACTGTGGGATGAGTACCAGGTTTACAGCAACGATGAAATCAACGGGCTGGACGATGCACGTCCCATGGGCGGAAAAAAGGCAGCTCTGCCGGTAAAGGAGAAAGCATGAGAAAAGCAGCAGTAATCGGCGGAGGCGCCGCCGGAATGATGACCGCCGTGCTTGCCGCCGGCGAAAAGACAGAGATTCATCTCTATGAAAAAAATGAAAAGCTGGGAAAGAAGCTGTTTATCACAGGAAAGGGCCGCTGCAATGTGACAAACGACTGCCCGACAGAAGAGTTCTTCACGAATGTGGTGACAAACCCGAAATTTCTGTACAGCTCCGCCTACAGCTTTGACAGCGCCCAGGTGCAGGAGTTTTTCGAAGCGGCAGGTGTCCGCTTAAAAGTGGAGCGCGGAAACCGTGTATTCCCGGAGTCAGATCACTCCTCGGATATTATCCGCGCGCTGGAGACGGAACTGAAACGGAAAAATGTGCAGGTGCATAAGAATACAAAAGTAAAAGAGCTTCTTTTCGAAGGAGACCGCGTGAAAGGAATCCGCCTGGAAAACGGGAAAGAGCTTTTTTACGATGATGTCGTTGTCGCAACCGGCGGTATGTCGTACCAGACGACGGGGTCGGATGGAGACGGCTACCGTTTCGCAGAAGAGGCAGGACTTGCCGTCACTCCGCTCCGCCCGGCGCTGGTGCCGCTGGAAACAGAGGAAGCGTACATCCGTGAGCTGCAGGGACTCTCCCTGAAAAATGTGACGATGACGATTAAAAACGGCAAAAAGACGCTGTTCGATGGATTCGGCGAGATGCTGTTTACACATTTTGGAATTTCCGGCCCGCTGGGGCTTTCTGCGAGCTCCTACATCGGAAAAGCACTGGAACAGCAGCCGCTGAAAGGATATCTGAACCTGAAGCCGGCACTCACGGAAGAACAGCTGGATGCGCGGATCCTGCGTGAATTTGAAGAAAACCGAAACAAACAGTTCCGCAACGTGATCAACAGTCTGTTCCCGGCGAAACTGCTTCCGGTGATGCTCTCTCTTGGCGGGATCGACCCGTACAAACAGGTCAATGCCGTATCGAAAGCGGAGCGTCAGCACTTTGAAGAGCTGATCACGCATTTCCCGTTTACAGTAACCGGAACACGGGGCTTCCGTGAAGCAATTATCACACAGGGTGGTGTTTCCGTGAAAGAGATCCGTCCGGGCACGATGGAGGCAAAGAAAAAAGAAGGTCTGTACTTCGTAGGAGAAGTGCTCGATCTCGATGCACTGACCGGCGGCTTCAATCTGCAGATTGCCTGGGCAAGTGCCCACGCTGCAGCCGAAGAGATCCGGGCAAAGGAAGAACAGGAATAAAATATGGATCACAGATTTTAGAATTTTCAGGAGGAAGAGAGAAGATGAGATTTAATCTTGCAATTGACGGACCGGCAGGCGCTGGCAAAAGTACAATCGCAAAACGTGTGGCAAAGGAGCTTTCGTTTGTCTACGTTGATACAGGAGCAATGTACCGTGCCATGGGCATCTATTTTTCGGATCTTGGCATTGCACCGGAAGAGCAGGAAAAAATTGAGGCAGCCTGCAAAGATGTGAAAATTTCCATTTCCTACGAAAACGGAGAGCAGCAGGTTTATTTAAACGGCGTCAATGTCACCGGAAGACTGCGCACCGAGGAGGCTGGAAAGATGGCATCCGCGACAAGCGCCTATCTGGAAGTACGGAAAAAACTCGTGGAGCTGCAGCAGGAGATGGCGGAGAATACGGATCTTGTGATGGACGGCCGCGATATCGGAACTGCCGTTCTGCCGAACGCACCGTTGAAAGTCTATCTGACAGCAAGTGCCCATGTCCGCGCACTGCGCCGCTGGAAAGAGCTGACCGAAAAGGGACAGACAGCCGATCTTGCGAAAATCGAGGAAGATATCAATGAGCGTGATTATCAGGACATGCACAGAGAGCATTCCCCGCTGGTACAGGCAGAAGACGCCGTACTCGTTGACAGCTCTGAAATGACGATCGATGAGGTTGTGGAAAAGATCTTAAGCCTTGCCCGCGAGCGCATGTAAACGCGGCAGAGAAAAGAGGAGAAGAAAAACAGATGGAAGTAACTGTTGCAAAAAGTGCAGGCTTCTGCTTCGGCGTCAAACGGGCGGTCGATACGGTATACCGTGAAATTGAGAGCGGTGAAAAGCCGGTCTACACCTTCGGGCCGATTATTCACAACGAACAGGTTGTGGAGGATCTCGAAAACCGCGGTGTGCAGGTGATCCTTTCGGAAGATGAACTAGAGGGGCTTTCTGGCGGAACCGTTGTGATCCGTTCCCATGGCGTATCGCGTGATGTCTGCGAAAAGATCGAAGCGCGCGGCATGAAAATTGTAGATGCGACATGTCCGTTCGTCAAGAAGATCCACCGGATTGTGGATGAAGAGGGAAGAAAAGGCCGCCATGTTGTTATCATCGGAAGCGCGGATCATCCGGAGGTGCAGGGCATCATGGGATGGGCGAGCGGCCCGGTTACCGTGATCCATACCTCCGAAGAAGCAGAGCAGTTTGTGCCGGAAAACGGAAAACCAATATCTATTGTGGCACAGACGACATTTAATTACAACAAATTTAAAGATTTAGTTGAAATTTTTTTGAAAAAGAGTTATGATAGTACTGTTTTAAAGACTATCTGCAACGCTACCGAGGAAAGACAGACGGAAGCGAGAGCAATTGCCAGGAAGGTTGATGCCATGTTTGTCGTGGGAGGCAGACATAGTTCAAACACGCAAAAGCTGTATGAGATATGTAAAGAAGAATGTAAAAATACTTACTTTATAGAGACACTCGTTGATTTGGAATCTAAGCCTTTTCAATCATTTGGTCGCGTAGGTATTACAGCTGGGGCATCCACCCCGAATAAAATAATTGAGGAGGTTCAAAAAATGTCAGAAATGAGTTTTGAACAAATGCTGGATGAATCATTTAAAACAATCAGAAACGGAGAAGTCGTTGAGGGTACTGTAATCGATGTCAAAGACGATCAGATTATCCTGAATATCGGATACAAAGCCGATGGTATTCTTACCAAAAACGAATATTCCAACGATTCTTCCATCGATCTTCACACCGTTGCACAGCCAGGTGACAAAATGGAAGTCAAAGTTCTGAAAGTAAATGATGGAGAGGGACAGGTCCTTCTTACTTACAAGAGACTTGCTGCTGAAAAAGGCAACAAGAGACTCGAGGAAGCATTCGAGAATCATGAAGTTCTGAAAGCAAAAGTAACACAGGTACTGAACGGAGGATTATCCGTAGTTGTTGAGGAGACCAGAGTATTCATTCCGGCCAGCCTTGTATCTGATGTATATGAAAAAGATCTGTCTAAATATGCAGATCAGGAAATTGAATTCGTTATTACCGAGTTCAACCCGAGAAGAAGACGCATCATCGGTGACCGCAAACAGCTCATCGTTGCTGAGAAGAAGAAACTGCAGGAAGAACTGTTCGCACGCATTGCAGTTGGCGATGTTGTAGAGGGAACTGTTAAGAATGTTACCGATTTCGGCGCATTCATCGATCTGGGCGGAGCTGACGGACTGCTTCACATCTCTGAGATGTCCTGGGGCCGCGTAGAGAACCCGAAAAAAGTATTCAAAGTTGGTGAGACTGTAAAAGTTCTGATCAAAGACATCAACGGCGACAAGATCGCTCTTTCCTTAAAATTCCCGGAAGAGAATCCGTGGCTGAACGCTGCTGACAAATACGCTGTAGGCAACGTAGTAGAAGGCTGTGTTGCCCGTATGACTGACTTTGGTGCATTCGTTGAGCTTGAGCCGGGCGTAGATGCTCTGCTTCATGTTTCCCAGATTTCCAGAGAGCATGTTGAGAAACCGTCTGATGCACTGAAAATCGGACAGGAAATCACTGCAAAAGTAGTTGATTTCAACGAGGAAGACAAAAAAATCTCTCTGAGCATGAAAGCTCTGGAAAACGAAGAGCCAGTAGAAGAGTAAGAATAATTTAACTTGCAGGTGCTGCAGTTGGATGATTAGAATGCCGTAGACAACCGGGTTTCCTGAACAGACAGGAAACCTGTTGCCTGCGGTATTTTCTTATCATCCTGTTTTTGGCACCAGAAAAGAAAAAGGGGATGAAAGTTTATGTGGGAGACGAAGATTCTGGGTGTGGATCTGTACCACGTTCTAGCATGGTTCTGGCTGTACAGCTTCTGCGGATGGATCTGGGAGAGTTCCTATGTATCGATCCGGCAGAAAAAACTGGTCAACCGCGGTTTTGTCAATGGTCCGCTGCTGACACTGTACGGCACCGGCGCTGTTATGGTATACTTGATCCTGCGCCCGTTTGAAGCGAACGTCTGGGCACTGTATTTCGGAGGTGTCATTGTAGCGACGGTTCTGGAATATGTAACCGGCGTGCTGATGGAGACCATTTTTCATGCGCACTGGTGGGACTACAGCAATCAGAAGTTTAATTTTCAGGGAAAGATCTGCCTCAGCAGTTCGATTGCCTGGGGATTCTTTACACTGGGGCTGTTCTATATTCTGCAGCCGATTGCCGTGAAAGTAGTGAATCTTGTTTCGGATACTACAGGAGAGATCATTGTTTCCGTTGTTACCGTCTGCTATCTGGTAGATTTTGGATTTTCCGCAGCCGCAGCATTCCAGCTGGGACAGAAGATGCGCAGTCTGGAGAAAACGTGGGGAGAATTTCTGAAATATCTGCAGAAATCCCGCTTTAACCAGCTTGCCGAGGAGATGAATGCGAAAGTACAGCAGTATCGTGCAGAGTATTCCAGAGATAAGATGAAAGAATATCTGGCCGAGAAGCGCCAGACACTGTCTGAGGCAATGGAGCAGATGCAGAAGCTGGAGAAGGAGCGGAAAGAAGCCGAGGGAAGAAGAAATCCGCTTTTCGAGTCGAAGAACCGCCTGATGGAGTTCGGAGCAGAGCAGAAGGAACGCCTGACCGAGTTCGGAGCAGAGCAGAAAGAACGGTTTGCGGCACTTGGATTTGATGTGCGCAGTGATAAGATGCCGGATCTTAAAGAGCTGCTGGAGCGCTTTGACCAGATGACAAAACCGCAGCTTCCGACCAACTGGCTGATGCGCCTGACAACGAAACGTTATCTGCGCGCCTATCCGCATCTGCAGGGAACGCATCATGCTTCTCTGAAAAAGGAAGAAAAAAAGGTAGAAGAGAAAGAAGAGAAAAAATAAAGGACTGCTTGGAAAGGACAGTCCCGGAAAAACGGCCGTGCATGCAAAAACGTGTACGGCTGTTTTATTTTCTGGTTTTGCTATCGCCTTTGAAAAAGAGCTGAAGCTCGGAGCAGAGATACTCTTTCAGGAGATCTTCCTGCGAAAGAAAGGCATCGGACCACTCAAAATAGTAAGGGCGGCTTTTGAAATCCTCGCGGAAGGCCGGGGTGAAAAACTCTTTCTGCTGCGGAAGAAATGTACCGGTCCGCCGCTGATAGCAGTTGGCAGCCTTTGCTTTCTGACGGTGTTCCGGATCGACAAACGCGCCAACGCTCTTGTGAACAGCCTGATCCTCCAGCGGAAGATAATAGTAATTCTTATAGTCCGGGAAGAAATATTTCAGCTCCGCCGTATGCGTCTGCAGGGAGAGAGAAACCCGTGAACCAAAGGCTGTAAGAGAACCATCCGCGCAGACACGGGAGAGGAAAACTGGAACTTCCCGCTCGGGCTGCAGTGAAACTTCCAGTGTCTGTCCGGTAAAACGACACGACTGGACAGAAAAATCGCCGTGAAACAGGGCAGGAAGCGCGAGCAGTTCCAGAACAGAACCCATGCCGAGGACATCCTCATAATTGTGAAGGAAAAGCAGTTCCAGTTTCTTTTCATCCAGTGTCTGAAGATAGTCGTGGTAAACCGAAATCAACTGTTTTCCGTTAAGCTGATCCTTCCGTGGGAATGAGAGATACTGTTCCACATTTTTCTGTTTCATTGAAGAAAGTCCCAGGATTGACTGAAACGGGCGGAGTGCCTGATAAAGATCCAGGGATGCGATTGACGAAAGCGGATCTTCCATCTGATAAAACAGTGCTTTGTGTGTGAGGTAAGGAAGATCAAATGTCGTTCCATTAAAATGCACCAGCTGCTTCACGTCGGAAAGAAACGTGAAAAAAGAGACAAGCATCTCTTTTTCTTCGGTCGGTCGATCAAGAAACCACTGGCGCAGTGTGAAAGCATCCGCGGCCGGGTCAAAGAACAGCGCACCAATCAGATAGAGATGCGAGGTACGCCAGGAAAGGCCGGTCGTCTCAATATCGAAAAAGACATCGCCGTTTCTCAGATACATCTGAAGATTGGCAGAGAGAGCAGCGGGGGTAGAATATATGATCTGCATAAGGTTTTTTGTCTCCTTTGAAAAACTTTTTTGAATCTAAAAATATTATAAGACGAAAAATTCTGACATGCAAGAAAGACAGCGACTAATCGTTGCGTGATGAGAAAAGTTCTGCTATAATAGAATGTGCGTTCGCTTTCGAAAAAAGAAAACGGCGCTTTGGAGGAAAAACATGATTGCATTTATCAAAGGAACTGTAGATTCTCTTTCGGAAGGAAAAATGATTCTCGAAAGCCATGGAATCGGCTATGAGCTGAATATTCCAGCGAGTATGTTCGACGCAGGCATCCGGGAGGGAGAAGAGTTAAAGATATATACCCATATGAGTGTGCGGAACAATGTGCAGGCGAGGGCGCTGGCGGCGGCACTGCCGGAAAAGAACGTCCTGTT
>ENA-USUM01002920-USUM01002920.1-human-gut-metagenome-genome-assembly--contig:-NODE-2920-length-9948-cov-4.428224_pt1 | contig 9948 bp, 10 predicted proteins | sample MGYA00250063_ERZ773402 | MGnify/ENA primary metagenome ERZ773402 (study PRJEB29103, sample SAMN06112030) | human gut metagenome | biome: human gut; feature: ankylosing spondylitis patient; material...
CTCTGGTTTGCCGGTTGTGCCGCCAGGTGCATTGCCGGGTATCTAAGTCTGGATCGGATAAGTGCTGAGTTCCGTCGTAACTGTCCGTATCCACATAAAAAGAAAGAGGCCAACCCCGAAGGACCAGCCTCTTTTATCGCTTTAATAGAAATTCAAATTAAAGTGCACCCACTTCTTTCAAAGCCTCGTTAGTCTTATGAACAGCGGCAGCGCTCTTAGCGAACAACTCTTTCTCCTCAGCTGTCAATTCCAACTCAACGATCTTCTCGATACCGTTCTTGCCAAGGATAACAGGAACACCGATGCAAAGATCAGATTCACCGTACTCACCTTCCAAGTAAACAGAGCAAGGAACCATCTTACCTTGGTTGTGAATGATAGACTCAACAACAAATGCTCCAGCAGCACCCGGTGCATACCAAGCAGAAGTACCTAACAATTTAGTTAATGTAGCGCCACCAACCATTGTGGAAGCAACAACCTCTTGCAATTTCTCTGCGCTTAACAATTTGCTAACAGGGATACCTTTGTAAGTAGCCAAGCGAGCCAACGGAATCATTGTAGTGTCACCGTGACCACCGATTACCATACCCTCAACCTCGTTAGCGTTACAGCCTAGAGCCTGAGATAAGAAATATTTGAAACGAGAGCTATCCAAAGCACCACCCATACCGATGATACGGTTCTTCGGCAAGCCTAAAGACTTCAATGACAAATAAGTCATTGTATCCATCGGGTTAGAGATAACTACCAAGATTGCGTTCGGAGAGTATTTCAAGATGTTTTGAGCTACGCTCTTAACGATACCAGCGTTAACACCGATCAGTTCTTCGCGAGTCATACCCGGTTTACGAGGAATACCAGAAGTGATAACTACAACGTCAGAGTTAGCTGTCTTCTCATAATCGTTTGTGCAACCTACAACCTTAGTATCGAAACCTAGCAATTGAGCGGTCTGCATCATATCCATCGCTTTACCTTCGGATACGCCTTCCTTTACGTCTAGCATTACAACTTCGTCTGCCACTTCATTGAAGGCAAGAACATTTGCGCAAGTAGCGCCTACATTTCCGGCACCAACAACTGTTACTTTTGACATAATAAATAAGTTTTAGTATGTTATTACTTAATAATACGCTATGTTTTTTAACGATGGCAAAGGTACAATCTATTACGGAATAAAGAAATATTTCCGTATATATTTTACGCCTTCCTCAGTTAAATTTATGAATTATGATTTATCATTTATCATCGATGCATAAGTCATAAATCATAATTCATACCTCTTCTCACTCTACATAAAGTACCAGCCCTTTCAGATATTCCCCTTCCGGATGGTAAATGTTGACCGGATGGTCGGCGGGTTGTGTCAGTTGGTGCAGGATACGGACACTACGCCCGGACTGGGCGGCAGCACTGAATACGGCCAGACGGAAGTTTTCCTTGCTTACCACCTGCGAGCAGGAGAAGGTGAACAGGATACCTCCTGGCTTGATCTTTTCGAAAGCGATGGCGTTCAGTTTGCGGTAACCTTGCAAGGCATTGCGCAATACGTTTTTATGTTTGGCGAAAGCTGGTGGATCCAGGATGATGAGATCGTAGTTGCTTCCCATCTTTTCGAGATATTTGAAAGCGTCTTCCGCATAAGCTTCGTGGCGCGGATCACCTGGAAAGTTCAATTCCACGTTCCTGTTGGTCAGCGAGATCGCTTTGGCAGAGCTGTCGACCGAGTGAACGACCTTGGCTCCTCCCCGCATGGCGTAGAACGAGAAGCCGCCAGTGTAGCAGAACATGTTCAGTACGGAACGTCCTTTGGCATAGCGTTCCAGCAACGACCGGTTTTCGCGCTGATCGACAAAGAAACCTGTCTTTTGCCCCTTTTGCCAGTCGACACAGAATTTCAGGCCGTTCTCAAGAGCGATGTCCTCCACTTCACCACCGTACAGGTAGCCGTCTTCGCTGCCTAAGTTGGCCTTGTAAGGCAAAGTCGCTTCCGATTTGTAATATATGTTCTGTAAAGAATCTCCCAACACGGCTTTCAGGGCTTCGGCAATCTGATGGCGTGCATAGTGCATACCGACAGAATGCGCCTGCATGACGGCGGTGTGGGCATACATGTCGATGACTAGTCCCGGAAGATTATCTCCTTCTCCATGCACCAATCGATATGTATTGTTGTTCTCCACTCCGGCAAGTTCCAGTGTCTGGCGCAGTGTGTAAGCGATACGGATGCGTTCTTCCCAGAAAGCGGCATCTATCGTGACCGGCTTGAAAGATAAGATGCGTACGGCGATACTGCCTATCTGATAATGTCCGATACCTAAAAAGCGTCCGTTCGTACCATAAACTTCTACCAAGTCGCCTTCTTCCGGTTCACCTTCGATCGTTTGGATAGCACCGGAGAATACCCACGGGTGGAAACGTAGCAACGATTCCTCTTTTTTCGGTTTGAGAAATACTTTACACTCCTTCATTTATATCTGTTTCAATTGATTGTATATTTTCAGGCAGGCCCATGCGTCAAGGGCTGCATATTTTTTCTGTGCGTCGCTGAGGACGTCGGCTTCCCAGTTGCTCAGACGCTGTCCTTTCGAGATTTTCTTGTTGAAGAGGATGGCGTATATCTTTTGCAGGCTGGCGTCTTCGATGCCGAACTGCCCGACATAATTCTGCAAGTCCAGGAAGTTGGCGGGTTGTATGTCCGTGCGTTTCCGCATCGCCCCGAAATCGTCGCGCAGTGAAAGGCCTATCTTCAGCACCTTTTCATTTGCCAGAAATTCTTCCAATGCTTCCGGAATACCGATCCGGTTCAGGCGGAACAGAAAACAGGCTTCGTCGGTCGATATTTGCATAAGCGATATTTTGTAACGTTGTCCTTTCTTGAAGCTCGGACGGGTTTCCGTGTCGAACCCGACGGACTGGAATTCGGAGAGGTAGCCGACTGCTTTCTCAACATCCCTCAATGTGTCGATCACAATGATCCTTCCGGTAAATTCTTCTAAGGGAAGTTCGGATATTGCCTCTTTTGTTATCGAATGTGTGTATTGTTGTGTCATTCTTCTTTGTCGGTTTCTAAAAGTTCTTCATCGCTGTATCGCACGGCGTGGAGTGCTTTTAATGCGTTTAATAATTGTTGTCCCCAGAATTCGCAGAAGTTTTTACGACACAATACGATTGCCTCGAGCATCACTTCTTCATTGCCTTGACGGAACAGAGAGATGAAATTACCCGTATCTTGGTAAACATCGGCCAGATTCTCCGAGATAAAGGCGGCGATCGGCGTGTCGCTGTATTGCATATCCGGATGGAACGTTTCGAGATAGGAGTCTTTTTCTCCGAGCAGTCCGGCGATCCGGTTGCGGACCGATTCGTACATGTCTTCCGTGACGGTCAATTCCGGTTCCGCATCTTCGTCTTCTTCCGCTTCGGGTAGAAGGGTGGCTTTCAGATACAGCAAGGGCAAGATCTTGACTGCCTTATCCAGAAAGTCGAAAAGACCGGTATTGCCGGCGTTTTCGACAAACGTACAAAATTCCAGTGCAACTGTTACGAATTCCAGCGTATTGCGTTCGTATATCGGGTTGTTCTCTTTTTCCATGCTAATTATCTTAGTAGATACCTTGCGTTTATAATCTGCAAAAGTAGCAATTTTTTCTTTGTAAAGCTAATATAGGATACCGCACCCAAATGTTTTGCCGGAATTTTGAGATTGGAGCCTAAGGGAAATGCGAATGTCGTAGGGAACTTGAAATTTTCTATGTACATTTGCGTGTTGTAAATTTAATTGTGTAATGGCTAAAAAGACGACTGCAAAACAAAATACGAATAACGGGGAAAGTAAATTTAAAGGGATTCGGAACTTTTTTACCAGCGAGCGGACCCGTTTTATTACCGGATTGGTTATTTCCATTGTTACCATATATGTAGGTCTGGCATTGATTTCGTTTTTCTTTACGGGAGGGGCGGATCAGAGCAAGATCGAGAATATCCCGTTGTCGGACCTGGTGATCAATCGTGGATCAGTAGAGAACTGGACGGGGGTGCGCGGGGCTTTCCTTGCCGATTTGCTGATGAACCGGTGGTTTGGGATTTCTTCTTTCCTGATCCTGTTTTTCCTCGGTTCAGTCGGGGCGAAGCTAATGAACCTGAGCCGGGTATCGTTGTTGAAACGATTACTGTACAGTGCGGCCATGCTGATATGGGGATCGTTGTTCTTTGCTTTTATCTTTATCCGCGGATATGAAGATACGTTTATTTATTTGGGGGGACAGCACGGATATTATTTGTCGGAGGTGATGATGAATAATATCGGGATACCGGGAACGGTCCTGCTGCTGGTCGGCTTGTTCCTGATTGTTGCGATCTTCACCAGTAAACGGACGATCCCGTTCCTGCAAAATGTCTTCTCTTTCGGATGGCTAAAGAACCGTTTGAAACGGGATAAGAGTGAAACGACGAAAGTGCCGGAAGAGGAAGAAGAGGTGGAAGGGGAAGCAGAGGTTTATGCCCCTGTTGAAAAAACGGCGGCTGCCCCTCAGCCTGTTGCATATCATGAGACAGTAGAAGAAAACATCGGGCCGGACGAGTATGTTTTCGATACGGAAACCGAGATGCGGAAAGCCGAGGTGGAAACGGAAGTCCCGCAAAAGGATGATTTTGAATTTGAAGTAGCCCGTGGGGATGATCCGGTTGTCGAGGCCGGCAATGGCAATAACACGATTTTCGAAGTGGAAGTGCCCGAAGAAGAGGAGGAATTCGATCAGTCTCAATTGGGTAAATATGATCCACGCTTGGACTTGTCCCGTTATATGTTCCCGACGCTCGACCTGTTGAAATTTTATGATTCGGGCAATGTCGAGGTAAACCGCGAAGAATTGGAAGAGAACCAGCAGATGATCAAGCGGACGTTGGAGGACTTCGGTATCAATATCGCTTCTATCAAGGCGACGGTCGGACCGACGGTTACGCTCTATGAGATCATCCCGGAAGCAGGTGTGCGTATTTCCAAGATTAAGAATCTGGAAGATGACATTGCTTTGAGCCTTTCAGCCTTGCAGATCCGTATTATCGCACCGATGCCGGGTAAAGGAACGATCGGAATCGAGGTCCCGAACAATAAGCCGCAGACTGTTTCGATGCAGTCGGTGGTCGCTTCGCGTAAATTCCAGGAATGTACGTATGATTTGCCGGTGGCGATCGGAAGGACGATTGTCAACGAAGTGTTTATGTTCGACTTGTGCAAGACTCCCCACCTGTTGGTGGCTGGTGCGACCGGACAAGGTAAATCGGTCGGCTTGAATGCGATTATCACCTCTTTGCTGTATAAGAAGCATCCGGCCGAATTGAAGTTCGTGATGGTCGATCCCAAGCAGGTGGAATTTAGCATTTATTCGAAGATCGAACGCCATTATCTGGCGAAATTGCCGAATGCCGATAAACCGATCGTGACGGAGCCGGGGGATGCGGTGGCGACTTTGAACTCTTTGGTGATCGAGATGGAAAATCGTTATAAATTATTGGTGGAGGCTTCGGCGCGTAATATAAAGGAATATAATGAAAAATTCATTTCCCGCCGTCTGAATCCGGAGAAAGGACATCGGTTTCTGCCTTATATCGTTGCAATCGTTGATGAGTTTGCCGACTTGATTGCGACTTCTGGCAAAGAGATCGAGTTGCCGATCTCGCGTATTGCGGCTAAGGCTCGTGCGGTTGGTATCCATATGATCCTGGCAACCCAGCGCCCGGATACGAAAGTGATTACAGGGACGATCAAGAGTAACTTCCCGAGCCGTATTGCGTTTAAGGTGATGTCTCAGATTGACTCCCGTACGATTTTGGATACCCCGGGGGCTAACCGTTTGATCGGTAAGGGAGATATGCTGGTTCTGATTACCGGAAGCAGCGAGCCGACGCGTGTTCAGTGTGCGTTTGTCGATACGCCGGAAGTGGAAGATATCGTGAATTATGTCGGTGCGCAGGTGGCTTATCCGACTGCTTATTTGTTGCCTGAATATATAGGTGAAGGCGGTGAATCTTCTTCGGCCGGGACGGTGGATCTGTCGGATCGAGACCCGTTGTTCGATGAAGCAGCCCGTCTGATCGTGATCCAGCAGCAGGGTTCGACTTCGCTTATCCAGCGAAAGTTTGCAATCGGTTACAACCGTGCAGGTCGCTTGATGGATCAATTGGAGGCGGCGGGTATTGTCGGTCCTTTCGAGGGTAGTAAAGCCCGTCAGGTCTTGATTCAGGACGAATACAGCCTGGAGCAGTTGTTGAATTCGTTGAAATGATTTATGAGTTATGGGGATGGGCTGTTGGTTTATCCATATTGACATGTTTTGAGTGCTATAAGCCCTTTTTGAGATCTGCTAATGATTGGGAGTTTAAATCATAAATAAAAAACGACATGAAAAGAGATAATAAAATAAAAGTTTGCCGCATTTTGGCTGTTGTTTTCCTGTGTTTTTGGACTATATCCGGTGTGAGGGTATTGGCACAGAACGCTACGTCCATTTTGGATAAGGCTGCTTCTGCTTATGAAGATTCTAACGGCTTGACTGCTTACTTTACGATGCAGACACGTTCGGATGTGCAGAAAGTGTCGGAAAGCTTTGATGGTACGATCGATATTAAAGGTGATAAATTCGTACTGAAGACTCCTGATATGATCACTTGGTTTGATGGAACGACACAATGGTCGTTTGTCGAGCGTAATGAGGAAGTCAATGTTTCCACCCCGACCGGCGAGGAGTTGCAGGCTACGAATCCGACCCTGTTGCTCCGTTCCTATGAAAAAGGATTTACCGCTAAATATAAGGGCGAGAGCACGTCTCCGAGCGGCAAAGCTGCTCATGATATCGAGCTGGTTCCTAAAAAGAAAAGCGATATCGTACGGGTGGCATCTGAAGCTGGCAGCCGCCGCACTGTCTTGCGACCGGGCATTCCGGCATCACGCGGTCTTTGGATGCTTCCAGCACCTCCATCAGACGGGCAAAGCCGTAATTTTTCTTCATTTTCATCGCCCGCGCCCGGATCCGATCCCCGATCACGGCATCTTTTACAAACCAGATATAGCCGTCCTGCTTTCCGATCCCGGCTCCATCCTCGCTCATATCTTCGATTGTCAGTTCATATTCATCATTTTTCCTGATTTCCACGTTTTCTTGTAATCCTCATTTTCTTTATTTCGCATCCAGATAATGCGCCCGCTCTCCGCCAATATATTTCAGCCTCGTTCTCGCACACGTCACATGGGCGCCGCCGATCGCACGGATCGAGGTCCGCACCGGAACTGCAACCGGGCGCAGGTGCATACCGATAAAAGTGTCTCCGATGTCGATGCCCGCGTGTGCCTGAATCCGCTCTACGGCTGCCGGATGTTCAAATCCCGCATAGGCTGCCGTTGCAAAGGAACCGCCTGCTTTTAGCTGCGGCACAACGTTTACCATCTCCAGACCATATTTTTCCGCCGCTTCTTCTTCCACAATCAGCGCCCGGTTCAGATGTTCACAGCACTGTGCCGCCAGATAAAGTTCCTGCGACTTTGTGACTGCATACAGCTCCTCAAACACCGCTTTTCCGATCTCGGCGCTGGAATAGGAACCGATCTTATGCGATGCTATCTCGCTGGACGAACATCCGACCACCAAAATCTGTCCCGGCTTCATATTTGCCGCACTGAGAAGTTCCTCTGCGGCAATCCGTACCTCCTGGCGCAGCTCCTCTAACTGTCCTGCTGTCTCTATTTCTTTTGAAATTCCTGTTGCACTCATCCTGCTGCCTCCTGATTTAATGCCAGAAAAAGCCGCGGACCAAACAGGCTGAGCCCGCCGCAGCTTTTCCAAAATTTTTATTTACATTCCCTTACTTCCGGTAAAACTCCTGAATCCGATCCAGCCTCGCCGTCATGCCGCCCAGCAGCATATCCGCCGCCGCAAATGCCGCCATCGTCTCAACCACGACAACCGCTCTCGGCACAATGATCGGATCATGGCGTCCCTTGATGCTGATGCCGATCTCCTCGCCGCTCTTATTGACGGTTCTCTGCTCTGCGGCAATTGACGGGGTCGGTTTAAATGCCGCACGGAACACAACTTCGCTTCCATCCGTCATACCGCCTAAAATGCCACCTGCATGGTTCGTCGCCTTGCCGATGCTTCCATCCGGATCCATGACAAATGCGTCGTTGTTCTCGCTTCCTGCCATCTGCGCCGCATGAAATCCCTCTCCGATCTCGAAGCCTTTAACGGCACCGATCGAGCAGATTGCCTTTGCCAGGTTCGCATTAAATTTATCAAAAACCGGTTCACCAAGCCCTGCCGGAAGACCGGCAATCACGCATTCCACGATACCGCCAGCAGAATCTTTCTCCGCCATCTTCCTTTCCAGATACTGCTCTGCCTCTGCGGCTGCGGCAGCATCCGGCATATACAGCTTATTCTTTTCACATTCTGCCAAATCAAACCGATCCGGCGCCACTTCCACCGGTCCGATCGCTTTCGTGTATGCTTTTACCTGAATGTTCAAGGATTCCAGCAGCTTTGCCGCGATAGCGCCTGCTGCCACGCGTCCGATCGTCTCGCGTCCCGAAGAACGTCCGCCGCCCCGATAATCCCGGAAACCGTATTTTTCATCGAAGGTATAATCCGCATGTCCGGGACGGTAATAACTGGCGATCTCACTGTAATCCTTCGAATGCTGATCCTGGTTCCGCACCAACATCGAGATCGGCGTGCCCGTCGTCCGCCCTTCAAAAACGCCTGACAGGATCTCCACCGTATCGCTCTCGCTGCGCTTCGTCGTAAAACGGCTCTGCCCCGGTTTGCGGCGGTCCAGATAACGCTGAACGTCTTCCTCACAAAGCGCAAGCCCCGCCGGACAGCCATCTACGACCACGCCCACGCCTGCGCCGTGGGATTCGCCCCACGTTGTCATTGTCAGTATTTTTCCGTATGTTGATCCTGCCATTCTCGCTATTAACTCCTTCTGCCATTTAGTCTGCTTTCTTTCCTCTCGTAGGTACCTTTGTAATCACACAGCAGTTTGGCTCATTCACCGAAATACTGCGTCCGCTCATCACCAGCAGTTTCTCCTTATATTCCATCTGTAAGAAAGAAATTCTGTTAATGCAGTGGTTGATCGACGCCAGATGGTTTCCATCCGGGAAAATCGCGATATCTTTCGGGTAATCTCCACTGATCGGCAGACAGCAGAGCAGCTTCAAAAGCCCCGTCTGTGCATCGCGCTCGTAGACACTGACTGAATTATCGCCCGCATTGCTGCAGAACAGATGTGTCTCGTCCTCGGACATCCGGATCGTGCACGCTGCAGTCAGCTGGCTGGTGCGCTCCGGTGCGGTCGATGGGATCGTCTGGATCTTCTCGATCTTCGGCACACGATCGCCCGTTTCATACGTGTATACATCAATCACATTTTTGATTTCATACATCAAATACAAGAATTTTCCATCCTTGCTGAACATGAAATGTCTCGGACCAGATTCCAAATCACAGCGGATCGCGTCCACCAATGAAAGGGTTCCCTTCTCGCCATCAAACCTGTAAATCTTGACCTGGTCAATTCCCAAATCGGCTACCAGCAGGAATCTGCCATCCGGTGTGCGCTCCGCACAGCTCACATGCGGGCGGAACGTGCGCTCTGCCACGCTTCCAAGTCCCTTGTGGTAAACGCCGTCGGTCACTTCCCCGATAGAACCGTCCGGTTTCAGGCGGACCACCGTCTCCTTGCCGTCATGATAGCCGGATACGAAGATAAACTTGTCCTCCGCATCGGTCGCAATATGGCAGCCGCGCATCGCCTTGATATTTGCGCTGTTCACACGGCTGAGTGCGCCATTTTCCAGAATCCGGAACCTACGCCAAGAACGCACAGGTCGTTGTGGTGAAGGACGGCACCGACTACACCTCCACCGCCGATCTGGCGGACAAG
>ENA-USUM01002926-USUM01002926.1-human-gut-metagenome-genome-assembly--contig:-NODE-2926-length-9932-cov-5.830036_pt1 | contig 9932 bp, 8 predicted proteins | sample MGYA00250063_ERZ773402 | MGnify/ENA primary metagenome ERZ773402 (study PRJEB29103, sample SAMN06112030) | human gut metagenome | biome: human gut; feature: ankylosing spondylitis patient; material...
AAAAGGTAGGATAAGCTGAAGTAAGCTCACCACCAACATGCCCAATATCAGCTGAAACAACTCTTTCCTATAGGGAGCCTCATGCATCTTGTCCACGAAAGCCATCAGATCCTTCGGGGTGCCGTAGCGGCTGGTGGGGGCGAAATAGCCCGTCACCTGATAGCCCCAGCTGCCATCGTATTTCCGAATTTATCCATTGTAAAACAGATGTATATACGAAGTTTGGTACGAATACTGTTGAATGTTCCTGCAGTCCTGCTGTATCTGTGGTTTACGCGTCCTTATATGCGTACAGTGCCCGGAGACAGAAAACGGACCTGGTACTCTATTTCCCTCGTGTCCTTTCTGTTTTTAACCGTGTTTGCAACGCTTATCAACTTCCTCATGCATGATGGTCATACCGTCGAACAGATGATCCTGTTTATCACAACCATGATGATTTATTGTGCAGTACTGTGGATTGTATTTGGCACGATCCAACACATGAATGCCGAAGTGAAGATGGAACTGATCACTCAAAATGTACAATACCTGCAAGGACAGCTTGCCATGGCCAAAGAACATGCATCAACCGCCAAAGCCATGCGTCATGATTTTCGACATCACATGCAAAATATTGACCTGCTTCTGAAACAACAGAAGCCACAAGAAGCGATACATTATATAGAAGAATTTATCCAAAGCCTGGATGCGGCAAGTCAGATTGATTTTTGCCCACATATTACAGCCAACGCCATTTTAAACAACTTTTATAATCAAGCACAGAAAGAAGGAATTACGATCTCTATAACTGCCGACACACCGGAGCATATAACAATTGCAGATATGGATTTTGTTGCGATCCTTTCAAATCTTCTGGAAAATGCAGTAAACGGATGTATCGAATGCGGTTCCCGGGATGTGTCTATGTAAAACCGGGTGCTACGTTGACAATTGAAGCTGGAACGGTCATCAAGGGTATATCTGTTTCTTCCGGTGAAAAGGCTGCCTCTTTGATTATCGAACCGGGTGCGAAGATCATGGCTGAAGGTACGGTTGACAAACCGATCGTCTTTACTTCCGATAAAGAACCGGGCAAGCGTGCGACGGGAGACTGGGGAGGTTTGATTATCTGCGGTAATGCTCGTGTAAACCAGACAAAAAGACCGGTTATCGAGGGTGGACCCGGAACGGAATATGGTAACACGACCTCCGATGAATTTAATGGTGAAAGCTCTGGTAAGTTGAAATATGTCCGTATTGAATTTGCTGGCTATCCTTTGGAACCCGACAAGGAGATCAACGGTCTGACATTCGGTGGTGTCGGTAGTGGTACGGAAGTGGAGTTCGTACAGGTGTCTTATTCTAATGACGATTCGTATGAATGGTTCGGTGGAACGGTCAATGCTAAGCATTTGGTTGCTTACAAAGGTTGGGACGATGATTTCGATACCGATTACGGCTATACGGGTAACTTGCAGTTTCTGTTGAGTGTGCGTGACAAGGACATCGCTGATACTTCCGACTCTAACGGCTTCGAATCCGATAATGATGCAAGTGGTTCTTCCAATACCCCGCTTACGAAGCCTGTCTTCTCCAACGTGACTTTGATCGGTCCGTTCTATGGAAAGGTTTCTGATATGACACAAGCCGAGGTTGAAGCAAAGACAGCCGATGCCGCTAATGGAGCCAAAGGAGGTAAATTCCAGGCTGCCATGCACCTGCGCCGTAATTCGAGTTTGAATGTCTACAACTCCGTATTCACGGGATGGCCTTACGGACTTCGTGCAACGGATAAGAAAGGTACGGCAAATGATGGTATCGCCGTTAAGAATGTAATCTTTGCCGGTATGTGGAAGAACTTCTACGATGACGAAAAGGTAAGCGAGAACTTCTTCAACCGCGCTGGTAACAATACTACTTTGGCAACCACCAACGAAATTATTTCAAAAGACGGTGACTATTCTTCTGTTGTTGCTTCTGCCGTACAAGGAGCCGAATTTGTTGATGAAGTCTTGAATAACAGCTTCTTTGAAAAAGTAACTTACAAAGGAGCTTTTGATGGAACAAACGATTGGACAGCCGGTTGGACAAACTGGGATCCTCAGAACACTGAATATTAAAAAGATGATAAAGAGATTATTATTGACATCAACATTATTGGCAAGTTCTGCCCTGGCAATCCAGGCGCAGGACTTGTTCCTTAGTGAAGGCCAGTATTATACGGACGAGTCTCAAACAACTCCTTACACTGGCCGCTATACCGAGTTTTACGATTATGTTATGTTGAAGATGGAGCTTTTCCTCAAAGACGGCCGTCCCGAAGGAACTTATGTGATTTACTATCCTGATGGCAAGATTGCGGAAGTCCGTTCTTACTATCACGGCATTTTTCATGGAGAATGGCGTACTTATAACGAAGCCGGGCAACTGACCGGTATCGCTTCCTATAAAGATGGGCAAAAAGACGGACCTTGGCGGGTGTGGAACGATAAAGGCATTCTTCGTTTCGAAATGTTTTATGCTAAAGGAAGGAAAAGCGGCATTTGGCGTACTTGGGATGATGATGGCAAGCTGTTGACGGAAGAGAAGCAAGAGGAGTAAGCGTGGGGATCACCATTGCATTCTGCGTAGGCATTGCAGTATTCCTGCAAAACTTATGCAGAATGCAATAAAAAGGCTATCGGTTCCCTAAATCGTCATACAAGGTTTGCAAGAGTGCCTTTCCTTTGCGGAGTCGCAAGTCACTGCCTTTTCGGGGGGCTTCGATCAGAGGTTTGTTCCCTTCGTTGTCATAGACGGATATACCGGTGCTGTCGATAAACCCGAATCCGTTAGAATAAGTATAGAATGCATATTCCGGATAATCGGGACTTAGGATGTTCCGGCTGAAAGTGAAAGTGTCGTGATCGATCCCTAACTGGTTCAATAGGGTGGCGGCAAGATCCGTCTGATTGGCTAATTTGTCAATCACGACAGGTTCTTTCACCGCACCGCCGATCCAAAGCATCGGAATATGGTAGCGGCGAGGTTCATAGTTGACCACATCTTTCGGATAAGGATATCCGTGGTCGGAAACGAAAATAACCAGCGTGTTTTTCCATACAGGCAATTCTTTCAATTTGTCTATGAAGTTGCCGATACAACTGTCCGTGAAGGCAACCGAGTTCGGATACAGCCCCATTTCGTCCAACCGGTGGTAGGGAACTTCAAACGGCTCATGGCTGCTTAACGTCAGGAAAGTGCTGAGCCAGGGAGCTTGGTTGTCCCGGTTTTTGATGTCTTCGTACAGGTGGCGGAACGTAATATCGTCGTTCGCTCCCCATTTACTCAAGCGGCTGGTGAGCGGAAAGTCACGGTCTGCCGTGATCCGGCTGTAACCGGAACTGAAGAAATAACTCTGCATATTGGTAAAGTTGATATCGCCTCCGTACAGCATGTCGGCAACATATCCTTCGTTTGTCAGAGTTTTGGCGATAGAGGGGAGTGTTTGGCTTTTTGCCGGATACTTCATGATGGAAGTGGTCGGCTGTGCCAAATATCCGTTCAACACCGAAACGATTCCTCTGTCTGTCCGGAACGAATTGGCATACATGTTTGTGAAAAGTACTCCTTCCCGACTCAATCGGTTCAGGTTAGGCGTGATGATGGAATCTCCGCCGACCGCTCCGATCGCGTTTGCCGAGAAACTTTCCATCAGGATAATCAATATATTCGGTCGTGAGGTATTGAGAAGGGATTGCAGAGGCTTTTGCTGTAAATCTGCATCTGCGGGATTCGTCCCTTTGTGTCCCCGCGTCGAGTGCGGAGACAAAGTATCCATTACCTCCTTCCTTTCCTCTTCCGGGAAAAAATTGAACTGTGCCGCAAAATCCTGTTGCTTGCTAAGTGAAGCGATCAGGCTGAAACAAGGATTGATTGCCGAATGGTTGAGGAATTGGTTTTGGCTGAAATATACCATCCCCACGTTCGCCGTCGAAGTCGTTACGCCTCCTCGTATCGGAATGAAGAGTATCCCTCCTGACAGGATAATGATAAGGCTTCCGCCCAATCGTTTTCTCACCTGTGTTTCTGGGAAGAGCGGAACGATAAACCTCTTCAACACCCAATATATCCCGAAAGCATATACGGCGAACATCAGCAATTGGGCAAAGAATTGCCCCAGCGGTACACTTGCCATCGCATCGCCGGGTGATTGAAGATAGAAGAAAAGAGTCGCATCCAGCCTGAATCCCCAGTAGCCGTATAAAGCCACATCCACGGAAAAGATCGCTGCGATCAATACCGCCATGATTCCGAAATATCCTTTCAGCAGTTTCCTGTAAAAAGACCCCGGCAACCATACCGAAACTAACGTCATCAGCAAAGGTAACGCCGTCAGATAGCCGGCTATCGTACAGTCCAACAGTAACCCGTGTGTAATTACCTTAAGGTAATCGATTAGCGAACATCCGCTCGCTAAGGCATGGTGGTACAGCATAAACACAGGCTTCTGGATTGCCAGTAGCGGTAACCACATGAAATATAGGGCAAGGAGAAAGAGGATTCTTTTTTTCATATACAGGGAAGGTATCGGAAAAAGAACCAGATATGTCATCCACATATCTGGTTCTTTTTCTGGAAAGTTATCGATGCTTGTTTATTTATAAAGCTTTTCTCTCAGCTCGGCAACCATCGGATCGGTAATATAATCGTCGTATTCCATTATACGGTCGATGATGCCGTTCGGAGTCAGCTCGATGATGCGGTTGGCAACCGTCTGGATGAACTCGTGGTCATGGCTGGAGAACAGGATGTTTCCTTTGAATGACTGCAATGTGTTGTTGAACGCTTGGATGGATTCCAAATCCAGATGGTTGGTCGGCGTGTCGAGGATGATACAGTTGGCATCCGTCAACATCATGCGGGAGATCATACAAAGCATATTTTCAACTCCGGAAAGTACACTCACTTTCTTCAACAGCTCTTCGCCGGAAAACAGCATACGTCCGAGGAAGCCTTTCAGGAAGACCTCGTTCGTGTCGGGCGAGAACTGGCTCAGCCAGTCGATCAGGTTATAATCCGAGTTGAAATACTTGGAGTTGTCGAGCGGCAGATAGGTCGTCGTGATGGTTTGTCCCCATTGGTACGTTCCGGCATCGGCCTTTTCTTCTCCGTTGATGATTTGGAAAAGGGCGGTCATCGCACGCGGGTCGTGACTGATGAATACGATCTTGTCGTCTTTCTCCACGTTGAAGTTGAGGTCCTGGAAAAGGACTTTCCCGTCGATGGACTTTGTCAGCCCCTTTACTTCCAATATCTGGTTGCCCGGTTCGCGGTTGGGCGTGAACAGGATACCCGGATAGCGTCGTGAAGAAGGCTTGATCTCTTCGATGTTCAGTTTCTCCAACATCTTCTTGCGGCTGGTTGTCTGTTTAGACTTCGCTACGTTGGCACTGAAACGGCGGATGAACTCTTCCAATTCTTTCTTCTTTTCTTCCGCTTTCTTATTCTGGTTCTGCTGCTGGCGGAGTGCTAACTGGCTGGATTCGTACCAGAAGCTATAGTTTCCGGCGAACATCTGCAGTTTACCGAAGTCGATATCTACCGTATGCGTACAGACAGAGTCGAGGAAGTGACGGTCGTGGCTGACAACCAACACGGTGTGTTCGAAGTTCGCCAGATAGTTTTCAAGCCACATGACGGTTTCAAGGTCGAGGTCGTTGGTCGGCTCGTCCAGCAACAGGTTATCAGGCTGTCCGAAGAGGGCTCGTGCCAGCAGGACACGTACTTTCTGTTTACCGCTCATGTCTTTCATCAGCGTGTAGTGGAATTCTTCCGCGATACCCAAGCCGCTCAACAGGGCGGCGGCATCACTTTCGGCATTCCAGCCTTCCATCTCGGCGAACTTCTCTTCCAGTTCCGATACGCGGATACCGTCGGCATCGCTGAAATCAGGTTTTGCATACAGGGCGTTTTTCTCGCTCATCACCTCCCAAAGGGTGGTGTGTCCCATCAACACTGTGTCCATTACGGTGTATTCATCAAATGCGAAGTGGTCCTGACTCAATACGGAAAGGCGTTCACCCGGTCCTAAAGACACTGTTCCGCGTGTAGGATCCAGCTGTTTGCTGATAACACGGAGGAATGTTGATTTACCGGCGCCGTTAGCCCCGATGATACCGTAGCAGTTGCCCGGCGTGAACTTCATATTGACATCCTGAAACAGGATACGTTTTCCGAACTGTACGTCCAGATTGTTAACCGTTATCATATCTTATATACCTATTAATTTGCTTTTGAATGGGCAAAGGTACGAAAAATATCGCAAACCCATAGCTTTATGGATACTAACGCATAGGGTTAGCTTCTGTAAAGCTATGGGTTTGTTATTCCTTTCTGAAGTTTTATTTATACAATCCTTCTCTTGACAGCAGATGCTCCAAGTTGGCTACTCCCAGCGTCACGATCGCCATTACTGTAGCGGCATGTTCCTGATATTCCGGGATGCTTTTGCTGTAAGTGTCGCGTTCGGTGTGCCAGATCTCACCGTAGTTGAAGTTGTATCCTTTGATGTCCTTTTCGTTGAAGGCGATGGCCGGGACTGCTTCGACAGCAAAAACGGATGCATCCGTACCGGCAGGTTTGGCAGGTTTGGTGAATGGGCCGGCTTCTTTCACTTCGAACGGATAGTCGGGATGGATCTTCTTGACGGGCGCGCATATCTTCACGAAGTCCTGATACATCGCTTTCGGAACATTGAGTCCGACGGGAGGTGTCGGGCCTCCGTCGCGGTTGAACAAGTTGGAGATTTTATCTAATTTATCTTTATTGGCTTTCACCCAGGCTGTAGAACCTAACAATCCGAATTCTTCGCCAGCAAAAGCACAGAATAACATCGTCCGTTTAGGCTTCGCACCGGATTTCATGATCATGCGGGCCGCTTCCATCACCGGAGTGACGCCGGAACCGCAGTCCACGCCACCTGTCGCCACGTCGAACGCATCCAGATGACCACTCGCCATCACATACTCGTCCGGATATTTACAGCCTTTGATCTTACCGATCACATTATAGTATTTTACCGGTCCCATACGAAAATGGTTACGGATATCGAACTCAAGGAAGAAGGTGCGGCGTTCCTTTACCATCTTCTTGATGGCCGCATACTGGTGTTCGTCTAACTTGATGTCGCAGACTTCCGGCAGGTTGTCAAACGTGAAAGTCGGATCGTGTATGATTGCCTTGTCATAGAGGGCACGCAAAGGGACGGTGGCCGATTGGATAAAACCCAATACGCCGGCTTCGCACATCTGTTTGTAGAACAAGGCCGGGACATCCTCTTTCAATGGCAGCAGCGGGTTGTCGGTATTGTTGCGCCAGTTATCCTCCATGATCTGGCGGTTCTTTTTGGCCGTTTCGTTGTTTTCGGAAATGATGGCGGCACGGATGGAGTCGCCTTTGGCGGACCGGTCGACCGGCCAGCCGACATTCTTCCCGTTGATCAGCACCCAAGCCCCTTTTAGTTGTCCTTTCATGCGGTCGAACTCGCTTTGGGTAAGCGGTTCCTGTAAGACATGTCCGCGTTGTACACCCTTTGTTCCGGCGGTGTAGGAGGGAGTGACGAAATGCAGTTCCATCCCGTTTTCTCCCAACAGTTTGCCGAACCACGGTCCTCGGTTGAAGCCGACCGGCAGCGTGCCGGCCTCTTGTAGTTCTACTTCCAGTCCCCATTCCGTAAATTTCGAGGCAACCCATTCAACTGCATTATCGTATGCGTTCGAGCCGATCACACGGCCGCCGATGCGGTTGGTGAGTACATCTAAATGATCCATCACTTGATTATCCGTTTGACCGATTTCGATGATTTTGTTTACAGCTGCGTCCTGTGCCGTGACCGAATGAACAGTCATGCAAGCCATCGAAGCCCAAATAAGTAAAGTCCGTTTCATATTGTGTGTTTTTATGGTAATGCAAATTAAGATATAAAAAGCGTCTGCTCCAAATCTCCGCAAAGGTAAAAGTAGGCTTCAGGCAGGAATGACAACGTGTGTAAGGTCCCATTGTTATCTTCATCACGTTGCCGTTTAGGTTTCTTAATAAGGTAAATGCGAGGTGTATTCTTAGATTATACTTACTTTTGTATTTGAAACAGAAATAGGAATATGATATTTTACTTTACTGGAACTGGAAACTCTCTTTGGGTGGCAAAGGCTCTGAGTGAGGCGCTGGGAGAACAGTTGGTTTCAATTGCAGAAGAACTGCATAAGGAAAAGGATGGTTGGGGCTATCCGGTTCGTCCGGATGAAAAGATATTGTTTGTCTATCCTGTGCATTCCTGGGGACCGGCGGTGTCTGTGACCCGTTTTATCTCTCGTCTGACTTTAAACGGATATACTGGACAATCGGTCTATTCCGTTTCTACCTGTGGAGATGAATGCGGATATACAGATCGACTGATCGGGAAAGCTTTGGAAAAAAGAGCGATATCGCTAACGGCAGCATACTCTGTCATTATGCCGAACAACTATATCTTGCTGCCTGGTTTCGATGTAGACGACAAAGATGTGGAGGAACGGAAACTGCAGGATGCCCCGGCACGTGTGGCCGAGATTATCGAAGCGATCCGGGAGCATGGGCAGGACGCTTTGTATCATACAGGAAGCATGCCCGGTTTGAAAAGCTACTGGATTTATCCTCTTTTTGCCCATCTGCCTATCGGAAGTAATTCTTTCCGGGTGACGGATGCTTGTATTTCCTGTGGGTTATGTGAACGGATTTGTCCGACCGGAACGATCAGCATGCAGGCAGGGAAGCCTGTTTGGACGGATACCTGTGTGCAGTGTGTCGCTTGCATCCACCGCTGTCCGGTTCGTGCGATCGAATATGGAAAGGGAACGCTGAAAAAAGGGCGATATCATCACCCTGAGATTAAATAATAAACGAAACAGATAAAAATGAAACGATTAGTAGCGACAGCCCTGGTGGCCCTGATGTTGGCGAGTTGCCAGGAAGCACCGAAAGGTTATGTGATAAATGGAGAAGTGACCGGCAGGACGGAAGGGAAAGTCTATCTCAAGTCCTTCCGGAATAAGATGTTTTTTGATGTCGATACGGCAGAATTAAAAGAGGGAAAATTTACTTTTAAGGGAGAAGTGGATCAGCCTTTATTGTTTGGTCTGGCAACAGAAGATATGAATTATCCGGTTCAGTTCTTTGTCGAAAATACGAATATGGATGTGAGGATAAGTAATGACGGCGAAACGATTACGGTCCGTAATTCTCCTGTCAATACAATCTTTCAGGAGAATGCCGAGAAGGTTTTTGAAGAAGGGTATGACATAGACAGTCTGATCACCAAGTATCCGGCTTCGCCTGCCGCCGCTTTTTATCTGTATCGTTACTTTACTTACCAGTTGCCGCTGGATGAACTGAAAGCGACTCGTGCCAAGATTTCTTCCGAACTGGCCGGTTGCCCGTATGTAAAAGATTTGGATGGTATTATCAAGCAGTTGGAAAATGTGCAGATAGGGAAGGTGGCTCCTGAATTTTCGTTGCCAGATACGGCGGGAGTATCTGTTTCGCTTTCTGATTTCAGAGGTAAATATGTACTGTTGGATTTCTGGGCATCCTGGTGTCCTCCTTGTCGTCGCGAGAATCCGAATGTGGTAAAGGCGTTTAATGAATATAAAGATAAAAACTTTACGATTGTGGGGATTTCCCTGGATAAGGATAAAAGCAAGTGGATGAAAGCGATTGCCGACGATAATCTGGCTTGGACACATCTTTCCGATTTGAAATATTGGGATTCGGAAATTCCGGCTCTTTACGGGGTTCGTGGTATTCCGGCCAATGTCCTGCTGGATCCTGATGGAGTGATTGTCGCTAAAAACATAACTGGCGAGTATTTGCACAAAAAACTGAAAGAAGTAATCAAATAAACGATGTGGAAGTACGGTTTTCTGACTTTGTTC
>ENA-USUM01002927-USUM01002927.1-human-gut-metagenome-genome-assembly--contig:-NODE-2927-length-9930-cov-15.828986_pt1 | contig 9930 bp, 7 predicted proteins | sample MGYA00250063_ERZ773402 | MGnify/ENA primary metagenome ERZ773402 (study PRJEB29103, sample SAMN06112030) | human gut metagenome | biome: human gut; feature: ankylosing spondylitis patient; material...
GGAGAGAACTATGGGAGAGAATGAAATCAGGAATTTAGCGGATTCCCATGCGGGAATAGATGAATGGAAGAAAGCTGGATTTAACGAACTTCAGGTGCTTGAGATTACTAAAGGTAATGATAATGGCGTTGATATTTCTATATATGCCAGTCCCGAATATAATTCAAGGCAGATGAAGGTTATAAGAATGGCACTTGAGGAAGGAATTGATGTAAGTGCTATGGCAGATCCGGAGTATAATTATATGCAGATGGAGCAGATTAAAGAAGGCATAAAAGAGGGTATTGATTTATCGCTTATATGCAATCCGAAGTACGATTATTCTGTTATGAGAGAGATTCGTCTTGCATTAAAGTACAGATTTGATCTTACAAGATATGCAAAGCTTGGATATTCTGGTGAGGTGTTAAGACAGATAAGACTGGCTAAGAGAGATGATGTTGATTTAACATTTTTTGTTGATGAGAATTTCGATGCACACCAGCTTAACGAGATTAGGATAGGATTGTTAAAATGTGTAGATGTATCCAAGTATATGCTTCACGAATATACAGCAGACCAGATGAGACAGTTAAGGTTAGGACTTGAGGCTGGAATAGATATTACCAAGTATAATATGATAGGTTTCTCCTCAGGACAGATGGAACAGATAAGATTAGGAGAAGAAGAAGGAATAGACGTAAGTCCATATGCAGATCCATTTATCAATGCTGTCCAGATGAAAGAGATGAGAGAACAGATTGAGAATGATGGCAAGGTTCAGGAAGAACCACAGCTTAATGAACTTCAAAGTCAGGAGATACTGCTTGGACTTCAGAGTGGTGTAGATGTAAGCGTATACGCCGATGCAAGATATACTTGCAGACAGATGGAGCAGATAAGAATAATGCTTGAGAGGGGTCTTGATCCTTCGGAATTATTAGTACATAAAGACCAGTAATTAAGGACATACATATAAGGGGAATTCGATTATAAAGATGACATAAGACAATGTGCTATGGTTGATTGGAGGAGTCAGAATTGAATGATGTACTTAGAGAACAGATACAGTTAAATACCAAAGAAGTAGTTGTCAATGTTGATAATGATCATATGAAAGCAAGTATAGTCCTTAATGGCATAGGCAGTGATGAAGCTTATACATACGAGGAGATTGCAGACAAGCTTTCACAGGCAGGTGTGCGTACAGGAATTAATGAAGCGAGAATACGCGAAGTTATTCTTAATAAGCTGTACGATATTGAAATCGTGGTAGCAGAAGGCAAAAGTGCAGTTAACGGTACTGATGGTTATTACAACTTCTTCTTTGATTCAGAGTATGAAAGAGATAATAAGCCTACATTAAGAGAAGATGGTTCTGTTGATTATTTTAATGTAAAGCTTTTTGAGAAGGTTAATAAAGATGATAAGCTTGCAGAGTATATAGAACCTACCAAGGGTGAATTTGGATATGATATATTTGGAAAGCTTTTAGTTCCAAAGCCAGGAAGACCAGGACCTAAGTTAAGAGGCAAGGGCTTTACAGTGTCAGAGGACGGCAAGTCTTATTATGCCCAGTTAAGCGGTAAAGTAGAATATCGTAACTACGACCTTAATGTAAGTAATGTATATAATGTCAGCGGTGATGTTGATGTTGGAACAGGAAGCATAGATTTTAATGGTGACGTAGAGATTAACGGAAGTGTCAGAGGCAGTGTCAAGATACACGCTATGGGTAATATATACATAGGTGGATATGTTGAAGATGCAGATATATGGTCAGGACAGGATATCATTATACAGGATGGTGTTAATGCAGGTGAGAACGGAAGAATTGAAGCTATGGGCAATATATCAGCAAGGTTTTTCGAGAATGCACATATTATAAGCCATAGTGATATAAAGTGTGATTATATGCTTAATACAACAGCTTTGGCATATGGCGGAATATATCTTGAGGGCAAGAGAGGTTCTGTAATAGGCGGAGATGTCACAGGCGTAAGGGGCATATGTATTAAAGCTTGTGGAAGTGAGTCTTATTCTAAGACTGTATTAAGAGTTGGTGTAACTAAGGAGATAAGCAGTGAATATGCCAAGGTGCTTATGGTGCTTAAGGATATAGATACGCAGATAGACAGATTTAATCAGGCTTTACAGAAGCTTGATATATTAAAGAAGGCAGGTTCTGATAAGTTTGATGAAACACTTAACAGAAAGCTGTTGCAGTCAAAGATTGTTAAGACAGCAGAGAAAGCCAAATATGAAGAAAAAAGCCGTAATCTTTATACACTTGTAAGGGAGTCAGACAGGGCAGTTGTAAGGATTGATAAGAATATATATCCAGGAAGCCGTGTATTTATGGGCGATAAGACATATGTTCCTAGTACCGTATTTACGCATATTGCTTTAAAGAAGACTTCACAGGGTGTATTGATAAGAAATTATGATTCTATGTAGTGAGAATATATTTACAGAGGTTAGTTTATGATAGAAGAGGTTGTTTCAATAGAGCTTCCCGTGCATGAGAGAATGGTTATTAAGAAGAACAGGCTCACACCGAAAGATTATGCTGGCGAGCCTGTTCCAAGAATATCTATTGTTACAGGAATACATGGTGATGAGCTTGATGGGCAGTATGTGTGCTACGAAGTCATAAGACGTGTTAATAATAATCTGGAAAGATTAAAAGGAATTATAGATATATATCCAGATGTAAATCCCCTTGGAATAGATACAGGTTCAAGGGGAATTCCTATGTTTGAGCTTGATATGAACAGAGTATTTCCAGGTGATAATAATGGAGCTGTGGCAGAGAGTGTTGCGGCAGGAATTGTCAACGATATAATTGGAAGTGATTTCTGTCTTGATATTCATTCAAGCAATATATTTGTAAGAGAGATGCCGCAGGTAAGACTAAATGAAGAAAATGCGGAAAGACTGCTTCCATTTGCAAAGATGTTAAATGCGGATTTTGTATGGATATTTTCATCAATAACAGTGCTTGATGCGACACTGGCATACAGCCTTAATCATCTTGGTGTACCTACGCTTGTAGCAGAGATGGGCGTTGGTAACAGAATTAACAGGGAATACAGCCAGCAGCTTATTGATGGAATATTTAACCTTATGAGTAATCTTGGAATATGGGAAATACCAGAGGCTGATAATAAAATAGCTGTCAGAGAGCCTATTATCTCAACAGAGGGGGAAGTTAATTTCCTGACAGCGAAGGAAAGCGGAATATTTGTTCCATCTATTAATTCATGTGGCAATATCCATATGGGAGATGCCATAGGCGACATAATAGAGCCAATAGAGGGAAGGATAATCCAGCATATTGAATCTCCGGTAGATGGTATTGTATTCACATTGAGGGAAAATCCAGTTGTATACAAGGGGGCACTTCTTGCGAGAGTACACGGAGGAAGAGTGTAATGAAAAAAGAAGTTTTATATAGTCTTAAGGGAATATACAGAGAGAATTTTGAGATAGAAGGCTACAGATTTGGACATGGCGAGAAATCAGCCTGCATAGTCGGGGCTATGAGGGGTAATGAGATACAGCAGTTATATATATGCTCACAGCTTATAAAGGTGTTAAAAGACCTTGAAATGAGAGGTGCAATATCGCATAACCACGAGATTTTAGTAATTCCGTCAGCTAACAGATTTTCTATGAATGTTGAAAAAAGGTTCTGGCCTGTAGATAATACAGATATTAACAGAATGTTCCCTGGTGATGAAGCGGGAGATACTACCAAGCAGATAGCTGCTGCAATATTTGAAAGCAGTAAGGGCTACAGCTATGGAATACAGTTTGCAAGCTTTTATATGCCTGGAGATTTCATACCTCATGTACGTATGATGGAAACGGGTTATCAGAGTGCGAGCCTTGCCAATCTTTTTGGACTGCAGTATGTTGTTATAAGAAAGCCAAAGCCTATGGATACGGCAACGCTTAATTATAGCTGGCAGATGAATGGAACAAATGCTTTTTCGATATATACGAACAGCACAGATATGGTTGATGAAAAGTCTGCAAGACAGGCAGTATCGTCAGTGTTAAGATTTCTTACGAGAATGGGAATATTAAAATATAATAATCACAGTGGTTACATAGCAAGTGTCATTAACGAGTATGATTTATCAGCCGTTAAGACATATGATGCAGGTTTTTACAAAAGGCTTAAAGAACCGGGGGATCCGGTTGTCCATAATGAGGTAATAGGTCAGGTTATTGATCCGTGTGAGGGATATGTCAAGAGTGAGATATTATCACCGACAGATGGCATAGTATTCTTTGCACATACAGCCCCTCTTGTTATGGGTAATGAAGTTGTATACAAGATTATAAGACGTATGCATGAATAGTGTATACAATATAGAAATATACACAACATTGTTCTTGTGTCTTGTTTCTTTAGTAATGATATGATAAAATATTTTACATTCTTGTTGAAATAGTAGTGACAGGAGTACAGCTGATTAAGAAAGGAAATAATTAAAATGAGTGGCGTTAAAAGAGTTTTTGTTGAGAAAAAGAAACCTTTTGCTGTTAATGCAAAGGAGTTACACGATGAAATCACAGGTTATCTCGGTATTAAGACAATTACAGATGTAAGGGTGCTTATCAGATATGATATTGAGAATCTTTCTGATGAGACATATAAGAAAGCACTTACAACAGTATTTGCAGAACCACCTGTTGATGATGTGTATGAGAATGAATTTAAGGCTTCAGATGATGATTTTGTATTTTCTGTAGAATATCTTCCGGGACAGTTCGACCAGAGAGCTGATTCGGCAGAGCAGTGTGTTAAGTTCCTTAATGAGAATGAAACTCCTGTAATTAAGACTGCAACTACTTATATTATATCAGGCAAGCTTACAGATGATGATAAGACTAAGATTAAAAACCATTGTATCAATCCGGTAGATTCAAGAGTAGCTGATGAGAAGCTTCCAGATACACTTGTTACTAAGTTTGATACACCAGCAGATGTTGTTGTATTTGATGGCTTCAAGGATATGAGCGGGGACAAGCTTAAGGAATTATATGATTCACTTGGTCTTGCTATGACATTTAAGGATTTCAAGTTCATTCAGGATTACTTCAAGAATGAAGAGAACAGAGATCCATCTATGACAGAAATCAGAGTTCTTGATACATACTGGTCTGACCACTGCCGCCACACAACATTTGCTACAGAATTAAAGAATGTAGAATTTAAGGACGGATATTACAGAGCTCCTATGGAAGAAACTTACAATAAGTATCTTGCTGATAGAGCTGTTATATATAAAGACAGAAAAGATAAGTTCGTATGTCTTATGGATTTAGCCCTTATGGGTATGAAGAAGTTAAAGGCAGAAGGCAAGCTTGAAGATCAGGAAGAGTCTGATGAGATTAATGCCTGCTCTATAGTTGTTCCTGTTGAGATTGACGGAAAGACAGAGGAGTGGCTTGTAAACTTCAAGAACGAAACTCATAACCACCCAACAGAGATAGAGCCATTTGGTGGTGCTGCTACCTGCCTTGGTGGAGCTATAAGAGATCCACTTTCAGGACGTACATATGTATATCAGGCTATGCGTATCACAGGTGCGGCAGACCCTACAGTTCCGGTAGCAGATACACTTCACGGCAAGCTTCCACAGAGAAAGATTGTTACAGAAGCGGCTCATGGCTACAGCTCATATGGTAACCAGATTGGTCTTGCTACAGGTTATGTTAAAGAAATATACCACCCGGATTATGTTGCTAAGCGTATGGAGATTGGTGCAGTTATAGCGGCAGCTCCAAGAAGCGCAGTTAAGAGAGAGAATTCTGATCCAGGAGATATTATTATCCTTCTTGGTGGACGTACAGGACGTGATGGCTGTGGTGGTGCTACAGGTTCATCTAAGGTTCACACAGAGGAGTCTATAGAGACTTGTGGAGCAGAGGTTCAGAAAGGTAATGCACCTACAGAGCGTAAGATGCAGAGACTTTTCAGACGTCCGGAAGTAACTAAGCTTATTAAGAAATGTAATGACTTTGGTGCAGGCGGTGTATCAGTTGCAATCGGTGAACTTGCAGCAGGTCTTACAGTAGATTTAGATAAAGTTCCTAAGAAGTATGAAGGTCTTGACGGAACAGAACTTGCTATATCAGAGTCACAGGAAAGAATGGCAGTTGTTGTTGACCCAGCAGATGTTAAAGCATTTTTAGAGTATGCCACAGAGGAGAACCTTGAAGCTGTTGAGGTTGCAGTTGTAACAGAAGAACCAAGACTTGTACTTAACTGGAGAGGCAAGGATATCGTTAATATTTCAAGAGCTTTCCTTGATACTAACGGTGCACATCAGGAGACATCAGTACTTGTAGATATCCCAGATGACAAGGCTAATTACCTTGAAGCTAAGCCAGTAGATGATGTTAAGGGCAGATGGCTTAAGACACTTGCAGACCTTAACGAGTGTTCACAGAAGGGACTTGTTGAAAGATTTGATGGTTCAATCGGTGCTGGTTCAGTACTTATGCCATTTGGTGGAAAGTACCAGCTTACAGAGACACAGGCTATGGTTGCCAAGCTTCCAGTGCTTAAGGGCAAGTGCGATACAGTAACTATGATGGCTTATGGATTTGACCCATATCTTTCTAAGTGGAGTCCATATCACGGAGCTATGTATGCAGTAACAGACTCAGTTGCCAAGATTGTTGCGGCTGGTGGTGATTACAGCAAGATTAGATTTACATATCAGGAATATTTCAGAAGAATGACAGAAGATCCTTCAAGATGGAGCCAGCCATTTGCAGCACTTCTTGGTGCATATGAGGCACAGATTGGCTTAGGACTTCCATCAATCGGTGGTAAGGATTCTATGTCAGGGACATTTGAACATATAGATGTACCACCTACATTATGCTCATTCGCTATTGATGTAGCTAAAGAGCAGGATATTATCACACCTGAATTAAAGAAAGCTGGCAATGTACTTGTAAGATTTGACATTGAAAGAGATAAATATGACCTTCCTGTATTCTCACAGATTAAGGAATTATATTCATCTATCCACGAAGCTATTAAGAGCAAGGCAATTGTGTCTGCATATGTTCTTGATGCTAACGGCTTAGTTCCAGCAATAAGCAAGATGGCATTTGGTAATATGCTTGGTGTTGCTGTTGAGCCATCTGTATCAAAGGAAGAATTATTCGCACCAGCATATGGCTGTATAGTAGCAGAAGTAGACAGCTCTAAGCTTTCAGAGATTAAGGCAGCTTATACTAAGGTTGGTACAGTAACAGAAGAAGCTAAGTTTACATATGAAGATGTTTCAATCAATATTGAGGAAGCATTAAGTGTATGGAAAGATACATTAGAGGGTGTATTCCCAACAAAGGTTTCTAAGGAAACTGATAGGGTTGAGTCACCTGTATATTCAAAGGGCAATGTATATGTATGCAAGAATAAGGTTGCGAAGCCAACAGTATTTATACCAGTATTCCCAGGTACTAACTGTGAATATGACAGTGCCAGGGCGTTTGAGAGAGCTGGTGCAGATACTATTGTCAAAGTATTCAAGAACCTTGATGCTGCAAGCATAAGAGAATCTGTTGATGAATTTGAAAAAGCAATTAACCAGTCACAGATTATTATGTTCCCAGGTGGATTTTCAGCAGGTGATGAACCAGATGGTTCTGCTAAGTTCTTTGCAACAGCCTTCCGTAATGCTAAGATGAAGGAAGCAGTTGAGAAGCTCCTTAATGAAAGAGATGGTCTTGCACTTGGTATATGTAATGGTTTCCAGGCTCTTATCAAGCTTGGTTTAGTACCTAATGGCAAGATAACAGGACAGGATTCTAATTCACCTACACTTACATTTAACACAATTAATCGTCACATCTCTAAGATGGTATATACAAAGGTTGTTACTAATAAGAGTCCTTGGCTTGCAGAAGCAAAGCTTGGCGGAGTATACTGCAATCCAGCTTCACATGGTGAAGGAAGATTTGTTGCACCTAAGGAATGGCTTGATAAGCTCTTTGAAAATGGTCAGGTAGCAACACAGTACTGTGACCCAGAAGGCAATGTATCTATGGACGAAGAATGGAATGTCAATGGCTCATATATGGCTATTGAGGGTATCACAAGCCCGGACGGAAGATGCTTAGGTAAGATGGCACATTCTGAAAGACGTGGTGATTCGGTAGCTATTAATATCTATGGAGAACAGGATATTAAGATATTCGAGTCTGGTGTTAAGTACTTTAAGTAAATAGAATAACTATCTGTGCGTAAGAACAGAATATTGTAAATTATAAAATCCTGATGTATATTATACGGGTAAGCCTTGACTGACAAAGGTTTGTATAGTATACATCAGGAGTTTTTTATGTAGAATAAGGATAATAAAAAGTAATAAAAAGCTGTTGACAAAATAACTAAGTTAGGCTATTATAATGATAGTTAGTAACAGCTAACGCATATGCCTTTATATTTATTTAACGGGTCCTCGACCCGTTTATTTAAAAGTTATAGGTTAGTAATAACTAACACAAGTTAGAATAAAACTAACAGTGAAATGTATACTATATATCTATTTAGCAGGATGAGGAGGACTAATATGAGTGTAGTTATAATTGGCGGTAATGAATGTATGGTATGTCAATATGAGAAGATATGTAAACAGCATGGCTGTAAAGCCAAGGTATTTGTTAAGGAGAAGAGTGGCTTTGGCAAGAAGATTGGCAACCCTGACCTTATGATACTTTTTACTAACACAGTATCACATAAAATGGTACATAGTGCTGTTACAGAAGCAAAGAGCAAGGACATTCGGATTGTGCGTTCACATTCAAGCAGTGCTTCATCACTTAATGCAGTTCTTCAGGAATATGTAGCAGACGGAAAGGCTTGTTAATTATAACTGACACAGACAGCAGGCAGAGTAATGCGTAATATAAGGAATGGAGATTATATGCTTAGAAAGCTGGAGAATGAGATTGTAAAAGAATGTGCACCTACATTGGCTGGAATTAAGATGGCTAATCTTTTTAATTATAGATTTGTATCAGAAGATGAATTCGATTCTGAGATTAAGACTGCCAATATGAACCTTAATGAGAAGGGCGTATATATAGAAGTCTTAAGAAAGACAGATATGAGTTCATTGATATATGTATACAGACCAAGTATGTTATTTAAGGCAGTCAATAATGATGATGTATGGAATATACTATCCAGCTATGGATACATAGAACGAAGTATACAGGCATGTATTAATACACTTAAGGAACGTCTTATGACACAGCCCTGTTTTCCACACGAGATAGGTTTATTTCTTGGATATCCTGTAGAAGATGTAAAGGAGTTCATTTTTAATAAAGGACAGAACTGCAAATGTTGTGGTGTGTGGAAGGTATATTACAATGAACAGGAAAGTGTCAGAACATTTGCAAGATTCAAGAAATGTTCTGAGGTATATCAGAAGGTCTTTATAGGAGGACGAACATTAAATCAGTTGACCGTGAATATATGATTCACTCAACATATATGTGCACAAGCATTAAATTAAAGCAATAATGGAGGAATGATAATGAGTAAAGTTGCAGTTGTATATTGGAGCGGAACAGGTAATACAGAGGCTATGGCCAATGCTGTTGCTGAGGGAGCAAAGGAAAAAGGAGCAGAAGTAACATTATTCACTGCTTCAGAATTCTCATCAGCAAAGGTTGCAGAATTCGACGGAATAGCTTTCGGATGCCCTGCTATGGGAGCAGAAAATCTTGAAGAGTCAGAATTTGAGCCGATGTTTACAGACTGTGAAGCGGCACTTTCAGGAAAGAAGATAGCACTCTTTGGTTCTTACGGCTGGGGAAGCGGAGAATGGATGCAGATGAGACCGCACTGCCGGCATTTTTGCGCCGGCTGTTGTCGTTGCGGGTGACGGCTGCGGCAAGCTTTTCAAC
>ENA-USUM01002944-USUM01002944.1-human-gut-metagenome-genome-assembly--contig:-NODE-2944-length-9884-cov-27.354135_pt1 | contig 9884 bp, 10 predicted proteins | sample MGYA00250063_ERZ773402 | MGnify/ENA primary metagenome ERZ773402 (study PRJEB29103, sample SAMN06112030) | human gut metagenome | biome: human gut; feature: ankylosing spondylitis patient; material...
TGGGGTTCCAGCGGCGGGTCTGGTGACCGAAGTGCACACCTGCCTCGAGAAGCTGCTTCATAGAAACGACTGCCATAGTAAAATACCTCCAGATATTTGTTTTGCCTCCGCACACCGTGATCCGGCACCATATCGGACGGCTCCGGACTGCCCTCCACCCAAAAGGGCACAAAAGGGCATAGTGATGCGTGTGTAATGCCTTGTTATCATAGCACAAAAAGTGCACGTTTGCAAGAGTTTTTCTCTGTTTTGTCCAAAAAAGTTTCCGGTTTTTTGCTTATTTGCCTTTGGCGGGCTCTGCCACGCTTTCCAGCCCCATGCGGGTGAGGGCATAGCCCTTGCCGAACATCAGGTCATATTGCAGCATCCAGTGCTCCTGGGTCCAGCGCTGCTGGAACTCGGTGGGTTCCAGCGTGGTGGTGCCGTCCAGGTTCATGGTCACGCCGCGGGTGCAGGCGCGGCTGGCCACCCGGAGCTGCCGGTTCAGGAACTGGAAGTACAGCGGCTGCTGCAGGCCGTAGAGGTTCATCATCACCGGCGAGATGTCGTAGGCGGCAAGGGTGCCCAGGTCCACCTGTGCGTCACTGTAGTTGGACCACATGAGCAGCGTGGTCTGGTGCAGGCGGGGGTCCGCGCTGGAATCGCTGGCATAGCCGGTGGTGGTGTACACGTCGTAGTTGGAGTCGATGGGGTTGTAGTGGTCGCCCCAGAACACCAGAATGACCGGCTCATCCACCTGCGAGAAGTACGCCGTCAGCTTGCCCAGCATGGCGTCGGCGTCCCGGATGCCGGTGGCAAAGTCCTCCAGCGCGCCCACCGTGCTGGCCTTCATGCCCGCCGGGTGTTCCAGCACCTTCACACGCTGGTCGTCGGGGTAGTTGTCCTTATTATAATTGGTATGATTCTGCATGGTGACTGCGTGCAGGAACACCGGCTCGTCGGAGGATGCCTTCATCTTCTCATACTGGCCGATGATCTGGTCTGCCATGGAATCATCCGTGACCAGGCCGTTCGTCCAATAGTGTTTGCGCACCTTGGTCACACCATGCATGTCTTCCAGACTGATAAAATCATCCAGTCCCAGGTTGGGGTAAGCCGTGTCGCGGCTCCAGTACTTGGCCCAGAAGCAGTGCACGGCGGCCGTCTGGTAGCCCTGCGTCTTGAGGTAGCTGGGCAGGGCGAACATGGGCTTGGTGACGTGCTGCTGATAGGGCTTGGAGCCGCTGGGCAGGAAGGACGCCGAATAGCCGGTCAGAGCCTCGAACTCCACATCACAGGTGCCACCGCCAAAGCTGGGGCTGTAGGCCCGGCCATAAGCGCTGGTCTGCTGCAGGGCGTGCAAGTTGGCCGACACATCCGTGTCGAACTTGATGCCGTACTGTTCCAGCTCCGACACATCCCAGTAGGACTCGTTCATCACATAAATAATGGTAGGCTTTTTTACCTGCTCGTCCTTGGCGGTGGTGGCCGCGTAGCTGGTGGGGTACAGCGGGCTGGTGGAGAACTTCCGGCTCTCATCCACATTGTCCAGAATGGCATCCACCGTCTCTTCTGAGTAGTTGTCCGGCTTGTCGATCTCCAGATTGGACAGGTTGGTCATAAAGCCGGTGACAACACCATAGTAGCGGTAATAGCGGTCCTGCATCCAGGCGTCCGGCACGATGCCGATGGCCTGGCAGACGGCCGGCTGCAAATACACGCCAAAAATCAGCAGGCACAGGGCCGCTGCGGTGGCCGCACTGCCCGCCACACGGGGCAGCCAGCGCTGTTTATGCCGCCCACGGTACAGGAAAAAGCTGCCCGCCATCAGCGCCAGTTCCACCACGACCGTGACGATCATGCTGGTTTGGATCTTGATGCCGGCAGCGGACGCCACACCGGCGGCCTCCGACACCTGTGCCAGGTCCCAGGGCAGGAAGGGTTCACCGCGCAGCTGCAGGGTATAGAAATTCACCGCGCAGGGTACGCAGCCCAGTACCGCCATGCCCAGCGTAGACAGCGGCGGCAGCCGGAAGATCCAATCCAGCAGCAGCCAGATCAGAAACAGGAACAGCCATGCCAGCAGATAGGCCTCGGCATGGGGGAAAATAAAGCTTGTAACGGTGTCCGCCGTCAGCGCACCGCGGGCGATCCACTCGCCCAGCAGCACCGTGATCAGCGATGCCGCCAGCGGGAACGCCATGCGGGCCACCAGAAGCGGCTTGGGAGTTTTCAACGAATTCATGGGTCCGATCCTTTCCACATCTACCAGCAGAATCTCCTCGGTTCGTGCTTTTGCACAAGCCTTCTGCGATTATTATAGTCATTCCTCCGAAAATGTCCACCCCTGTTTTACAAAAAAATTACCCGTTTTTTGTAAAACCTGCTCAGAGCCCCAGCCTTGCGCGCAGGCTCTGCCACAGCCCGGGCTTCGAGGGCGCAGCCGAGGGCAGCTGGGTATGCACCAGCACGGCGTCGGTGCCGATGGTCTCGATCTCCTGCCACGGAATGGTCAGGTTCTCTTCCCTGCCCAGCAGGCCGAACAGCCGGGGCCGCCCCAGCAGGATCAGGCTCTGCAGACGGGCGGTGGCGGGATCAAAGGCCAGATCATCGGCCCGGCCCAGGCACACCCCCTGCTCCAGCTGCACAACTTCCTTTTCGCAAAGTTCCCGGATGGTCACAGCACCTCTCCCCTCTCTGCCACCAGCCTATGCGGCCCGGGCCGCGTCCATGCAAAAAGCGGTGGAAAAGCACCGCCGGGTTGTGGTATACTGGAGCTGTTCCCCAACAACTCTGAATAAAGCGAGGCAGCTTGTATGTATAAAAGTATCGTGTTTGACCTGGGCGGCGTGATGATCGACTTTGACCCCAGAGGCTATCTGGTGGACCGCCTGTGCAACGCCGAGACCGAGGAAAAGGTCTACGACCTGACCTTTGGCAGCGAGGAATGGAAGCTGCTGGATGCCGGGCTCATCTCCCGCTTTGACGGTAACCACCGGATGCTGGAAAAAGCCCGGGCTGCGGGCCGTGCCTTTGAGGTGCAGGGCGTGCTGGACGACTGGCTGCACATCCTGCGGCCCCGGCACCGGATGGAAGAGCTGGTGCGCCGCCTGAAGAGCCACGGCTACTGCGTGTACTACCTGAGCAACATCCCGCAGGATGTGCTGGACCTGCTCCGGGACCGGGGCGTGCTGGACGGCTTTGACGGTGGTGTGGCTTCCTGTGAGGTACACATCAACAAGCCCGACCCGAAGATCTACAAGGCCCTGCTGGACAAGTATTCTCTCAAGGCCGAGGAGTGCGTGTTCATCGACGACCGGCTGGAGAATGTGCAGGCCGCCTTTGCGCTGGGCTTTGCCGGCATCCAGATGAAGGACAGCGTCGGCACCCTGGTGCGCAGCCTTGCCACCTGCAACGTGACGCTGCGGTAACCTTTCTACAGACAAACAGCCCCCGCCGGGCATTCTCGTCCCGGCGGGGGCTGTTCTTTGTGTGCAGAATTACTTTTCCTCGTAGTTCTGGCAGTAGTGCGGGGTGCCTTCCTGCTGCGTATTGCAGGTGCACTGCTCGGTCACTTTGATCTGCGGCAGGTCACATTTGCAGCCGGCCACATTGTGGCAGCATGCGCAGACATCACAGGTAACACCGATGTTTTCCATATTGATCACCTCTCTGCAGACAGGATGCCCCGTCTGCCGGGCGATTATGCATCCGTTTTTTGCGCTTCCCGTTTTGCCTTGAGGGTCACCGCCACATGTTTCACGGACAGCACCGGGTGCACCGGCAGCATCCGGGGACCGGCCCAACGCATCACCGCGCGGATCTGCTCCCGCATGGCGGGCTTGTAGCAGTGCACTTTGCAGGCCGAACAGAAGGTCTTGGTCTCCATGAACGGGCATTTGTCAATACGGGCCAGTGCGTAGTCCTGCAGTTCCTGACAGGCCGGGCACAGCTGCCCTTTGGGTGTTTTGTGCTGTTTGCGGCAGTAAAGCGCGATCATCTCGCTCACCAGCAATTTTTCGTCGGCACGTTTTTTGTCTAAGTTCTTCGGAGTCTCCTTCATGAGATCCATTCCTCCTGCTGTTTTTACTCCCGCTTCCGGCCTGAGCGCACCGCTGCACGGCGCACTGCATGACGCAGCACCGCAAAGCAGGCTGTCACTCCAACTGCCACCACCACTGCCATACACACCGTCCTTCCAAAACCAAACGGCAGGGGCTGCAGACACGCTGCTGTGTCCGCCTATCCCCTGCCGCATGTATTTACGTTCTTCTGTACAGGGCTGTCCGCAGTAGAACTGCCGGAACCGGTTCCATTAGTTTACGCAAACAAACCCCGTTTGTCAAGAGACGCGCTGCTTACCATGCAGCCAGGTCAGCGCCCAGCTTGCGGCAGGCGGCCTGCACGTCATCGTCCGGAGCCTCGTTGCAGATCAGGCCCTCGCCGCCGAACACCTGTGCACCGTCGCCCTGGGCACGCTCCACCCAGTCGCGCATCCACTGGCCGTCGCCCCAGCCGTAGGAGCCGAACATAGCCACCTTCTTGCCGTTCAGCGAGCCCTCCAGATCCGAGAACATCGGCTCAAACTCGCTCTCCTCCAGCTGCTCGGCACCCATTGCAGGGCAGCCAAAGGCGACCACATCATACTCGCCCAGCTTGGCGGCGTTCATCTCGCTGCAGGGGATGATGGTGGCGTTGGCACCTGCGCCCTCTGCGATGCAGTTTGCCATGGTCTCGGTGTTGCCGGTCTGGCTCCAGAATACGATTGCTACTTTGCTCATTTGAATCGACCTCTCTCAATCAATCTTTCGTTAGTTTACGCTAACTTTCAGCTCCAGAAAAATGCGGCCGGACAATGCCGACGCATTTCTCACGGTTAGTTTGTTCTAACCATCAACAGAATACCACAGGTTGGCAGGCTTGTCAAGGTTTACTGCTCAAAAACATGGAACAGAAGCAGCAACACCCCATAAATCACCGGCTGATGCAGCAGATAGATCCCCAGCGAGTGTCGGCCCAGCCAGCCCAGCGGCGCACAGACCGACCGGCGCAGCGGCTCCATGCGGGCCCGCCCCATGCAGAAATGCAGGAAGTACCCTGCCCAGAACAAAAACAGCCAGGGCAGCAGCGGAAAGTAATCCGTGGAGAAAAAGCCCCGCGGGAAAAAGCCGAAGAACGCCGTAAAGAGGTTGGCATACCAGACACCCGGCAGCAGCATCTGCCACAGGCCCAGCTGCCAGAAGCCATCCTGCGTGTGGTAGGTTGCCGCGAAGAGCAGCAGCGACACCACCAGCCCGGCCCAGGCCGGGATCTTTTGCAGCAGCGGCTGCAGAAGGCCGGTGATGAGCATGGCCGCCCCCAGCAGGGTGAGCACCCCGAACACGACCCGGTCCTCCGGCATGAACAGCAGCGTGACCGCCGTGACCAGCACCCCCGCCCCGGAAACGATCAGCCCGCGCCGCAGCGGGCGATGCCCCAGCGGCAGGCAGAAGCCAGACAGCAGAATGAACACCCAGCAGATGCTCTGCTGCCACAGGTGCCCCTGCCAGCCCGTATACCATGCGGCAGACATGCCAAACAAAAAGATCAGATCCCAACAGGCATGATAGCCGATCATGCTGAGCAGGTCCAGCCCGCGCAGCTCATCCAGCAGCGCATAGCGGCCCGCTGCTGGTTTGTTTTTGGAAGGTATGTCCATTCCCGTCCCCTCTTTTCGTGCAGTTTGTTCCAGTATAAGCCGCTGGGCCGGGATGTGTCAAGGCGCAAAAAGCCCGCTGCACGGCGGGACGCACTGTGCAGCGGGCAGAATGGATGACTGGGGAAACCCGATTAGACTTCGGTGTTGAAGTAGCGCTTCAGCAGGCCCTCGAAGCCGCGGCCATGACGAGCCTCATCCTTCGCCATCTCATGGACGGTGTCATGGATGGCATCCAGGTTCAGGGCCTTTGCCTTCTTGGCCAGGTCCATCTTGCCGGAGCAGGCACCGCACTCAGCCTCGGCACGCATCATCAGGTTCTTCTTGGTGCTGTCGGTCACGACCTCGCCCAGCAGCTCGGCAAAGCGGGATGCATGGTCAGCTTCCTCATAAGCGTAGCGCTTGTAAGCCTCGGCGATCTCGGGGTAACCCTCACGCTCTGCCACACGGGCCATGGCCAGGTACATGCCGACCTCGCTGCACTCACCCTCAAAGTTGGCGCGCAGACCGTCCACGATCTCCTGGGGCACGCCCTCAGCCTTGCCGATGCCCACCACATGCTCGGTCACATAGGTGTTGCCGGTCTTTTCCACAAAAGCGGAGGCCGGAGCCTTGCAGACAGGGCACTGAGCCGGGATCTCGCCTTCAGCAATGTAACCACAAACGGTGCAAACATATTTCTTCATAAGAACAGACCTCCATCATTCTCTGATTGATTCATTTTGAAATCGAAGTGCAGGTGTTGGTACTCACCAGCCCTTCTCATGGCTCTATTATAGCGAATAGTTCCTAGTTAGTCAAGCATAATTTTAAGAATTATTCTCAATTACAAAAAACTGGCAAGGTCACTAAAAACCTTGCCAGAAAACTATGCGCTTTGCCGGGTTTCCTCGGACGCATCTATTTTATTGTAGGGAGATCAGACCTGCAGGTTGCTGCTGGAAGCAGCCTCGGAGCCGTCGGCAGCGTCAAACTCGTAGTCGTTGCCGGGCAGGATGGCGTTGAGCAGAATGCCGGCAATGGCAGCGATGGCCAGACCGGACAGGTTGATGTTAACGCCTGCGATGGCAAAGCTGACGCCGCCCACCGAGTTAAAGCCCAGGGCGCACACCAGAATGACAGCGGCCACGATCAGGTTGCGGCTGTTGGTAAAGTCCACACGGTTTTCCACCACGTTGCGCACACCGATGGCGGAGATCATGCCGTACAGCACAAAGCTGATGCCGCCGATAATGCCGGTGGGGATGGTGTTGATGACGGCCTCAAACTTGGGGCTGAAGCTCAGGATGATGGCCAGCACAGCGGCAATGCGGATGACCAGCGGGTCGTAGATCTTGCTCAGGGCCAGCACGCCGGTATTCTCGCCGTAGGTGGTGTTGGCCGGGCCGCCCAGCAGGCCGGCCATGGTGGTGGCTAGACCGTCGCCCAGCAGGGTGCGGTTCAGGCCGGGGTCATTGATATAGTTGTGGCCGACGGTGGCGCTGATGGCGGCGATATCGCCCACATGCTCCATCATGGTAGCCAGTGCGATGGGGATGATGGTGAACAGAGCGCTGATGAACTCCGGGCTGCCGTCGATGGCGAACAGACCCATGGCCTCCTTGTGCAGGGGGATGCCGAACCAGGCCGCGTCGGCGATCTTCTGGAAGTCCACGGCACCGGTGACCAGAGCCACCGCATAGGACACCAGCACACCGATCAGGATGGGCAGGATCTTGACCATGCCCTTACCCCAGATGTTGCAGATAATGACCACGCCCAGCGCCACAAAGGCCAGCAGCCAGTTGGTCTGGCAGTTTTTGATGGCAGAGGGAGCCAGGATCAGACCGATGGAGATGATGATGGGGCCGGTGACCACCGGGGGGAAGAACCGCATGATGCGGCGGATGCCGAAGGTGGAGATCAGCAGGCTGGCCACCAGGTACACCAGGCCGGAGAAGGCAACGGCGGCGCAGGCGTAGGGCAGCATCTTGGTGTTGACCACGGTCAGGTTGCCGTCAGCGTCTGCCAGCATGGGGGCCACGATGGAAAAGCCGCCCAGGTAAGCAAAGGAGGAGCCCAGGAAAGCCGGGACCTTCTTTTTGGTGATCAGATGGAACAGCAGCGTGCCCAGACCAGCGCACAGCAGCGTGGTGGAAACGCTCAGGCCGGTGAGCAGCGGCACCAGCACCGTGGCACCAAACATAGCAAACATGTGCTGCACACCCAGGATCAGCATCCGTCCGGTGCCCAGCTGTCGAGCGTCGTATACGCCCTTGGAGTAATCGATCTTTTCACTCATGGATTTGTATACCTCCTGCGTCAGCCCAAAAAAAGAGGCATTGCCGTGGTCAACGGCAGTGCCTCCTGAATTGGGAACAATGATTGTGCCCGGAAGAAATGGAAACGGAACAGCGCAGTCGAAGGATCTCCGGCATACTGTTCTCCCCTTTCGTCCGAGTTTTTCCAAACCGCCGGAACCGCTCCGGCCAAAAGCCTGCCCGCCCGCACCCCAAACCGGGCCGCCGGGCAGGCTTTACTGGATAGTATAGCAGACTTTTGCCTGCCCCGCAACCTTTTTTGCCAATTTTCTTGCATTCCGGTCCAAAGCGCACTATAATATTACCTACTATTATAATCTGTATACCGAACAAGATCAGGAGGATCTATGATCTATCTGGACTATTCTGCCAACACGCCGGTGGACGAGGCCGTGCTGGAACGCTTCTGTGCGGTGGAGCGCAGCTGCCCCGGCAACGCGAACTCCCGCCATCAGGCCGGTGCCACCGCCAAAGCCGCCATCGACGAGGCCACGCAGAGCATTGCCCGCAGCCTTAATGTGCAGCCGGCGGAGATCGTTTATACATCCGGTGCCAGCGAGGCCAACAATTTTGCGCTGAAGAGCATCGCCCGGCTGGAGCGTCACCACGGCAAACACATCATTTCCACCCCGCTGGAGCACTCCTCGGTCAGCGGCACGCTGACTGCCCTGCAGGAGCAGGGGTACGAGATCGACCTTGTGGACATCAAACAGGACGGCACGGTAGACCTTGCCCACCTGCGGGAGCTGCTGCGGCCGGACACCATTCTGGTGGCCGTCACCGCCGTGGACAGCGAACTGGGCGTGGTGCAGCCGGTGACCGAGATCGCCGCACTTTTAAAGGACTATCCCCACTGCCACCTGCATGTAGACGCCACCCAAGCCGTGGGCAAACTGCCGCTTCCCTCTTTTGAGGGTATCGACACCCTGAGCCTGACCGCCCACAAATTCTACGGGCTGAACGGCATCGGTGTGCTGGTCAAGCGGCGGGGCCTCGCGCTGGAACCGCTCATCCACGGCGGCGAGAGCACCACCATCTACCGCAGCGGCACCCCCACCGTGGCGCTGGCCTGCTCGCTGGCGCTTGCACTGGACAAGGCCATGACCGAGCTGCCGGAGCGGGTGGAGCGGGTGCGCAGCCTGAACGCCCGCCTGCGCACCGAACTGGCAAACTACCCCAAAGTGCGCATCAACAGCCCAGAAGCCGCCGTGCCGCAGATTTTGAACCTGAGCGTGAAGGACGTAAAGGGCACCGTGTTCCAGCGGGAGCTGGACGCGCATGGCGTGTGCGTCTCGGTCAAATCGGCCTGCTCGTCCGATGGCCTGCCCTCCCGGGCCGTGTTCGCCGTGAGCCGCGACCGCCGCAACGCTCTTTCCTCCTGGCGCATCAGCCTGAGCCACCGGACCACCGATGAGGAGATCACCGGATTTTTACAGGCTTTCGATGCCTGCTACCGCACTCTGACCCAACCGTAAAACGAGGTAACCCATGAAAAAGACTCTGGAACCCTATCAGCTGATCGAACGCAGCATCATCAAAAAATATCGCAAAGAACTGTGGACCCCCTTCATCGTGGCGGTCAAGCGCTACGAGCTGGTGCAGGCCGGTGACCGCATTGCCGTGTGCATTTCCGGCGGCAAGGACTCCATGCTGATGGCCAAGCTCATGCAGGAGCTGCAGCGCCACAGCGACGTGCCCTTTGAGCTGGTGTTTCTGGTCATGGACCCCGGCTACAACGAGATCAATCGCCAGAAGATCGAGTCCAACGCCGAGCTGCTGCACATCCCGGTGACCATTTTCGAGAGCAACATCTTTGCCGTGGCCAACAACACTGACAAGAACCCCTGCTACCTCTGCGCCCGGATGCGCCGCGGCCACCTGTACAGCAAGGCCAAGGAGCTGGGCTGCAA
>ENA-USUM01002951-USUM01002951.1-human-gut-metagenome-genome-assembly--contig:-NODE-2951-length-9867-cov-13.810215_pt1 | contig 9867 bp, 8 predicted proteins | sample MGYA00250063_ERZ773402 | MGnify/ENA primary metagenome ERZ773402 (study PRJEB29103, sample SAMN06112030) | human gut metagenome | biome: human gut; feature: ankylosing spondylitis patient; material...
GGAAACTTCTCTCTGAAAATCAAGAATCCCAACAACTCCTTGAATTTTTCTTTTGTCGGGTATAAGAAATTGACTGTGTCCATAGGGAACAAACGCAAATTCGATGTGAAACTGGAATCCCAGAATGTCATGAAGGAGGTTACTGTAAAAGCCTCCAAACTCGTGGGAGGAGGCGGTTTGGCCATACCGGAACGGGAATATTCCGGAGCCATGCAGAAGTTCAATACGAAAGCTATCGAAGGGGTGTCTGTGGCTTCCATCGACGATGCCTTGCAAGGGCGTATTGCCGGACTGGACATCGTGGCGAACTCAGGAGACTTGGGCAGTGGTTCCGTGATGCGTATCCGGGGTATCACTTCTATCAATTCCAATTCGCAACCTTTGATTCTGTTGAATGGCATCCCGTTTGAAAGCAATATCGACGCTTCTTTTGATTTCGCTTCGGCCGACCAGGAACAATTTGCTTCATTGCTGTGTATCAGTCCGGACGATATAGAAGAGATTACGGTGTTGAAAGACGGTGCGGCAGCGGCTATTTGGGGCTCTCGCGGAGCCAATGGTGTGATTGATATTACGACGAAGAAGGGTGTGACGGGGCCTACACGGGTGAGTTATTCTTATCGTTTCTCCGGGTCGGAGCAGCCTGAAGGCACTAAATTGTTGAATGGCGACGATTATACGATGCTGATGAAGCAGGCTTACTTCAACCGGAACCAGGAAGATTGCAATATCCCGGAATATAGTTACGACAAGGCGCAGTTTGTGGATGCATACGGAACAGCCCAGGACTTCGAGAACTTCAACAATAATACGGATTGGGTGGATGAGGTTTCCAAATACGGGTTTACGCACGACCATAACCTTTCGGTCAGCGGAGGAGGTGAAAAGGCGAAGTTCAGGGCTTCTTTCGGATACTATAAGCAGACGGGTACCATCATCGGGCAGGAGCTGCACCGTTTTTCCAACCGGATGAACTTGGAGTATGCCGTGTCTTCCCGTTTGAAGTTCTTTACGGAATTTGCCATCACTTATACGGATAATGACAAGAACAATGAGGAGGGTGGAAATTTGTTGGACATCGCCCGTAAGAAGATGCAGAACGCATCAGTCTTCCGGCAAGACAAGAATGGGAACAACACGGATGTGTATTTCAATATCGCACAAAACTCGCAGTTGAATGACGACCAGAAGAACTTGAAGAACCCTGTAGCGATGGCATACTTGGCTTCGTACCAACAGACGAATATGCGTATTATGCCGACATTGCGTTTGCAGTATGATTTCCTGGATCCGGCGGAAACCGCTAAGTTGCGTTATGCCGGTTATGTTAAGTTCGACTCGGAGAACGTGAAGGATACGAAGTTCCTGCCACGTGAAACCACATCCAAGAACTGGAATGACGGAAGCGTGAACAAGTCTTATAGCAAAGAGTCTGAGGCCGTATCCATTTATACAGACCATAATATCACTTGGCAACCGGACCTCGGGGAGCGGCAGTCTTTGATGCTGTATGCCGGTTGGCAGATGGATATATCAAACTCTCAATATCAGGAGTTCGAGCGGTATGGTTTGGCCTCTACTGTGGGGACGGATGTGACTTCCGAGGGACATTTGACTACGTTTAACAGTGGGAAGAGCGAAGGGCGCAATATGGCGTTTCTGTTCCGCGGGCATTATTTCCTGTTGGACCGTTATATTCTGGACTTGACCGCCCGTTGGGATGGCAGTTCTCGCTTCGGTCCCGGCAACCGGTGGGGATTTTTCCCGGCTGTTTCCGGAAAGTGGCTTATTTCTGAAGAAAAGTTCATGGACTTTGCCGACAACTGGATGTCTGAGTTCGCCTTACGCTTGGGTTGGGGTGTGACGGGTAACCGGCCGGATTATGAGTATTTATATTTAAGCCGCTATAACAGTTACGGTTCGAATTATATTGATTTGCCCGCTATCAAGCCCTCTTCGTTGCAACTGACGAACCTGAAATGGGAGCGTTCTACCTCTTATAACTTGGGCGTGGACTTGACCTTGTTCGACTGGCGTTACAAACTGGTGGCCAATGTCTACCATCGCCGTACGGAAGACTTGTTGTTTAAGGACCAGAAGATTCCTTCTTCCACCGGATTCGGGTCGGTGTCGTATGTCAATGCGGGAACGATGGATAACGACGGCTGGGAATTGGAATTCAGTACCAATAACATGGTGAAGCGTGGAGACTGGACTTTGGACTTAAGCCTGAACTTCTCCAATTATGTGAATACCATCATTGAATTGGACGAGAATGTGCTGAATAATTATAACCCGGATTTCAACTATACCAACGGAGGATACTTGACCCGGTTGCAGATTAACAACTCTTTCGGTTCCATATATGGCTTCAGGTATAAAGGCGTATATCAATATGATAAATATCAGCCTGATAATCCGGACGCCACGGCTCCGGTCGTACGCGACGAGAATGGAAATGTGGTCTTGGACGGCAAGGGAGAAACCATTCCCATGTATTTTGCTTACGGGACTTCGAATGCTTACCGTTTCCGTGGAGGAGATGCCATTTATGAGGACATCAATCATGACGGTACCATCGACGAACTGGACATCGTGTACTTGGGTAATTCCAACCCGAAGTTTGACGGAGGATTCGGTGCGACGCTGCGTTGGAAACGCCTGACATTGAACATGTTTTTCAATTACCGTGTAGGTGGAAAAATCATCAATTACGGACGTATGGATGCAGAAAACATGTACTCCACCAATAACCAGTCGATCGCTACGAACTGGCGTTGGCGTAAGGATGGCGATATGACGGAGATTCCTCGTGCGCTTTATCAGTACGGTTATAACTATCTGGGCAGTGACCGTTTTGTGGAAGATGGTTCGTTCTTACGTTTCAAACAGTTGACGTTGAGCTATTCTTTCGACCCGAAGATGTTGAAAAAGGCTCATCTGAATACGTTGAACTTGTCTTTGACCTTGAATAATCTCTTGACCGTGACCAAATATACGGGAGCGGACCCGGAAATATCACCTAATAATATTGGAGTGAGTGAGGATAAGAACAGGACTCCGCGTTCTCGTTACTTTACCTTCGGTTTAACGGTGGGCATTTAACTTAAAAAATGGTAGAAATGAAAAAGTTTTTTTTGAAAATACGTGCTTTATTCTTGCTTCCTGTTTTGGGAATGACGGTGGCTTGTGACGATTGGTTTACTTTGCTGCCTCAGTCGGAAATGGTGGCAGAGGATTTTTGGAAAGATGAGCAGGACGTACTGAGTGGAGTCGGAGCTTGTTACAGGGCGATGAACGAAGACGGCTTTATGAGGCGGCTTATCGTGTGGGGCGAGGTTCGTTCGGACAATGTTGTGCCGGGGACGGGATCGGATACCGATTTGGGGTATATCTTAAATGCCAATATCAACGCCGCTAACGGATACGTAAAATGGAGCGAGGTATATACCGTGATTAATATCTGCAATACGTTAATCAAGAACGCTCCCATGGTACGTGAATATGATTCTGACTTCACGGAAGAACATTTGAAACAGTATCTGGCGGAAGCCAAGACCATACGTGCTTTTTGTTATTTTACTTTGGTGCGGGCGTTTAATGATGTCCCGTATGTAGAGGAGCCTTACCTTGACGATACGCGTACTTACGAGGTGGCACAATCTACGTGTGAAAGTATTTTGGATACTTTGATTACCGATTTGAAGTCCATAGAAGACTTTGCGGTGAAAGAATATCCGGATAATATCGATTATACTAAAGGACGGGTGACGCAGAAGGCTGTTTGGGCTTTATTGGCCGACATGTATTTGTGGTTGAATGATTATGAGAACTGCATAGCATACTGTGATAAAATATTGGCATCGAGGGATAATCCTCTGACCTTGTTGCCCTCGTCCAATTTTTCTAATGCTGTGTTTTACAGTGGAAACTCGGATGAAAGCATTTGGGAGTTACAGTTCGATAATAATACGCAGAACGGAGCTGTCCGGACTTTTGTCTGTCCGGAAGGATCGGGCTCGTGTCCTACACGGTTGACGGAGATAACAGGAAGACCATTGGCAACGGCATGGGCACGCTGCGAAATAATCCAGGCGTTGAGTTGGCGGGCTTTTTCGTCGTCCGTGTCACTGCTTTCCCAGCCGATGGCAGTAGGATAAATTAAAAGTTCCGCACCTTTCAGTGCCATCAGGCGGGCAGCTTCCGGATACCATTGATCCCAGCATACCAGTACGCCCAGCTTTCCTAAAGAGGTTTGAATAGGTTCAAAACCGATGTCTCCGGGAGTGAAATAGAATTTTTCGTAGTAAGCCGGATCATCGGGAATATGCATTTTCCGGTATTTACCCGCAATGCTTCCGTCGCGGTCGAACACAACAGCGGTGTTATGATATAGTCCGGGGGCACGTTTCTCAAAAAGAGAGGTGACAAGGACTGCTTTATTGGCGGCTGCCAACTCGGAATAAAAGCCTGTGGATGGTCCGGGAATGGGTTCAGCCAGATCAAACAGGTTGGTGTTTTCTGTCTGGCAGAAATAAAGTGAATTGTGTAGCTCTTGAAGCACAATCAGTTGCGCACCGTGAGCAGCGCAAGCCTCGATACTCTTTGCGAGGTTCATCAGGTTGACCCGAATATCTGCGGTATTGGATTGTTGGATGATTCCGACTTTTATCTTTTTCATGATGAATAATTACTTGGTTGATTCATTCGTTATTTTATAACTCCCAATGGGTATTGCATGGTGACACAATGCAGGGAACCGTGTTGCTTAATCAGGGCACGGCAGTCTATTCCGATTATCTGATGCCCTGGAAATGCTTGTTGTAACACATCTCTTGCTTTTTGGTCATTCGCTGGCTGATGGTATGTCGGGTAGAGAATAACTTCGTTCATAATCAGGAAGTTGGCGTAAGTTGCGGGCAGGCGTTCGCCGTCTTCTTCGATCTTGTCCGCCATCGGTAAGGCTAACAGGCGATAGGGTTCTCCTGCTAAGGTGCGGAATGTTTTCAGTTGTTCCTCCATTGCGAGTAATGCTTGGTAGTGTTCGTCTTCTTTGTCGTCGCATTTTACGTAAGCAATGGTGTCGGTAGAACAGAAACGTGCCAAAGTGTCGATGTGGCTGTCAGTGTCATCACCGGCAAGATAGCCGTGGCCTAACCAAAGAACCTTTTGAAGGTGGAAGGTTGATTTCAGGTATTCTTCTATCTCTACCTGGTTCAGTCGCCCGTTCCGTTGGGGAGAAAGCAGGCATTCGGAGGTAGTGAGCAGTGTGCCCATTCCGTCGCTTTCGATGGAGCCTCCTTCGAGAACGAAGTCGAGGCGGTCTATATACTGGCCTTTCAAGGCTCCGGCTTCTACCGCTTGTTTGGTGATTTGATTATCCAGTTCGGAAGCAAATTTCAGTCCCCAGCCGTTGAATGTAAAGTCGAGCAGGGAAGGGGTGCCGGTGTCTATCATGGTGATGGCTCCGTGGTCGCGTGCCCATGTGTCATTGGTGGCACATTCCAGAAAGCGGACGTTGTTCATGTTGACGGTAGCGGCTATCTGTTTTTTCACTTCTTCCGGTTCGGGGGTGACAATCAATAGTAACTCTCGCTTCGCTATTTCCCGGGCTATGTTTATAAAACACTCTTGCACTTCTGCCAGCATGTATGCCCAGTCTGTACCGGCGTGTGGCCATGTCAACTGTATACCACTCTGCATATGCCATTCGGCGGGCAAATGAGGGACTCTCATTTCTACCTGCACGGTCATGTTTTTGCCGAAATTCAGCTGCAAATCTTTCTCCGAGCCACTTGGGCTGGGAAGTCCAACCATGATTCCCATTAGACTATTATCTATTTAGTTATTTATAAAATCAGTTTATTGTCTGCGTCAGTCGTCAGTGTGCCTGTTACGCATCATTACGCATTATTATGAATTCGCTTCCTGCTTTGGCTTCCGGTCAAAGAACGGATTCTTGGAGGATGCACTTACAGGGATGGCCATTACCATCTTGCAGTCTTTCAGCCAGTTCAGACGTTGTGCTGCTAGTCCGGCAGAGAACATCACACGTGTGTCTACACGCAAATCGGCTGCCGTAGCGCAGGCGGAACCTATGGCGATACCTACATCTATGCTGTTCAATGCGCAGGGAACTCCTTCTGTACGTCCGTCGCAGGTGGTGAAGCCGCAATGACCGCAGTTTAAGCCTTGTGTCTGCTCGCGTGTTCCTATCAATACAACACATTCGGCACTTAAGATGTTGTCGGCATCACGAAGGAAAAATTTCATTCCGTGTTCTTCTACCATAGCTATCATAGTGTCCGATAGTTGTTTAATCTCTTCATCCGTGATTAGGGCCACTTCGATAATATCGATTCCTTTTCCTTTCGGAGCAGTACGCGCAGCCGTCATCATCTGGCGGGCTACTTGTAATACATGTTCATGACGGGCATCTCTTTCGTTCAGTATCATAACTTTTCTTGAATTAATTAGTGAGGCAAAGATAACGTTTTTCAAGAAAATAGTACCTTTGCCGGAGAGAAAGAATTAAAAACGCTATGCTACATATTAATAACGCCTGTATTGCTTTTGGTACGGAAGTGCTTTTCTCCGGTTTTAATATGAAACTGGAAAGGGGAGAGACAGCCTGTATCGTAGGGCAATCCGGCTGTGGAAAAACTTCGTTGCTGAATGCGGTGATGGGGTTTGTACCTTTGAAAGAAGGATCTGTGCGGGTAGGGGAAACATTGCTTGATAGATCAACCATCGATAGTGTCCGTAGACAGATTGCATGGATTCCCCAGGAATTGGCATTGCCTTTTGAATGGGTGAAAGAGATGGTAGCTCTCCCGTTCGGACTGAAAGTGAACCGTTCTGTCCCTTTTTCGGAAGAAAGGCTTTTTGCCTGTTTTGATGAATTGGGACTGGAACATGAATTATATACCAAGAGAGTGAATGAAGTGTCGGGCGGTCAGCGTCAACGCATCATGCTTGCTGTAGCCGCTATGCTCAATAAACCTCTGATTATTATAGACGAACCTACTTCTGCTTTGGATGCCGATTCGACCGGTAGGGTCTTGTCTTTCTTCCGGCGACAGGCGGAAAGGGGAACAGCAGTGCTGGCCGTATCGCATGATAAGGATTTTGCTTCGGGTTGTCATTATTTAATAGAGTTGTAACGATTGGAGAGAACTCTAATACGAATCGGATAGAATTGTTAAGAATACACTGTGGGAACGATTGATATATCATATTATAATCTTTTTATAGGCTTGCTTCTGCTTGCCATCCCGTTCTTTTATCTTTGGAAGTTTAAAACGGGACTACTGAAACCTGCCCTGATTGGTACAGTACGGATGATTATCCAACTGTTCTTTATCGGCATGTATCTGAAATATCTCTTTTTATGGAACAATCCCTGGATTAACTTCCTTTGGGTGATAATTATGATATTCGTAGCTGGACAGACAGCACTGGTGCGTACCCAGTTGAAACATCGTATCTTATTAATCCCTATTACGGTAGGATTTCTTTGTAGTGTTGTACTGGTAGGCTTGTACTTTATCGGTGTTGTTCTTCAATTGGACAATATATTTAGCGCCCAATACTTTATTCCGATATTCGGTATCCTAATGGGTAATATGCTTTCGAGCAATGTGATAGCTTTGAATACGTATTATAGCGGATTGAAACGTGAGCAACAGTTGTACCGTTATTTATTAGGGAACGGAGCAACAAGGCAGGAAGCGCAGGCTCCATTTATCCGACAGGCCATTATTAAATCCTTCAGTCCGCTGATTGCGAACATTTCCGTGATGGGATTGGTTGCTCTTCCCGGCACAATGATCGGACAAATCTTGGGAGGAAGCAGTCCGAATGTTGCCATCAAGTATCAGATGATGATTATGGTGATTACTTTTACGGCATCTATGCTGTCGCTGATGATTACTATTTCATTGGCTTCACGCCGATCTTTTGACGCATATGGGAAATTATTAGAGGTAACGAAAGAACCCCGAAAATGACAGTTACCGATCAGATATTCCGTAAAGTGGCTGAAACTTCTATTCCGCATTTTTTTATAACAGTGGAGTTTTCGGCATCCGGCACTGAAATGCCGGAACATATCGAATCGTTCCTGCGGGAAAAGCACAAAGTAATTCTTCGTGGAGCCAGCGGGCGTAAATTTATCTATAAAGAAGGAGAGTGGCGGCTTATTTTTACTTTCTTTCCTACCGACAGGGTGGTAGACGAACGGTATGCGCTGAAAAACAAAGTATAGATGAAAAGCGAAAGATAGACGCTAAGACAACGGGTTATCTTTGTTTTTAGCTCCGGTTGTGAGCACATTGATTACTTGCCTTTCAACATTCCCCATAAGCAGCGAAGCTGCACGAATTGTTCTCCGGGTTGCACATATCCGCCTTCAAACATCTTTTCCGACACTTTAAATTTGGAAAGATGATGGCGTATGTACGTCTCTACAGCCGGGGATTGTTTTTTGACGAATGACATCAAATCGACCTTTCCATCTTCACGAATAAGAACATGGGCTTTGATGGTACGAAAGCCGTACTCTTTGCAGTGTTTGGTTTCTGCCTTATCAATCCAGAAGATAGCAGTAGCTTTGACCGTATCTGCCGTGCAATCTTCGGCATTGTCAATTTCTGTAGACTCGGCTACAGCTGTTTCCGTATTATCACTCTTTTTGAGTTGACAGGAGGCCGTCACAACTATCAGCAACAGTAGAGTCAGAATTGTTTTCATCGTATTTATTATTTAGTGGAAGTAAAAATACAGATTTTCAATAAATAACGGAAGTTTTACGCAGAATTTTATAATTAGTTTTTATTCCGGCATTGATTTTTATCCATATTTGTCCGATGAAAATAGGCAAAAGGCAAAAAGAATATACACTCTCTTTGCCTTTTGCCTATTGATAAAACTGAAAAATGAAATCAATTGTTTAATCTGAAACTGATGTAGATATAGTTAGGGTTTAGCGGAAGTCTTTCAGTTCTTCCTGTAATTTCTGGCGCGTGAAGAAGATACGGCTCTTTACAGTGCCCAACGGAAGATTCAGTTTTTCTGCAATCTCGCGGTATTTGAATCCGGAAACGTGCATGGCGAACGGAACTCTGTATTCTTTCGGAAGAGCATTGACTACGCGGTGCATCTCTTTCAGGTCGTACGTTTTTTCCGTACTTTCAAACCCTGCATCTTGCGGTAAATTAAGATGGTAGAGATTGTCCGTATGGTCAATAAATGTCTGGTCACGAACTACCTTACGATAGTTATTGATAAAGATGTTGCGCATGATGGTATACATCCATCCTTTGAAATTTGTATCAGGTGTATATTTTTCTTCGTTATCTAATGCTTTTAATGAGGTTTCCTGCAGCAAATCGTTTGCTTCTTCGCGGTCTGTTGTCAGTTTGTATGCGAAACGTAGTAGTTCTTCCTGAACGCCTACCAAGTCTTTTCTGAAGCTTAAACTTTTCATATGTGTTGTTTTTAAAATGTGAGTATTCGTTGTTAAAATTTTGATGTTGCAAGTTTAAGGTATTTTGTCGATCCCGCTGGGGGAGAATCCGACGGAATTTAGGGGAATTTCTATCATCGGATAGTTTTTAGGTCTTATTTGATAGTTTTCGGGTGGTGTTTGATATCTTTTACGGTGGTCTCAAGAAAACGGATAACGATAAATTCTCTAAAAAACGACCGTTTAGTATGATTATTCCTTTTTTATTTATTATATTTGCAACCAAATTTTCTACCAAATAATGAAAATTAAGCAAATAGTAAGCGCCCTTGAACGATTCGCTCATCTGCCATTACAAGACGGCTTTGATAATGACGGCCTGCAAATCGGATTGACAGAAG
>ENA-USUM01002958-USUM01002958.1-human-gut-metagenome-genome-assembly--contig:-NODE-2958-length-9850-cov-12.444899_pt1 | contig 9850 bp, 10 predicted proteins | sample MGYA00250063_ERZ773402 | MGnify/ENA primary metagenome ERZ773402 (study PRJEB29103, sample SAMN06112030) | human gut metagenome | biome: human gut; feature: ankylosing spondylitis patient; material...
AAACGTGAGGCTCATGGTGCCTCCAGCCGTATCTGCGGCGGCAATGACGCAGCTGCCGTCAGGCGCCTACTCTACATCAATGGTATCTCCCGACACGTTCCGTATCACCACATAATGCGTTCTGTCAACGGTATACTCCGTTACTGGACTAACAGGCTGCGGGACTTCTACACCCAATAGCCGATAGGCTTCGTCGGTAGCATATACCACAAAATCTTTCTCATATTCTTCAATGATGAATTCCTTTAACAAGTTTTTGTCCATGAGATTCCTCCTTGTTAACTATTAAAAGTGGGATTCGTTCGGGGAAAAAATAAATGCCTTTCATCCCAAAACTAAGGGACGAAAGGCATAGAACTTCCGTGGTACCACCCAGCTTCGCAGCAGCAGCTGCGCACTCGTTTCCCCATAACGGAGGATGACCCGTCCGTGCATTTCCTCACGGCTGCTCCCGGGCGAACACCACAGCGCCTGACGAACCGGCTTCCAGCCGATGGCCGGTCCTCTCTTGGAAAGGCGTTTCCTGCGGAACTTCCCGTTCAACGCATTTACCTACCATACTTATACCACAGCCGGGAGAAACTTGCAAGGGGGAATTTGTCCGCCGCCGGGAGAAAACGGCGAAAAACCGGAGGAGGGACGGCTGTCCCTCCTCCGACGGGGTCGTTATGGCGCTCAGCCCCAGAGGGCCTTCATCAGCTCCGGGTAGGCATCGTCACAGATGTTGATGCACCGGGAGACATACTCCAGACAGATATCCCCCACATCGTGGCTGCGGAAGGCCACGTCCGCCTCCGCCTGCACGGTGTGGTCATTGGTATCGATGACGAACTTCACGAAGCGGAACCTGGCGTTCTGCTGATTGATGGCAGCCAGCATGGTGGGCAGCTTGCTCTCCGGGAATTTCACCAGATCGAACATCCGGATGGCCACCGCCTCGCAGTCCTCATCAAAGAAGAAGCGCAGCGTCAGGGTGGAGATGTTCTCGCAGGTATAGCCCAGCACGACAATGTCTTTGCCGGAGTCGGTAGTACCCTTGTACTCATATTTGATGCCCTTGTTGTCCATGGCATCGGTGAACTGTCTGGTGGAAGAAAGCATAGGTCGTACCTCCTGAAGATTTCGTTTATCCAAGTATAGGGGATACGGCGGCGGATGTCAATACGGCCCCGGCCAAAATGGGGAGGGGGTGTGTTTTTTGGAGAAAGTGTGGTATACTCGCCTCAGAATTTACAATGCGGGAGGGCGGATCATGGAGCAGGAGAGAAAAGTCGAGCCCATCGGCCGGGAGCTTGTGAGGCGGCTGCTGCCTCGCCGGGACCCGGAGGGCCACAAGGGTACCTTCGGTAAGGTGCTGTGTCTGTGCGGCAGCGTGGGCTATACCGGAGCGCCGGTATTTGCCAGCCGTGGGGCGGTGCGTTCCGGGGCGGGACTGGTGTTTCTGGGGGTGCCGGAGAGCGTATGGCCGGTGGCGGCGGTGAAAAGCGACGAGGCCATGCCCTTTCCCCTGCCGGAGGCGGAGGGACGGCTGTCCCTGCTGGCGGAGGAGACTATCCGGCGGCGTGCGGCGGGCTGCGACGCCGTGCTGCTGGGCTGCGGTCTGGGCCGGGGCCGGCAGACGGATGCGCTGGTGCGGCGGCTGATGGATCTGCCCCAGCCGCTGGTGCTGGATGCCGACGGCATAAATGCGCTGGCGGGGCATATGGATGAATGGGAACGACGGCGTGGCCGGGTGACGGTGCTGACGCCCCATGAGGGAGAGTTCCTCCGGGTAGGCGGCAATCTGTCCCAAGGGCGGACTGCGGCGGCGACGGAGTTTGCTCACCAGTCCGGGGCCGTGGTGGTGCTGAAGGGGCCGGGGACCGTGGTGGCCGGGCCGGACGGCCGGTGCCGGGTGAACACCACCGGCAACTGCGGCATGGCCAAGGGCGGCAGCGGCGACGTGCTGTCCGGGGTGGTGCTGGCTCTGCTGGGACTGGGCATGGACGCCTTCGATGCCTGCTGCTGCGCCGTATGGCTCCACGGCCGGGCCGGGGATCTGGCGGCGCAGGAGAAGGGGCAGTGGGGCATGACACCCACGGATCTTCTGGAGCGTCTGCCGCAGGCCCTGCGGGAAGTGACGGAATAGAGAGACGGCGGGAAACGGAGAGCCTTCCGGAAGGGAGGAGACGTTGAAACGAGGAATGTATCTGGCGGCGGCGCTGTGCCTGCTGCTGTGCGGCTGCGGGAAGAAGGATGCGGCTGAGGCGCAGGCGGTGCAGCAGCGGTATGCGGCCCTGACTGGGGCCGTGGCAGAGGCGGAGATCGTGAGCCATCCGGAGGGGGAGACTCGCAGCTTCACGGTGCGCTGCACCTGTGACCGGACAAAAGACACGGCCACCACCACGGTGATGGCCCCGGAGGAGCTGGCGGGGCTGTCCGCCACCGTCACCGGGGAGAAGCTGCTGATCCAGTATGACGGTCCGGCGCTGGCGGCAGGAGTGGGGGACACCGTGTCCCCGGCCAACTGCATCCCCTATCTGCTGCGGGCGCTGGCGGAGGGGTATGTGCTGGAGGTGGGGGAGGAGACGCTGGAGGATATCCCCTGCCTGCGGCTGGCGCTGGACACCACAGACGCCGACGGCGAGAAGGTGGTGTGTACCGTGTGGCTGGCAGAGGAGGAGCCGGTGTATGCAGAGCTTTCACGGGAAGGGAAGCTGCTGCTGTCGGTGCGCTTCACGGCGTTTCAGCAGACCGAAAGCGACGGTGGAGAATAAAGGCAAGCCTTGACCGTCCTGTGAGCCTATCAAAAAAGTGAGAGCCTTTCGTCAACGGGGCGGAAGGGTGTGTGCGGGAAACCCGGGAAGGGTGTCCTGCACGATGATGATCCCCATTTTTCAGAACTTTTTGAAGTTCTGAAAAATGCCTCAGCGTGTCGAAAAGACTATTTCGACACGCTGACAGGCCGGAAGTACTTGACTTCCGGCCTGTTTCTTACATTTATTTCCTTCGCACGGCATAGATGAGCACCAGCAGGCCCACTGCGGCGCAGGCGGAGCAGAACAGCAGCATCCCGCTCACCCCGGCCCGGTCCAGCAGCTGACCGCTGACGAAGTTGCCGAAGGCGGAGCCAACGCCGGTAGTGGCCATGCCCATGAGGGACTGGCCCTTCACCTGATTGGCCGGGTCGATGTGTTCGGCCACATAGTATACCGTGGCGGGGATGAAAATGCCGTACTCGAAGAAGTCCAGCGCCGCCGCCAGATACAGCACCGGCACCGACCGGGCTGCCCAGAACAGCCCGGCTCGGATGACGAAAAAGGCGGCGCAGAAGATCAGCAGCCACGCCAACGGTACCTTCCGCCGCACCCGGCTGAACAGGCCCATGGCGGGCAGCTCCAGAAACGCCGCCACCGCCAGCGCCGAGCCCATCATGCTCTCGCTGCCGCCCACCTTGCCCACGATATGGATCATGTAGGTGCAGGTGGCGCTGTGACAGGCCATCAGCAGCGCACAGCCCACCAGAAGCCATGTGTAGGCGGGGTAACGCCGCAGCACCTGTCCCACGGACAGCACCGGGCCGCTTCCTGCGGTGGCCTCCATCGTGGGGGAGGCCCGGAAGCGCCATGTCAGCAGCAGGAGCAGCAGCATTTCCCCGGCAAATACCGGCAGCACCGCCGTGGGGGCGTACCGCTCCACCACCACGCCCAGCACCAGCACCGATGCGGCGTAGCAGGCGGAGCCGAGACCCCGGCTCAGGCCGTAGTTCAGGGCCACGCCATGCTGCTGCAGCTCCATGGCCATGGCACTGTGGAAGGGGGCTGTGGCCGTCAGAGAGATGCCCACCAGCACATACAGGGCCGCCGTCACCGCCATGCTCCCGGCGGAGCACCACAGCCCCACGGCGCACAGCGGCAGAAGTCCCGTCAGGGCCATGGCCAGACGGCGGCTGGTGAAGCGTCGGTTCCGGTCCGCCAGCGACGCCAGCACCGGCTGCACCGCCAAGGGCATCAGCAGCGCCAGCGCAGACACCGTACCGATCTGGCTGTTGCTGAAGCCACGGTACAGAAGCAGCACCGACAAAAAGGCCCATATGGCGGCAAAGCCCGCCCAGTAAAGGCTCTGGATCCCGGCGTAGCACAGGTTCAGCTTTCGCAGCTGTCCGCTCTCCATGAACATCCCTCCCTATGGTTCAAAAGTGTAGTATCAAAAGCAGGCCCTGTCAAGAAGCGATTTTTCTTGACATTTTTTGTCCTGCTATTATACTTAAATGCAATCGATTCCATTGTCCGGGAGGAACACGCCATGTCTGTCATTATCCGGGACGCCTGTATCTCCGATGCGCCCCGTCTGCTGGAAATTTACAGCTACTATGTTCAGCATACCGCCATCAGCTTCGAATGCACCACCCCCACGCAGGAGGAGTTCTGCCGACGGATGCGGCACATCATGAGCCGCTACCCCTATCTGGTGGCGGAGGTGGACGGCACGGTGCAGGGCTACGCCTACGCCGGGGCCTTTGTGGGCCGGGCCGCTTATGACTGGAGCTGTGAGCTGACCATCTATCTGGCCTGCGACGCCCGGAAAATGGGGTTGGGGCGGCAGCTGTATACGGCGCTGGAACAGCGGTTGGCGCAGATGGGGGTGCTGAACCTCTACGCCTGCATCGGCTGGCCGGAGGCGGAGGACGAGTATCTCACCCGCAACAGCGCCCAGTTCCATGAGCATCTGGGCTTCACGCTGGCCGGGACCTTCCGCCGCTGCGGCTATAAGTTCGGCCGCTGGTACGACATGGTCTGGATGGAGAAGCTCCTTGCGCCCCACCGGCCCCAGCAACCGCCCATTATTCCCTATCCGGACCTGCCCCACGGCGAAAACGTGTGAGGGAGAGAAATAAAAAAACCTGCGGTACACGGTACCGCAGGTTTTTGCCGATTTTTATCGGTTTTCCGCAGGAAAAACGGGACAGAGAGCTTACTCCACCGTGACGCTCTTGGCCAGATTCCGGGGCTTGTCGATGTCGCAGCCACGCTCCAGCGCAATGTAGTAGCTCAGCAGCTGCAGAGGCACCACACCCAGCTGGGGCAGCAGCATCTCCTCGGTGTCGGGAATGGTCATCAGCATGGGGACACGCTTGCCCATCTCCCCGGCATGGCTCTCAGTGGTCAGGGCCAGTACCTGTGCGCCACGGGCCTGCACCTCCACCACATTGCTCATGGCCTTGTCAAACAGGGGGGTATACGTCCCCAGCGCAATGACCAGCGTGCCATCCTCAATGAGGGAAATGGTGCCATGCTTCAGCTCACCGGAGGCGTAGGCCTCGGAGTGGATATAGCTGATCTCCTTGAGCTTCAGGCTCCCCTCCAGCGACAGGGCGTAGTCCAGATTCCGGCCGATGAAGAACACATCCTCCCGGTCGGCGCAGCGCTTGGCGATGTCGTGGATGTGCTCCGCCTGCTCCAGAATACGCTCCATCTGCTCCGGCAGCTTTTCGATGCCTCGAACCATGGCGCTGTACACTGCGTGATCCAGCGTCCCCATGACCTGACTGAAATACAGTCCCAGCAGATTCAGCACCGCCATCTGGGTGCTGTATGCCTTGGTAGTGGCCACGGCGATCTCCGGCCCGGCCCACGTATAGAGCACCGTATGGGATTCCCGTGCGATAGAGGAGCCTACCACGTTAACGATGCTCAGGATGTGGGCGCCCCGGCGCTTGGCCTCCCGCAGGGCCGCCATGGTGTCCAGTGTCTCGCCGGACTGACTGATGACGATGACCAGATCGCCCTTGCCCACGATGGGATCGCTGTACCGGAACTCGGAGGCCAGACACACCTCCACGCTGCGCCGCAGCATCCGCTCCAGATTGTACTTGCCCACCATCCCCACGTGGTACGACGATCCGCAGGCCACAATGAAGATCTTGTTGATGTCCCGGATCTGCTGATCCGTCATGTTCAGGTCCCGCAGCACCACCTGACCACCTTGGATGCGGGCGGCAGTGGCCTCCCGGATGGCACGGGGCTGCTCATGGATCTCCTTGAGCATGAAGTGCTCGTACCCGCCCTTTTCGGCGGCGGCCACGTCCCAGTCCACATGGCGATGTTCCTTCTCGATGGGCCGCATCTGGCTGTCGTATACCCGGATGCCCTTGGCGCTGAGAATGGCCAGCTCGCCGTCGTCCAGATAGGCGATGTCCCGTGTGTGGCGGATGATGGCCGTCACGTCGGAGGCGATCATGTTCTCCCCCTCACCGAAGCCCAGCAGCAGCGGCGCATCCTTCCGGGCGCACAGCAGACGGTCCGGGTAGTCGGCGCAGATGATGCCCAGAGCATAGGCCCCGTCCACGGCGTGGAGCATCCGGATCATGGCCTCAAAGATGTCGCCGCAGTCGGCATAGTAGTAGTCCAGCAGCTGGGCTACCACCTCCGTATCCGTCTCGGATCGGAAGCCGTACCCCTTGTGGAGCAGCTGCTCCTTCAGCTCGGCGTAGTTTTCGATAATGCCGTTGTGTACCACGGCGATGCGGCCACTCTGGCTCACATGGGGGTGGGCGTTGATGTCGTTGGGCTCCCCGTGGGTGGCCCAGCGGGTGTGACCGATGCCCAGATGGCCCGGCAGATCCGCCCCGTCGTGGGTCAGATCGCTGAGCACCTGCAAGCGCCCACGGGACTTCTTGACCCGCAGCTGCCCATCGCCGCATACGGCGATGCCCGCCGAGTCGTAGCCCCGGTACTCCAGACGGCGCAGACCGTCCAACAGGATGGGAGCCGCTTCCTGCTGGCCCACGTATCCTACAATTCCGCACATATCTTAAAATTCCTCCTGAAATCGCTTGATTCATCGGCCCATGCGGATACGCAGTCCATCCGCATGAGCCACTCCGGTCACAGCCTCTCTGTTTTGCGGTCACCCGCATATTTACCGGCTGCGTCACGCACCCGAAGCGGCACGGGAGAGCTTCCGCCGAAACGCTCGATCCTCTCTCCTCCTCGTTGTCCTGCCGGAGGGCAGGCACTGGCGCTTGTGATGGGATATTCCCATGGCCTCCTTTCTCTGCTGCGTCTTTATAAAAACAGCCCTGGCTGCTTCTATCGTGGATAATTTTCCCTCCTGCGGCAAATACTGCCGGAAAAGGAGGGCGCTTATTCATGGCAACGGCATTTTTCCGCACCGTCATTCTTTATCTCCTGCTGATTGCAGGACTTCGCATTACCGGCAAGCGGCAGATCGGGGAACTGGAGCCCATCGAGCTGGTACTGACCATGCTGCTCAGCGACCTGGCCTCCGTCCCCATGCAGGATTTCGGCATCCCTCTGGTTAACGGCATCGTCCCCATCGTCACGCTGCTGTCGCTGTCCATGCTCCTCAGCTATGGAAGTCTCCGCAGCGTCCGCTTCCGCACGCTTCTGTGCGGGGAGCCGACGCTCATCATCCGCAGCGGCCACATCCTGCAGGATGCCATGCGCCGCAACCGCCTGACGGTGGATGAGCTGCTGGAGGCTCTGCGGGGGCAGGGCATCTCCGATCTGCAGGAGGTGAAGTACGCTGTGCTGGAGACCAGCGGTCAGCTGTCCGTCCTGCCACGGGCGGACTGCCAGCCGGTGACGCCCCGGCAGTTGTCTCTCCAGCCGGAGGATCCACAGACCCTGCCCACCGTGGTCATCAGCGACGGCCGCCTGCTGCGCCGCAGCATGGAGCGGCTGGGGCTGGACGATGGATGGCTTCAGGCCCGGCTACGGGACGCCGGGGTCCGGTCACCCCGTGAGGTGTTCCTGCTGTCGGTGGATGAGGCGGGCAGCGTGGTATGCCTGCCCAAGGAGGGGAAGGCATGAGACGTGCGCTGATCCTGCCGACGGTGACGATCCTTCTGCTGCTGGGACTGTGCATCGCCAACGGGCTTTTGCTGCGGCAGCACACGGACCGGTGGTCCGGCATGGCTGCCGAAACCGCCCGATACGCCCGGTCGGAGCGCTGGCCGGAGGCCCGCCGGGAACTGGACGCTTTGGCGGCAGACTGGGACGAAGCCCAGATCTATCTGCATATCGTGGTACACCACAGCACCTTAGGAGAGGTGCAGACGCTGCTGACCCGCTGCCGTACCCTGTGCGATACCGGGGACTCGCAGGCCCTGCTGCCGGAGCTGGCAGAGCTGCAATGTCAGCTGGATGCGCTGGATGCGCTGGAGCGCATCAGCATTCGGAATATCCTGTGATCATTTTTCGCTGAGGAGCTTATTCAGCTCGCTCATGAAGGTGTTGATGTCCTTGAACTGACGATACACCGAGGCAAAGCGCACATAGGCCACCTCGTCGGCCTTTTTCAGTTTCTCCATGACCTTCTCGCCGATGATCTCGGTGCTGACCTCCCGCTCCAGAGAGTTCTGCACCTCCTGCTCGATCTCACTGGCCATGCGTTCCATGTCCGCCACCGGCACCGGCCGCTTCTCGCAGGAGCGCTGGATGCCCCGAAGGATCTTGCTGCGGTCAAAGCTCTGGCGGCTGCCATCCTTCTTGATGACCACCATGGGCAGGCTCTCCACCGTCTCGTAGGTGGTGAAACGCTTCTCGCAGGACAGGCACTCCCGCCTGCGGCGAATGCTGCTGCCCTCGTCGGCGGGCCGTGAATCCACGACCTTACTCTCCCGGAATCCGCAATAGGGACATCTCATATGCTTCCGCCTCCCGTTTTTCGGCGGATAGTCCGCCAGTTTGGGAGTAGTATACCACATTCCTACAAGATATGGTAGCGTAAATGTAAATTTTTTTATGTCTCCCGGTCCTCCAGTGCAAAAATGGCCCACTCCCGGCCCCGGAGGGTTCGGACACTGGCCAGACAGAACAGCCCCGTCAGCGGGAAGGGGCCGTTCTCCCGGAAGGGCAGGGCCAGATACCGCCGCCGTCCGGCCCGGCGGCACAGAGCGCCCTCCGGCAGTGCCAGTCCGGGAAACTCTCCGGCCCATACGGGACGCCAATCCTCCGGGGCGGATACCGGCTCCGCTGCCCCGCCCAGCAGCGCTCCCAGCCCCTCCGTCAGCTGCCGGGAGAATCGCCGCTGGAGGATACCCTGCCCGCCCTCGGCGCAGCCCAGCAGCAGCCGGTTCTGACGGCCCACAGCGTAGAGCCGCCACAGGCCCTCCGTCAGCCGGTATTCTGCCCGGAAGCAGGTGTCTGCTCCCTCCGGCGCCGCCGTCAGGCGGCCCACCTCCTGTGCGCCCCAGCGCAGGGTGGTTCGATTTTCCATGGTGACCTCCTTTCAGTGGAGCATTTTGCATAAGGAACGTGCCTCCGGCGGCCCACTTTTCCCAACAGCTGGAAAAGTGGGCAAAAGAGCCGCCAGACACCGATAGCTTCTGGACTTCCTTTGCCTTCAAGAGTTTCATTCGATAGGGGACGTAAGGGGAATTGACGCAGCAACAGACCCGCTGCCGCTTTATTGGGGGGTGAAGAGGTTTCCCATTCTGCCGTGGGGAGCGGATCGCCACGGCAGAGCAGTAAGCTTCTTCAACCGACCGGGTAGCGGCAGCGTGAGTAGAAGCAGACCAATCCCCTGCTTCGGTAGGATTTAGTCAGGAACTCTTGCCCACAAAAGAGGAAGTCTTGAAACCTTAGGTTTCAAGTGGCGTTCTTTCGTGCCTTTCTTTCGCTACTGAAAGAAAGGTACCCGTCGGAGACAATAAAAGCGAAAAGCATCATGGGCTGCTGAAGGCTATCACCATAAATATAGCCCTGTCATTCCGAGCCGGAGGCACAGACTGATCGTGGGAATCCGTTCCCTCTTTGTGGATTTTCTCTCCGGTGGGTAACTTCGACAGGAACGTGCCTCCGGCGGCCCACTTTTCCCAGCAGCTGGAAAAGTGGGCAAAAGAGCC
>ENA-USUM01002962-USUM01002962.1-human-gut-metagenome-genome-assembly--contig:-NODE-2962-length-9846-cov-32.536288_pt1 | contig 9846 bp, 5 predicted proteins | sample MGYA00250063_ERZ773402 | MGnify/ENA primary metagenome ERZ773402 (study PRJEB29103, sample SAMN06112030) | human gut metagenome | biome: human gut; feature: ankylosing spondylitis patient; material...
AGCCGTACAATGGGCTGATACACAATTCCTATTGGAGAATGTTGTCCCCATTAGGGGACGCCGGAAATTACAACTCGGCATGTCGTTGATGATCCGCGAAGGGTCCGCTGCCCGCAATCTCAACGCGCTGGCACCGTTGATCAACGAATTTAACAGCCCGCAATGCATGCTCTGTACCGATGACCGTAACCCGTGGGAGATCGCCCATGAAGGACACATCGATGCCTTAATTCGCCGCCTGATCGAACAACACAATGTGCCGCTGCATGTGGCATATCGCGTCGCCAGCTGGTCGACGGCGCGCCACTTTGGTCTGAATCACCTCGGCTTACTGGCACCCGGCAAGCAGGCCGATATCGTCCTGTTGAGCGATGCGCGTAAGGTCACGGTGCAGCAGGTACTGGTGAAAGGCGAGCCGATTGATGCGCAAACCTTACAGGCGGAAGAGTCGGCGAGACTGGCACAATCCGCTCCGCCATATGGCAACACCATTGCCCGCCAGCCAGTTTCCGCCAGCGACTTTGCCCTGCAATTTACGCCCGGAAAACGCTATCGGGTCATTGACGTCATCCATAACGAATTGATTACGCACTCCCACTCCAGCGTCTACAGCGAAAATGGTTTTGATCGCGATGATGTGAGCTTTATTGCCGTACTTGAGCGTTACGGGCAACGGCTGGCTCCGGCTTGTGGTTTGCTTGGCGGCTTTGGACTGAATGAAGGTGCGCTGGCTGCGACGGTCAGCCATGACAGCCATAATATTGTGGTGATCGGTCGCAGTGCCGAAGAGATGGCGCTGGCGGTCAATCAGGTGATTCAGGATGGCGGCGGGCTGTGCGTGGTACGTAACGGCCAGGTACAAAGTCATCTGCCGTTACCCATTGCCGGGCTGATGAGCACCGACACGGCGCAGTCGCTGGCGGAACAAATTGACGCCTTGAAAGCCGCCGCCCGTGAATGCGGTCCGTTACCCGATGAGCCGTTTATTCAGATGGCGTTTCTTTCTCTGCCAGTGATCCCCGCGCTAAAACTAACCAGTCAGGGGCTATTTGATGGCGAGAAGTTTGCCTTCACTACGCTGGAAGTCACGGAATAATAAAAAAAGCCCGGCGTCATGCCGGGCAAAAGTCACCAGTTACGTTTATGCCACTGTCAACTGCTGAATTTTTTTCTCGCGGCGGATTTTGCGTTCTTCCATTACCGCCACTATCGCCATCAGGCAGATACAACCAATCGCGGCGATATCCAGCGCGGCGAAGGTGCCTGCCCAGCCGGTAAGGCCGAATACCGGCGTCCCATCGGCAATCATTCCCAGACCTAACTTGGCAAAGCTGTCACCAATCAGGTAAGCAAAGGTGCCTTTAATACCATCGGCAGCGCCAATCGCTTTTTTAGGTACAAAGCCAACAGCAGCCACACCAATCAACAATTGCGGGCCAAAGACCAGGAAACCCAACGCAAAGAGAGAAGCCAGATAGATATATTCGTTACTGGCATGTTGATACACACCGAGCGTGGCGATAATCAGCGCCAGCGCGATGCAGGCCACCAGGCCACGGCGACCGTTCGCCAGGTCAGAGAGCCAGCCCCACAGCAGCGTACCGACCAGCGCACCAGCTTCAAACAGCGTAAAGCCCTGAATCGCCACCGCTTTAGAGAGTTTCAGTTCCTGGAACGCGTATACGGTTGACCACTGGTCGATACCAATACGTACCACATAGAGGAAAATGTTGGCGAAGCACAGCAGCCAGATCACTTTGTTTTTCAGCACATACTCAACAAAGATCTGCCACTTGGTCATATCGGTAGATTCTGTCTCTTTGTCCTCTTCGCTGATCTCCTCGCCGAACAGTTCTTCAGCTTTGCCGAGGCCATAAGATTCCGGGGAGTCGCTGCCGTAACGCAGGCCGATAAAACCGACAATCAGCGCGATAATCGACGGGAAGATAAACATGCCGATGACATGGCCATCGAACAGGTAATTTGCCCCGAACAGCGCCACACCTGCTGCGCCTGCACCGCCAAGGTTGTGAGAAATATTCCAGAAACCGAGGAATGTCCCGCGTTTACGACGCGGCGTCCATTTGGTGATGGTGGAGTAACTGCACGAACCGCCGGTACTCTGGAAAAAGCCGCTTAAGGCGTAGAAGGCAATCATCAGGAACAGGCTAACCGAGCCGCTGCCCATACTGGCACTGAAGCCCAGCATACAAATAGCAGAGAGGATCAGCATGAACGGCAGGAATTGTTTGGTGTTTTTGCCGTCGGCGTAGTAGGAAACCAGCGTTTTACCCACGCCATAAGTGATGGAGAAACCCAGGCCGATCATCCCCAGCTGCGTCATGCTCAACCCGTAGGTCGAAATCATATCGTTCTGCGCGATGTTAAAGTTCTTGCGAATCAGGTACATCGTCAGGTAGCCGATAAAGACCACTTGACAAACACAATGTAGGTGCCATGATCGGTATGTCATATACAGAATACCGTTCGGATAATGTATCGGCTTCAGCCAGCGGTACAGGCGGCAACAAGATTCTTTCCGGTGATGCCGACAACTTCAAGTATCTTGATTATGTAAACTCAGCTTCTACGACAACAAAAAGCATCGGCAACCTTCCGGGAGTATCGACAAGCCTTTCCTACTTCGGTCGTCTGCTCTACACGTTCGATAACCGTTATAGCTTGCAGTTTAACTATCGTGCCGATGCATTCGACACCTCTAAACTTCCGGCTGACAAACGTTGGGGTAAATTCCCTTCAATTGCTGCCGGCTGGACCATCAGTAATGAAAAATTCATCAAAGAAAATATCAGCAGTGATGTTCTTTCATTTTTGAAGTTCCGCGCTTCTTGGGGTCGTAACGGTAATGTCAACGTACTCAACAACTATCCATACACCTCACCTATCAGTTACAATGCTGCTTGGTATCAGTACGGAGACAGCCCTGAACAACACTACGGATCTTACCCTTCCGGTCTTGCCAATCCTAACCTCAAATGGGAAACATCCGAACAATTAGACCTCGGTCTTGACATGCGCTTCTTGAATGACCGTCTAACAGTCAGCCTTGATTACTACAATAAGAATACGAAAGACCTTCTTATAAAAATCAATCCGGTTCCTGAAGTCTATACAAATCAGACTACTATCAATGCCGGCGAAGTAAACAATAAGGGATTTGAATTTGAAGCTAACTGGAGAGACCATATCGGCGATCTCTCATATAGTGTCAATGCAAACTTCTCAACATTGAAGAACGAAGTAACTTACCTTTATGATGACCTCCCACGTATCACAGCCAGCAAAGGCGGTGTAAACGGTACAAACAATAAGGTTCATACCGCATTTGAAGAAGGACACTCCATCTGGTATTTCCGCGCATTCGACTACGTTGGTGTGGACCGGGAAACAGGCGCAGCCCAATTCCGTAACCACGAAGGCAAAATCGTTGCCTCTTCAGAACTGACCGATGAAGATATGACAGATATCGGTAGTGCTATTCCAAAATTCACTTACGGTATCACCCTTAATCTCGAATATAAAGGATTTGACTTCACTGCGTTTGGTACCGGTGTAGCAGGTAATAAAATTTTCAACATTCTCTATCGTGCAGATAGTCCGTTACGCAACTCATTGAAATATTATATGGACAATGCCTGGACTCCGGAAAATAAAGGAGCTTCCATGCCTGCAGTAAATAATGTGGCTACCGACCTTAATTTCTGGAGCTCAAGTGCTGCCATGTTCAACGGTTCTTACTTCAAGATCAAGCAACTTCAGCTCGGTTACACCTTGCCAAAGAGACTTACTCAGAAGGTGGCAATCAAGGATCTCCGCTTCTTTGTATCTTTGGATGACTTCTTTACATTCTCCAATTATCCGGGTATGGATCCGGAAACAGCAACCACAGGTAATAATGGTGGCGCCGGTTTCGACATCGGTTCTTATCCAACAATGAAGAAGTGTTCATTCGGTGCAAGTTTCTCATTCTAATTAAGATCAGTATCTTGGAAAACCTCAAAAAAGTATATTCATTATGAAAAAAATTATATATTCACTTATAGGTGCTGCATTCCTCTTCAGTGCTTGCGAGGATCGCCTCAACATTGGTCAGAAGGGAGTCATCCCATTTGAAAGTTTCTATCAGACCGATGATGATGCACAGAATGCGCTCAACAACCTCTATCAGTCATTCTGCTTGAATATTGCAGGTAATGAAGGTATCTATGTCGCCCTTCCGGTGCTCTTCAATGAGCCCGGCGACGATATGCTGGCTGCAGGTAATTATTATGGTGACAATGACTTCGGCGCACAGCTCAATGAATTCCGTTTAGATTCACAGAACGAGGTTGTCAAAAATGCCTACTGGGGACTTTACGGTGTAATTTATGATTGCAACCTTATTCTTGACAACATAGAGCCTACCACTGCCGTTAAAAAACGTGTATGCGCCGAAGCTCGCGCACTTCGCGCCTGGGCACATTTCACACTTGCTATCGGATGGGATTGTCCTCCGTTAGTTGACCATATCCTCCCGGCAGATGCCAAACCCGGCAACTACGAAGGTGGTCATGACAAGCTTCTTGAATGGTGTGCCACAGAGGCAGAGGCTGTAGTAAATGACCTTGATGAACGTACAAGCCCGACAGACAAAGTGGGTGCTTCGAAAGTAACTAAAGGATTCGCACTTACTCTTGCTGGTAAAGCTCGTCTTTTCAAAGGCGATTACGCAGGTGCTAAGACTAACCTCAAGCAGGTTATCGAATCAAAAAAATACGAACTTGTTCCCACTGAACGTTGGGCCAACCTCTTCCACACATCAGGTGACCTTTGCGAGGAAATGATTTTCCAAGCCAACGTAGTACAAAATGCAAATATTGGCGACTGGAGCAACAACATTCAACGTACAGGATGGATGTTTATCCAATTTTGGAACTGGCGTACAGACAAATTAGCATCCCAGCCTTCGTTCATAGGCGTCGATGGTTGGGGAGGTCACGCTATTCGTGCTGATTTCGCTGAACGTATGTTAGCCAATGACGGTAATTCCCCCCGTCGTAAGGCTACATTCCTCACCCCCGATGAATTCCTCTATGAAATGAAATGGAATGGATTAAAAGATGCCGGAGGCAATTATATAGAGCATACCCGTGAGGAACTTGAAGTGTCCAATCAGATTGGTATTAAAGATCCGGGAGGTCTATATGGTTTTGGAGGTTATTTTGCCAATAAGTTCATTGCCTGGAAAGAAGATAACGTAAAAGGTAATTGGGGATTCAGGAACCTTACTATCTTCCGTTATGCTGAAGTGCTTTTGATGTATGCAGAGGCTTGTGCGCAAACTGACGATTCAGACGGACTTGGCCTTAAATGCCTCCAGGATATCCAAAATCGTGCAGGTTCGGCTTATGTCTCTACCCAACTCACTTTGGATGAAGTAAAAAAAGAGAAGGGCTTCGAAATGTGGCTTGAAGGAGTTCGTTTCCCAGATATGGTGCGTTGGGGTGATACGGATGGTGTTGTAGACAATGGCAAGAGAATACCTTCTACTTATGACGCATTCTTCTCAAAAAAAGAGTCCAAACATCGCATCTACGTTGAATATTCAAGTCCCAACAATGGTACAACGGGATTCATAAAAGGCAAACATGAATATTTCCCATTCCCGTTTGATGCAATTTCTATCAATCCTAATTTGGAACAAAATCCAAGTGGTAAATAAGACAATAAAAAGAGAGCTGAACTCCGAAAAGAGCTCAGCTCTCTTTTTATTGATACCTTACAAAGCTGAATTTCACATAACTTCCGTCGGTGTCTTTCCAAAATATTCCTTAAAGACCTTACTAAAATACGCAGGTGTACTGAACCCGCACATCTCACTCACTTCTGTCACGTTATATTCTCCCGAACGAAGTTTTTCCATCGCATAGTTCAATCGAATTGAACGGATAAATTCCACCACAGACAAATTAGTAAGCGCCTTGATTTTCTTATAAAGCAATGACTGGCTCAAGGCAAGAGCAGATGCAAAATCCTCTTTACCGAAATTCTCATTGGCAATATTTGCACGCACACATTCAACCGCTTTCTTGATGAACTCATCATTCATTCGATTTGCCACAATAGAATGTGCATCATCACGTTTCACCTCAATGGCCTTCTGAAGTACAGTGCGTCTATTGCGGATAATAGACGTGATACGGCTTGCCAACAACGCCATATCAAATGGTTTGGTCAGATAGTTATCCGCCCCCAATTCCAATCCATGCAATTGGTTGGTTTTATCAGAAAGGGCAGTAAGCAGAATTACAGGAATGTGGGATGTTTCATAAGTAGACTTGATCCTTCTGCAAAGCTCGAAACCATCCATACGTGGCATAACAACGTCGGAGACCACAAGATCAGGCTGCAATTCGTTCATCATTTCCCAAGCCTGCTGCCCGTCATCGGCAGTAGTCACACGAAAATGCTCACGCAACGGATGTATCATAAACTCGCGTAAAGCATGATTATCTTCTACGATAAGGATATGCATATCATGTGCTTCCACATCATCCATTACCGGCTCATCAACTTTATTACTAATAGCTGGAATATCAGCGGCTTTTGTCTTAGAAGCAGGTCTCAAAGGCACAGTTACATCAAAAGTCGTCCCCACACCAAGTTCACTGGTTACGGCAATTTTCCCATGATGGATAGAGACATACTTTTTGGTCATCAACAAGCCAATCCCCGAACCAACTATTTGTGTATTTACAACATTGTCACTTCGGTAAAACTCACGAAACAGTTTACGCTGCGCCGCTTTACTGATCCCCATACCATAATCCTTGACACGCAGTATCCACTCATCCGTTTTTCCTATAAAAGATACCTCAACACGTCCACCGGAGGACGAATACTTCACCGCATTGGAAAGCAGATTATCAACCACCCTTTCAAGCATGCGTGCATCGGCTTGTATCCAATAATCTTCCGGCGTCAAATCAGCTAAAAGATCTATTTGCTGTCCGGCCGCATACGATGCATATATTCCGGCACGCCGTCTTATCAAATCAGTAAGGCTGATATCTGTAAACTGAGGTTGTTCACATCCGATATCAAGCTTTTCAAAATCGAGCAGTTGTGTGGCCGTATCAGATAATCTTGCAGTTTGTTCAGAAGCTAAAGTCAAACACTTAGCTCCCCACGATGAGAGTTCCTTTTCTTTATGCAATTCCTCTATGGGCGCTTTAATAAGCATCAGTGAGGTACGTATATCATGTGCCATACGTGTAAAGAAACGTATTTTCTCATCTGAATAACGGCGGCGCAAGTATTGCATGTAATAGCGAACTGCAAGAAATAACACTCCGATTATTACAACTGTCAGCAACAATCGAAACCATATCGTTTTCCAAAAAGGAGGATCTACAACAATAGACATCTGCCGCTCCGACAAAAGGCTGCCATCGGATAACCGGATACATAATGTATATTTTCCCGCCGGCAAATTGGTATAGTTGATATACCGGCTGGTCGTATAAGTGCTCCACACATGATCCTGCCCCATCAATTTCCATGAAAAAGCAACGGACTTACCGACACATCCCAACGGAAGCACCGACAAGGTGAAAGAAGTTTGCGGATAACTCAAATGTAACACAGAAAGGCTGTCAATTGGTACAGACAAATTAAAATCAGCTATATCCCGAATGGAACGGCCCGATACGCGTATATCCGAAAAATAAATACGCCCCAAAGCAGAAACTGTATCAATCCTATCGGAATAAAACAACACTGCACCGCTGTTGCTGCCGAAAGCTAATCTCCCATCCGGCAGTTGGCAGGCTGCATTGACACTGAACGACACATTTGCCAAATTCTGCTGGGTGCCGAAAGTTCGTATTTGCTTATTGGTAAGATTATAACAGCATATTCCATTATCTGTACCTATCCACAAATTATTACCGGCCAACAATACGCTTTTGATATAATTACTGGGTAATCCCTGCTGTGTAGTAATATGTGTTTGTCTGGCTGTACGCATATCCAGTCCTATCATACCATTGCCTGAAGTACAAACCCATATCGTATGTCCGTCTACAGCAATATCATGTATCGTATTACCGGATAAAAGGACATCAAACTTTCCGGTTTCTTTATTCATTAGCAACAAGCCATAAGCGCATCCCAACAAAATCTGTCCGGGTGAAAGTTCCGCAAAACAATAAACGGGTTGCGTGTCATAAGCGCGAAGTTTTCCACTGGTTGAATTGCAACAATACACACTGCCTCTTACGCCACCCAGCCACACATCTCCTTGACTGTCGGTATAAGCAGCGAATACAAAGCCACCTGCCCCGAATATGTTACCATCATCGCTTGTATAATGACGCAATTCACGTCCCGTAACCTCATCCAGCACGTAAACACCTTCACCATAAGTACCGGCATAAATATGTCCTTTCTTATCGGCAGCCAGTGATAAAAAGGCCCTCTGCCGTCCACTATACAGCTGCTTCCATTGAAGAGTATTAGCGTTACGCAAACTGATGCCATCATTCGTTGCAATCCAAAGATTTCCCCGGCTATCGGCCATGATGTGATTTACCTCATTATTATGTAATGATTGCGAATTGTTGATGCCATGTATCAGATGCTCCACATCAACACTTGCAGTCTCCGTATATTGTAAACCTCCGCCATTGGTAGCAACCCATATCCGGTTATGATTATCAGCCAGCAAAGAATAGACACTGTTACCCCTCAAAGAGGAAGGCTTGTCAACATCCTCTCGTATTATCTGCTGTACCCGACAAGCTTTTGAATCAAGTATCCATATCCCCCCTCCATCAACGGCCACCCAAAGGGAAGTAGAGTCAGGTATCAGGATATCCCGCACAATTAGTTGTGGAAAATGCGGAACCGCAACTTTCCGGGCGGTCTGAGTGGTAAGTTCATACTCCCATAATCCCGCATCATAAGTACCCACCCAGACACGTCCGGCATGCGCATCAAAACGGGCGGATGATATAAGAGTGGGAAGATGACCGCACAATTTGGTATACGTATGTTTACGGGTATCAATATGATATATGGATGATTGTACAAAAGCCAATGCATGACCATCCTCCAGTAATGCAATATTAGAAACACCTGCCATATCATCAAATGCCCGAGCAACTTCTTTACCTGTCCAAAAAAAGATACCGATACTAGTACTTATCCACACCTTCCCATCAACATCTATCAACAGATTAGTGACCCAATTATCATTGCCCAATAATGATGAAAGAGTGAACCACTGTTCGAACTTATTCAGGATGCGATTATAGCGAAAGACCTGTCCATTTTGAGTTGCAACCACCAACATAACAGCCGCACGCCACGCTTATCCTTAGACATCAGTCCACTGCCGCCAATGATTCCTGCGACATGTGTTCCATGCCCATTATCATCATACGCCGCAAGTTTCTTCTGGCAGAAATCCTCAAAATGTAAAATTCTCTGGTCAAAGTCCAGATGTGGGGCAATCCCGGTATCCATGACTGCCACAGTGATATTTTTGCCGTTCAAGCCCATTTTATATGCACGGTCACAATGAATGACACGTTTCACTCGATCCATAAATGTTATCCTTTTTTCTATCAGTATATGAAAATCAGAAACTTCCAGTGACAAAGCCAAAACAATAGCATGCACGCTCCGCGAACATTCTATTGTCAAACAAAATGAGGTATTCCCCGAAAGTAACACTTTTGGAAAACACAAATACAACTGAACTTGCCCAGTCATTTGTTGGAACAGTTCCAACTGTCTCTTTATAATTGTCAGTTAAATAAACCTTTGATGGAGGTAATCCTA
>ENA-USUM01002968-USUM01002968.1-human-gut-metagenome-genome-assembly--contig:-NODE-2968-length-9834-cov-76.469817_pt1 | contig 9834 bp, 10 predicted proteins | sample MGYA00250063_ERZ773402 | MGnify/ENA primary metagenome ERZ773402 (study PRJEB29103, sample SAMN06112030) | human gut metagenome | biome: human gut; feature: ankylosing spondylitis patient; material...
ACGACGGCCAGAGACCAGATGTTCCTCGAGCTCTTCTTCGGCGAATCTGACTGAGTGTAGATTCCACGGTTTTCAGGATCCAAAGCCAGAGCACCGGCCTTACCCGAAGTCTTGTTGTTGGTAAAGCTTAAATTTGCTACATCTTTGTTTTTTGTTGTGTTCTTGACAGACAGAGCACCGAAAGCACCGTCTCCGACAATCGTATAGCTGGCGTAAGCCGCACCATCTACCAGTTTTGTCAGCTCCCCATCACCATTGACGGTAGTAGTCGTCGAAGGCGTCGCAGCCACAGCACCGCCGGCAATCATCGCAGCCGCTGCCGCTGCGATCACCGTCTTCGTGCCCTTGGCCTGAATGGAAGAAGTCGCTTCGTTTACGACCATCAGCGCAGAACGCGCCTTGGAGAAGACGACCTTAAAAGACTTATTCATTTATCAAAACTCCGAAAAATATTTCGTTTTTGTCGTACCCGAAACTTCCGGGTACACACCTGCCTTTTACGCAGGTACAAACGCAGGATAAAAAATTCAACGGATTTGTATAAGGGGGGGGGTATTCACTAATGCTTTTCGGCCGTTTTCGGCTTTTTTTCTTTAAATACTGTTGCTTTCTTCCAACACTTTCGAATTTTTCTCGCCCGAAAACTTTATGAAATTAGGTGTGCAGTGACAGCTCAGAATTTCAAATTACAGGTGACTGGTACACACCCACTAATTTCCGTAGTCCATTTTTCAAAAAAGCCCCTCTGCCGCCCCCCAAAATTCACCTGCCTCATGATTCTTTCAAAAGAAAAGGCAAAAGGCCGCAGCGAAATTACGCATACCCTCTCCCCGATTCGCCCCTACCGTGCTATAAATCCGCGGCTAAAAATCCATAAACCCAAGAATTCATTTTCTTATGTTCACGCGTTTCATTCCGGCTGCGGGCATTGCCGCCGCCGTTATCGGCACCCTGACTCTCACGGGCTGCGGCTCTGGCGAACAAACCGTCAAACCCGCGCCCATTTCTGAAAAGCTCTGCGTTGTGCGCAATTACGCCGAAGCCGCAGGCTGCACCAAGGGCGACCCCATCTACTTTGCCCCCGAAGACTGGAAAAACGAACAGTTGACCGTCGACTTTGCCGCGGCCTGGTGTGATCTCCGATACACCGTCGCGATGAATCAGGCGGGTCTGACCTGCGTTTACTCCGGCCCGAAGCAGCAGATTTACCGCGGGCTTGAAGTGCTGCAGCAAAAGGCTGCGGAAGAAGATAAGTTCAACCGCGAGTTGGCTGCGAAACTCGACACCGACAAGACCTGGACCAAAAACGGCAGCACCTACTGGAAGACACTCAAAGAAGGCACCGGCAAACCCTGTCCGGACAACGCCTGCCGCTACACGCTCACGGTATTAAAGACCTTTGACCATACGGGCAAGGCCACGGACGTGAAGACCGCCCAACCCCAGGCAAGCGACCTCAATAACGTGGGCTGGCAGGTGGGGGACGAAATCGAAATGCTCGAACTCAACACGGCCGAACCCCGTAAGTCCGCGCACTTTGTGATGCGTATTGACGGCATTGAAAAGCTTCCGGCCAAACCGGCAGCAGAAGCCAAGGCCGACACAACGAAGCCTGCGAAGAAGTAATTTCTGACTGAAATGCCCGAAGCCGCACGGAAAGACCGCTTTCCTGCGGCTTTATTTTTGCCTGAAGAGCAAACTTCCGGCAACTACCACTGCACAAAGAACCGGCACCGTCAGTAACGCCGCTTCAAGTCCTGCCTGCTCCGCAATGAGGCCGATCACGGGCGGCACCACCAACAGCCCTCCGTACGCAAGCACGGAAATCAGCGAGGCCGCCGCGGCAGAACTGACGCCGTCAAGACGTCCGGCGCGGCTGAAAAGAAGCGGTACAACAGGCAAAAGCCCGACTCCCGGAAGCGCAAAAGCCGCCAGGCAGAAAACGGGATTCTCACAAAAACAGAGCATCAAGTCCGCGGCCGCCGCAGTGAGACTGCCGCCCGTCATCAGCACACCCTCTGTGAGGCGCCTCCGCAGGAGCTCGCCGACGAGACGGCAGACAACGGCAGCGGCCGCAAAGGCCGGTGCCGCCGCATCCTCCCCGGCACCTGTCATCAGAAGCAAGGCGCCCCACTCGGCCAATGCACCTTCCGCTAAAAACGCGCAGGCCGCCATGAGCCCGAAGATCCAGACAACCGGCGCAAGCTTGAAACGTCTTTCGGCCCCCTCTTCTGCCGCATGCGCAGCTGCATCGTCAATGAGCCCGGCGTAAGCACCAAAAGCACAAAGTCCGTAAAGTCCGGGCGGCACCGATCACACTTCCGGCACTTATAAAGCGCGTGCATGATGAGTATGACGCGCAGATTCCATCGCCTTTGACCGCTCATGGCCTGCACGTTCACCGCCACGTCCCAAAGCCCCTCACCGAGCCCAAAGAGCACGAAGGCCGCAGCAAGGCAGCAACAATCGGCGGCACCGGCTGCCGTCACCAGACCGGCCGCAGCCGAAAGAACACCCGCCGCAAGAATCCGGCGGCTGCCGAAACGCGCCACAAGCCGGGACGATGCCGCAATCATCAGAACGGCAGAGATGCCGAGCGCCAAAAGAAGCCGCCCGATCTCAGACTCTGAGAGAGCGGCCCGCGCCTTCAGTGCCGGCATCCGCGCCATCAGGATCCCGTAAAAAAGCGCGGGGCCGATGAAAAAGAAGCCGCAGGCGGCGTTTGCTCTGATCCGTCCATCACCTACCGGATCCGAAGCACGAGGCTTCCCAAGGCAATGAGCCCGCACAAAAAGGGCACCAAAAGAAGCGCATTGTTAAGCCCATAGTCTTCGGCAAGAATCCCCAGGGTCGGGGGCACCATCAGCATCCCGCCGTAGGCAAGCACCGAAATCAAAGCACTTGCGGCCGCCGGCGACACCGAAGACAAACTTCCCGCGCGGCTGAACAAAAGCGGCACAATCGGAGACAATCCGGCGCCTAAAAGCGCATACGCCGCAAGGCACAAATAGGGGCTTTCCGTGAAATGCACGACGGCCGCGGCAAACGTGGCAATGAGCGCCCCGAAAAACGCCATCCGGAAGTCCCCCAGCTTCTGACGCACAGGTTCACCCAGCAGGCGGCAGGCAACCGTGGCACTGGAAAACGCGGCAAAGGCCAAGGCCGCGATGTCTTCGTCAGCGCCCTTGACGGAATGCAGCAGGAGACTTCCCCACTCCGCCGCCGACCCTTCAGAGGCGTAGGCGCACGCAGCCATCAGGCCAAACACGTAAACGATGAGCGGCAGCCCGAAAATCGAGCCGCTTTTCTTTGCGGCGCCGCCTGCGGGTTGATCCTCATAGAGCTTTGTTTTGGCCCAGGCCCGTACCGCAAGGTACACCACAAACACGGTGAGAAAATGAGGGACGACGGCAAGCTCCGCCGCCGCAAAAAAGGCGCCGGAGGCCGCACCGATCACGCTTCCAGTGCTGTAGCTTGCGTGCAGTATCAGCATTGAGGATTTGCTGTAGCGCCTCTCCACGCCCATCCCCTGCACGTTCATCGAAACGTCCCAGAGGCCCATGCCAAAGCCAAAGAGAATAAAAGCGCCCCACAGTACCCAAAAGTCCGCGGCAAACGCAGCAACCGGAATCCCCGCCATACAGACGAGGCTTCCCCAGCCCAGCACCCGGCGGCTGCCGAATTTCGTCACCAGGAGGCTGCTCATTAAAAGCATCACGAGGGCCGAAAGGCCGAGCGAGAGAAGGAGCAACCCGATCTCGCCCTCGCTAACACCGGCCTGCGCCTTTAAGGCGGGCATGCGGGAGGTGAGCATCCCGTAGAAAATCCCGGGACCGGCAAAAAAAGCGGCGCAGGCGGATAGCGCCGTGCGGTAAGGCATCTGCGGGGACTGCATCATGCGTATCGATTCATTAAAAAAGCGGGATCTCCCTTCACCGGAAACCCCGCTTCGTCAACCCGTAAACTCAGTTATTCATCGTCACCGGCCACGGGCGCCTTGGGCTTCATGCGGTCGGCTTCGAGCTTATCGAGGTATTCCTTCGTAATATCGCCCGTGACGTACACGCCGTCAAAGCAGGAGCAGTCAAACTGCTCGACCCTGGGATTGAGGTCCGTCAACGCATCCTTTAAGCCCTCTACGGTCTGATACACGACGGCGTCGGCGCCGATCCGTTTGGCGACCTCTTCGGCGCTCTCCCCGTGGCCGCAGATCAATTCTGCGCGCGTGGGCATGTCAATCCCGTAGACGTTCGGGTACATCACGCGCGGCGCAGAAGACGCCACGTACACTTTCTTCGCGCCAGACTCACGGGCCATGCGGACAATCTGCTCCATCGTCGTGCCGCGCACGATGGAGTCGTCGACCAAAAGAATGTTCTTCCCTTCAAACTCCACGGGCATCGCGTTTAACTTCTGACGCACGCTCTTTTTGCGGGTGGTCTGCCCCGGCATGATGAAGGTGCGGCCGATGTAGCGGTTCTTGATGAACCCTTCGCGGTACGGGATGTTGAGCTTTTGCGCGAGCTGCTGCGCCGCCGGGCGGCTTGAGTCCGGAATCGGCATCACGCAGTCGATTTCTGACAAGTTGATGTGGGAAGCCACTTCGTTGGCGAGGTACTCACCCAAACGCAGACGCGCCCCGTAGACGCTGATCCCGTCAATCACGCTGTCGGGACGGGCAAAGTAAACGAACTCAAAGGCGCAGGGATTAAGCGTCGGGTGCTCCGCGCACTGCGCGCAGGAAAATTCGCCGTCCTGGCTGATAAAGACCGCTTCACCCGGGGCCACATCGCGTTCAAACTGAAATTCAAGGCCCACCATCGTCACGGACTCGGAGCTCACGAGGTAATCCTTGCTGCCGTCGGCGTTTACGCGCGTACCGAAGCAAAGCGGCCGGATGCCGTGCGGATCACGGAATGCCAAAAGGCCCTTGCCGGCAATCAAGGCGACGACCGCGTAAGAGCCCTTCACCCGGCGGTGCACGCCCTTGACGGCTTCAAAGGCGGCTTCAGGAGAAAACTTCTCACCGGGCTTGACGGCCTGCGAGAGTTCGTCGGCAAGGACGTTTAAAAGGACTTCGGAGTCGCTGGTGGTGTTGATGTGACGGCGATCAACGTTCCAGAGGTTGTCCTTCACTTCTTCGGCGTTGGTGAGGTTGCCGTTATGGGCAAACATGATGCCGTAGGGGGCATTCACATAAAAGGGCTGGCTTTCCTGATTGGAACTGGCGCAGCCCTGCGTGGGATAACGGACGTGACCGATACCGATGTTGCCGGTGAGATCCCTCATGTTGCGGGTGCGGAAGACGTCGCGCACCAGGCCCATCGCCTTATACGAGTGAAACGTGAGGCCGTCCAACGTACCGATCCCCGCGGCATCCTGACCGCGGTGCTGCAAAAGCAGCAGCGCATCATAGAGACGCTGGTTAACAGGTTCCTTACTGACCAAGCCGACAACACCGCACATGTTGAGTTTTCCCGGGTTATGTGAAGAAAAAAGAAGGAGGTGCCTCAGGGGCTCAGCCTCTCTGAAGCAAAAGTTTCGGAATTCTATGACGAAATGTTAACGCACACTGTAGCGCTTGCGCATCTCAACGATGGTTTCAGGCATATAGGGCATCGTAAAGTCGATGATGCGCTCGCAGGGAACGATCAACACGGAATTGCGCCACTGGCCGGTTCTCACGGCCGAGGTCATCCCCAGAAGAAACACCGCCAGGCACACGACAACGACGCCCCTTGCAAAGCCAAACACCGAACCGATCGCGCGGTCTTCAAAGGTGATTTCCGCAGCCGCCAGAAGCCTTGAGCAGATTTTCCCGAAAAGCCCGCAGGTAAAAAGCGTGAGCACCACGATGATGACCGCGACGCAGGCCGTTCTCACAGCCGTGCCGAGACTTTCCAGAGGAATCACGCGCGCCAATTCCGGCGAGTAATTCAACGCTAGAAAAATCGCCACGGCCCAGCCGACGATGGCGAGAATCTCGCGCACCACGCCGCGGCTGACGCCCACCACGGTGGACACAAGGAGCACGGCACAGATCACAAAATCAGCTTCATTCATGGCGTTCGTTTACTTCTTAGCGGGCAGCTGACTGATGCCGCCGTGGGATTCACTGTTTAGAGCCAGAAGGTCGCGCGCGGCCTTGGCGTCATCAAGCGTTTCAAAACGCCCCACCCTCACGCGCCAGAGATCGGAATTGCGGCGCTTCACGGTTTCGGCGTAGGCAGGCAGCCCCAGGCGCTTGAGGTAGTTCACCTTCTCAAGCGCAGACTTCTGGTTTGCGGTCGCGATGATCTGAATGTAGTAGCGGCCGGTCTCGGAGGCCGTAATCCCGTAGGGACCGGCAACCGTCTTTTTGCCGGCCGCGGGCTTTGCAGCCTTTGCGCTCTGCGCGGGCTTTGCGTCGGCTGCCTTGGCGGTCTTTACGGGTTCCGTCTTTTTGGCAGCCGCCTCACGGGGCTTCTCCTCGTTCACAACCCCCGCCTTACGCACGGGCTTCTCGTCGTTTTTCGCCGCGGATGCAGGCGTTTCCGAGCCCGCCGCGAGGCTTGCGGAAGCCGTCACGGGGTTGGCACGCGAAAGCGACTTGGCCGCGGAATCCACCGCGGACTGCGAAGCCGGAGGCTCCCGCAAATTCTTTGCGGCTTCTTCGGTCTGACTGATTTTCACAACCGCCGCGGGCTTCACGTCTTCCAGGGGCGGAATAAGCGTTTTGGCCGTACGGTCGGCGTAGGTATTGTCGGGCTCAAAAAACGTGGGCGCGGCAATCAGAAAAGCAAGCACAAAAGCGGCAAACCCCAAAATGCGGCGTTTGTTTCTGATACGCTGCATACGCTTTTTCTGCGCTTCGTCTCCTAGCGCATCGGCAAACTGCAGCGGCTCCACGCCGGCGCTCTGAGGCTCGGCTTCAGAGCCGCGCGGCGGATTGGGGCCGAAAAGCTTTTGAAATTTGTCGATCATGGAAAAAGGTGCGCCGTCCCTGTTAAACGCTTACGGCCAGACCGCAAGCGTCTTTTTGTCACTGCGAAGCGCTTCAATCAGAGCCGATACCGTGACAAAAGAACCGAATCCGATGATTCTAACAGGATGACCGCAGGTCATGGCCGCTTTTTGGGCTTCAGACAACGCCGCAGCGGGGCTCGCGCACTCTGTGATGTCGGCGGCGGTCAGGCCCGCTTCCATGAGCGACTTCTTCAAAACCTCCAAAGACGCCCCGCGTGCTGTCCCGAGGCCCGTCACAAACCAGTGATCGACCTCTGGGCTCACGGTGCGGATCACGCCCGTCATATCTTTGTCCGCAAGCATCCCCAAAACCGCAAAGGTTTTGCGCCCCGGCTCACGCGTGCGTTTCAGGTTTGCCGCGAGTGACGCCGCTGCCTGCGGGTTGTGCCCCACGTCAAAAATGATCTCTGGCTCAACCTCTCCGCCTTTTTGCACCGTCTCAAAGCGCCCGGTGATACGTACGGTCGTCAACCCCTTGCGGACCGCTTCTTCCGTTACAGGCAGTTTGTCGCGCATAAGGTACAAGGCCGCCAGAACGCCCGCGGCATTCATGATCTGGTTGTCACCGGCAAGCGCGGGATGCGGAAGCTTCTGCCAGAGCGTTTGCCCCTTTACCAAGAAGTCAAAGGTGCCGTCGGCATTGACCTTGGTTTCAAAGTCCCGCCCGTAGCAGTTAAGTTCCGCGCCGATCGCACGGGCATTGTCAATAAGGGTCGCCGGGACATCCCGGTCCGTCACAACGGCGGGCCGCCCCTGACGGTAAATGCAGGACTTTTCGTAGGCAATCTTTTCCCGGGTGTTGCCCAAAAACGCCACGTGGTCAATGCCGATCGCGCAGACAATGCCGCAGGACGTATCAATCGCGTTCATGGCATCAAGCCTGCCGCCCAAACCGATCTCAAGAATCACGGCATCCGGTTTTGCCTTCATGAACAGCAGGAGTACCGCGAGCCCCGTCATCTCGAAGTACGTGAGCGGCATGTCGCCTCTTGCGGCATCGACCGCGGAAAGCGCCTCAACAATCGCCGCGTCTTCGGCTTCTTTGCCGTCAATCAACGCGCGCTCGTTAAAGCGCAACAGGTGCGGCGACGTGTGCATGCAGACTTTGTTGCCGGCGTTACGCAGAATGCTTTCGAGCATCGCGCAGGTGCTGCCCTTGCCGTTTGTGCCCGCAACGGTAAAGACCGGACAGGTGAAGGCAATGCCCAGCCGCTCAATCATGGCCTTCATGCGTGTGAGCCCCATGTCAATGGGCTTTTCGTTTAAGTGTTCGGCGTAGGTCAGCCACGCATCAAGCCCGTCGTTTACTGCCGGGCGCATCACATTCGTTGTCATCGTGTTTAAAACAACCACTCAAATCAGAATTCGTTATCTCGGGCAATATAGGCGGCTTTCCGGCATCTCACCCCTGCCCTTTCGCACCACGATGCGCGCAAGCGACATCGCGGCGTCCGTGAGCCCCTCTTCATAGGCCACCACTTCGCCGCGGGTGCGGCAGAGGTTTAAGAGTTCATTGGGCCCGAGGAGGTGTTCGGCGCTTCTCGGTTTTCCAACCCGCCTGAACTGATGCCCGGTAAAGGTCTCATAAATAAACAGACCGCCCTCGCTGAGGTTATTCCAAAGCGACGCCCAGTGCGCACGCCACAGGTAGTTAATCCCCACCACAGCGTCAAACGCAAGGCCCGTCAGGGGCCAGTCCTCCTGCTCAAGGTCGAGCTGCCGGAAGTCCACGCCCGCCGGAAAGTGCGCGGCGGGCACGTTCACATCCACTGCCGTGACGTGGAACCCACAGAGCTTTAAAAACCGTGTGTTGCGGCCGTTGCCGCAGGCAATCTCCAGCACGCGGCCCTCGGGCTTTATGAGCCCGGCAAAGCGCATCAGCCAGGCGCTTGCCGGGTCCGAGGCGACCGAAATATCAACGGGCATCGTCACGGGCTCCTTAAAGCATCACGGTCCATTCGACGAACGTCTGCGCCAACTGCATAAAGGGCCTCAGAAAATAGTTAAGAATCCCGGTGGCAAGCAAAATGATCACAATGAGAAGCCCGTAGGGTTCAAGGCGTGAATATGCGACGGCCTGCCGCCAGGGCAAAAGCCCCGCAAGTACCCGTCCGCCGTCCATCGGCAGAATCGGAAGGAGATTAAAGGCCGCCAAAATCATATTGACCGAAACACCGGCAAGACAGATATCAACGGCCGTCTGCCCGATCATGCCGGAAGGCTCACCCAGCACAATGATCTTTAAAACAATGAGCCAGCAGAACATCTGCGCAATGTTCATCCCGGGACCAGCAAGCGACACCCAGATCATGTCGCGCTTGGGGTTATACAGCCTGCTGAAATTCACAGGGACGGGTTTTGCCCACCCGAAGAGAAAACCGGCGCCCCCGGCAATCATGGAGCCCACGAGCAAAAGCCCCGGCACAAGGATCGTTCCCACGGGATCAATGTGCTTGAGGGGATTCATCGTGACGCGGCCGAGAATCCAGGCCGTGTTGTCGCCCAAACGTTTGGCGACAAAGCCGTGCGCGGCCTCGTGCAGGGTAATTGCGAGAATCGCGGGCACCGCGTAAATCAGAATACTTTGAAGAATTTCCGTCATGAGGGGAGCCTGTCCTCGTCAAAAACGCAGAAAGCCGCAAACGGGCGGCATGCAAAACACGTGTCGGAATTGTAGCCGTGCAGAACACACGGACAAACAGGCGGAAGCGTCTCGATACAAACGCTCGGGGAATTTTTTCGGGTGCCAAAAAATCGGATAGGAGGCGGGGCTAGGCCCCGCCGTCCTTCCACACCACCGCCCGTACCGATCTGGTAGGCACTGCTCAC
>ENA-USUM01002988-USUM01002988.1-human-gut-metagenome-genome-assembly--contig:-NODE-2988-length-9800-cov-7.527204_pt1 | contig 9800 bp, 9 predicted proteins | sample MGYA00250063_ERZ773402 | MGnify/ENA primary metagenome ERZ773402 (study PRJEB29103, sample SAMN06112030) | human gut metagenome | biome: human gut; feature: ankylosing spondylitis patient; material...
AACCTCTGTACAAATCTGTATATGCCAGAGATTCGTTGGTTCGCGGAACTTCGAACGATGAGAAAAACGGGCCCGGGCTGCTTCCGACAGCCTTTATCAGCCATTTTTCAGACGAATATTCTATTTATTTAGAAAACCGTGTCCGCCACAAAGAAAGTTGTGACGGACAACGGCGGGAACAGTCTTACTTATACACGGGACAGATATTCACCTGTTCTGGTATCAATTTTGATTTTGTCTCCCTGGTTTACGAACAGCGGAACGCTTACGGTAGCACCAGTCTCAACGGTAGCCGGTTTGGAAGCACCCTGTGCGGTATCTCCCTTGAAACCTGGCTCAGTCTCGGTGATCTCAAGTTCTACAAACAGAGGCGGTTCGATTGCGAATACATTTCCGTTGTAGGAACATACTTTAACCATTTCGTTTTCTTTTACAAATTTCAGAGCATCTCCGATGGTCTCTTCGTTCAGAGCGATCTGCTCATAGTTTTCTACGTTCATGAAGTAGAATAAATCACCATCGCTGTACAGATACTGCATGTCTACACGCTCGATACGAGCCTGCGGGAATTTCTCAGTCGGACGGAAGGTACGCTCTACCACACCACCGTTGATGACATTTTTTAATTTTGTTCTTACGAATGCAGCTCCTTTACCAGGTTTTACATGCTGAAATTCAAGAATCTGAACGACCTGACCATCGATCTCGAGGGTAACGCCGTTTCTAAAATCTCCTGCTGAAATCATTCTGATTTTTCCTCCTTAACATAGTACGATGCGCCAAATGCGCACCATAGGCTTATCTTATAATATAATATTTTTCCCGATTTTTCAACTGTTTTTTTTCGTAATCCTACCGCGGGCCAGATCACGCTCATAAAAGAACAGTACAATGTGCTCCAGATACCGTTTCAGAACGATCTGAATTTCCTCTTTCGGATTGATCGGCTCGGTCAGAATATTGTAAAGTCCGGTCCGTTTTGCACCGTACACATCGGTGAAAAGCTGATCCCCGACAAAGACCGCCTGCTCCTCTTTAATCCCCATTCTCCGGCATGCCTCCTGGTAGTTTTTCACCGATGGCTTGTGCGCATTTTCGATATAGATAGAACCGACCGCATCGGCAAACGGAGCCACACGCGGTTTCTGATTGTTGGAAAGCAGACAGGTGGAAAAACCAGTCTCCCGAAGAGACGCAAAGAACGCAGCCGCCTCCTTCGTCGCCGGCGCACCGTGCGGAACAAGCGTATTATCGATATCAAAAATCACGCCCCGGTATCCTTTCCGGTACAGATCCGCGTAATCGATCGTATAGGCACTTTTTTCTCTCCGGTCCGGGTAAAACATCCGCATCAGTATAGTTCCCCGGTTCTTCTGGTTTTTTCCACTCATCTTCTTTCTCCAATCCTCTTTTCGTTTATACAGTAACTTTATTCTTCTTTCAGAAACTCCTGCAGAGCCTCAAAATTTGCTTTCATCTGGTCATAGCCGTGCTGGTAAAATTCCCGCAGCTTCTCCTCGTCCTTTTCGAGACGCGATACCGCCGGTATCTCCGGGCGGATCACAAAGACGGAGCCTTCTTCTTCCCATTTTTCGATGCATTCGAGCACCTGGTTATAATGTTTCGCGCGGTTTACAAGCGCACGCACGAGATTCGGGTATTTGCGGAACGCCGCCACATACAGCTCCCAGCCTCTCGTTCCCTCTTTTTTTCGGTAACCGAAATTCCGTGTCAGAATAATGACATTTTTTCGGTGTCCCGTCTTTAAGGAACGGATAATCGGGATCGAATCGGCAACACCGCCGTCGACGTACTCGTTTCCGTCGATCTCCACCATCGGGCAGGCGATCGGCATGCTCGATGATGCACGGCCAATTGCAAGCAGACGTTCTTTATTTTCACGGTCATCCAGATATTCCGCGCGTCCCGTCTCACAGTTTGTCACAACCAGCTCACACGTCTGCGTCGATGCAAAATACGTATCAAAATCAAATGGAAAAATCTCATACGGATACCGTTCGAACACCATATCCATGTCGAGCAGTGCTTTTTTCTCAACGATTGTCTTGATATTCTTATTGACGTAGCGGTTTTTCTCATCCGTGACAATCATACAGTCCCTCGTTCTGCCAATCTGGCGCGATACATAGTCCAGCGCATTGCAGGCTCCGGCGGAAACGCCAATCACATGAGGGATATAATACTCCTGCTCCATCAGAAAGTCCAGCGCTCCTGCTGTAAAGACGCCGCGATTGGCCCCTCCTTCCAGTATGACTGCTCCGGATTTTGTTATGCTGTAATTTTTTGTCTCATTCATTCTCCTGCACTCTCCTATTTTTCACAATGACACATTACTTCCTGCACAGAGCAATGCCGGAGCAGATCGGAAAATCCCGACACGCTCCGGCCCTTCTGCCTGTTTTATCTGTTTTCCAGCGGAACATAGTCCACTTCATCTTTGACACTCTTGTACGCCGGGCGGATGATCTTGTCGGTGTTGATCAGTTCCTCCATCCGGTGTGCACTCCAGCCGACGATACGCGCGCAGGCGAACATCGGGGTGTAGAGCTCCAGCGGAAGATCCAGCATGCTGTAAACGAAGCCGCTGTAGAAGTCGACGTTTGCGGATACACCTTTGTAAATATGGCGCTCCTCGCCGATGATCTTCGGAGCCAGTTCCTCGACCATAGCGTACAGCCGGTAATCTTTCTCTCTGTGTTTTTCTTTTGCCAGCTGCTCAACGAAGCTCTTAAAGATGCGCGCACGCGGGTCGGAAATGGAGTAAACCGCATGGCCCATACCGTAAATCAGACCTTTCTGGTCGAACGCCTCTTTGTGCAGCAGCTTTCTTAAGTAATTCGATACTTCTTCCTCATCCGTCCAGTCTTTGACGTGTGACTTCATATCGTCGAACATCCGCACAACCTTGATGTTTGCACCGCCGTGCTTCGGTCCCTTTAAGGAGCCGAGCGCCGCTGCAATTGCGGAGTACGTATCGGTTCCGGAAGAAGAAACAACATGTGTTGTAAAGGTCGAGTTGTTACCGCCGCCGTGCTCCATGTGGAGAACGAGGGCAAGATCGAGGATCTTCGCCTCCAGCGGAGTGTACTTCTGATCCGGTCGGAGCATCAGAAGAATATTTTCTGCAGTCGAAAGCTTCTTCGACGGGTTGTGGATATATAAACTTTTTCCCTTGATATAATGGTTGTACGCCTGATAGCCATAGACGGACAGCATCGGGAAAACAGAAATCAGGTTAATGCACTGGCGAAGCACATTCGGAAGGGAGGTATCATCTGCGTGGTTGTCGTACGCGTACAGGGTCAGAACGCTTCGGGACAGAGTGTTCATCATGTCCTTGGTCGGCGCTTTCATAACAACGTCACGCACAAAGTTCTTCGGCAGGGACTGCTGCTGTTTTAAGATTGTCTTAAAATGATTGAGCTGCTCTTCATTCGGCAGATTTCCAAATAAGAGCAGATACGCAACTTCTTCGAATCCCATACGGTTTTCACTTAAAAAGCCCTGGGTCAGTTTTTCCACGTTGATGCCGCGGTAGTACAGACGTCCGTCACACGGCGTTTTGACGCCGTCAATGATATCCGAAGACACAACGTTTGAAATCTGTGTCAGTCCCGCAAGGACGCCAACGCCGTTGATATCGCGCAGTCCGCGTTTTACATCGTATTGCCCATACAGCGAAACATCCATTTTGGAGTTATCCAGACAGATGTTTGTCAGTTCCTCTATTTCCGGTGTTACTTTCATGCTAAAAGCCATATGCATTCCCCTTTCTCTTCTCTCTTTTTACTTACTTTCACTCATTATAGCATTAAACCAGGGGATTCGTATACTGAAATTTTTATAAACATTCGGAAAATTTTCGTAAGATTTTGTCTCACAAAAGGTATCAGGCTTCTGTTTTACATGCATCGAAGGCTTGATCCAGTGCGTCCAGGAAGTCTCCCATCACGTAATACAGCGTCTCAAACCGCAGATAATCGAGGACGTTTTCATCCCACATAAACTTCAGCACCGGCGGGAATTCCTCATCGGACTCCCAGAACTGGAAGACGAGCGGCAGAAACGGAAAGACATGAAAAACAAAAGCAGCGTCTCCCGGGGAATATGGTTTTCCGCTAAGGGAAACGCATGCTTTTTTCAGCTGTTCCACATGCCCGTCATACCGTGCGGCGCGGCTGTCGTGAACGCCGGACGCAATCGTGCGGCCTTTGATCGTTCCCTTTAAGGAATTGGTGCGCGCATACGTGCCGGCGAGCACAATCTCCTTCTTTCCGCAGCAGAGCAGGTCGAAAATCGTCAGTGTCTCATTGAAACTGCCCTGGTGCACATGAAGAAAATGGTCTTTTGAGCCCTCTACAACGCCGGTATGGCGGTTCACTCTCCACTCCTCAAAAAGGTACGGCACATAGAAATAATCGTCATCAAAGGCAAAGCCATACTTCCCTTCGATCTCCTTCTGATCGTACGTCAGAAAGCGCTCCTGCATCTGATCGCGCATTTTAATATAGTTCGACACTTCCATTTTTTTGCCTCCCGCTATTTGTCGAGCATCTTTTTCAGCTCGTCCATGAACGTGTTGACATCCTTGAACTCGCGGTAAATCGACGCAAAACGGACGTACGCCACCTGATCCAGGTCTTTTAAGTAATGCATGACCTTCTCTCCGATCACAGAGCTTGGAATCTCGCGTTCCTCGCCGTTGAAAAGCTCCGTCTCCACCTTGTTGACCATCTCGTTGATCTTCTCGGCGGACACCGGCCGTTTGTGGCAGGCGCGCAGGATGCCGGTCTCGATTTTCGAGCGGTCATACTGCTCGCGGTTCATATCTTTTTTGATGACGATCAAAGGGATCGTCTCCACTTTTTCGTATGTCGTAAAGCGTCTGCCGCAGACATCGCACATCCGGCGGCGGCGGATCGCATTGCTGTCTTCAATCGGGCGTGAATCCACAACCCGGGTATTATCCTGATTACAAAATGGACATCTCATATCTTTCGTCCTCGTTTCTAAATAAGTATTTCGGAAAGTTTTCTACTTTTACAGTATACGCATTTTTCCGTGAAATTCAAGTCAACTGCAGCAACATTTTCGCATATGTTTTTCCATAGGAATCTGTAAAAAGGAGCACCGCATGCGCGTTGTAGATCTCCGCCAGAAAGAAGTTATCAATATCTGTACCTGCAAAACGCTCGGCTGTCCGATTGATGTGGAATTCAATCCAAAAACGGGACATCTTACCGGACTCGTTCTTCCGGGTCCTGTGAAATTCTGCGGCTTTTTCTGCCACGGCGAGGATTTTGTGATCCCATGGGACCGCATCTGCCAGATCGGCAACGATATCATTCTCGTCGAAATTCCGGAAAAAGAGAAAAAGCAGCCCTGATCAACGGATATGAAAACCGAATTCCGATTCCAGCGGAATCTTCGTCCATTTTGCATCCGTGATTTCGATGTAGCTGGAGGTGCGGATCCTTTTGATCATCTCCGTGATCGTCTCCTCATCACCCTGCACCTCCATCTCCACCGTCTCATCCCAGCAGTTTCTCACCCAGCCGGTCAGTCCGAGCTGGTAGGCAGCATAATACGCCCGGTAACGGAACCCCACGCCCTGCACCTGGCCGTAGAAAATCACATGGTACCGGATTTCTTCTTTTTCGTCTCTTCTGTCTCGTTTCTCTGTCTCGTTCATATTTCTCTGCCTCCCAACAGTCATTGCCTAAAATTCGTCTGCCGTCGCACAGTACAGCGGAAGCGGGAACCAGTCGGATGGAATGTTCTTCCAGATTTCAGATGGAACCTTGCTTCCCTTACTTGCCAGCGGTGAAAGAAGCAGTTCCTGCGCCTGCTCCCGGTTGAGTACATCTGCCCCCGGATGGGCTTCCCGTGTCACGGTCACAGTTCCATCTTTTACCGTCACGGTCAGCGGCTGTCCCTCCAGTACGGCGAACCACGTTCCATCACTGATGCCCATCGTCTCTGCTTTCATGGTCAGCATTGCCTCGATGACGTCTGCAAATTGGAAAATACGGTACATCGCGGAACCGCAGCGCTCTTTTGTGAAGCTTTCGCAGACTTCCGATAACGCTGCTGCTTTTCCGGTCTCATACACCGGAATGGAAATGAAAAGAGAGTCAAGCGCATTTTCTTTTAAATAAGCGGCAAGTGCAGGAACGAAATCCTGTTCCTCCAGCACTTCTGCTTCCACAACCTGGTTTCCGCCGCAAAGTGCCAGATATCCGATCCGCTCACCGTTTTTCCAGATTGCAATTGCCTGCTCGCCGAACGTTTTCAGGCAGGCTTTCACATCCTCTCTTACCACGTAAAGCGGTTTTTCCTCATTCAGCTTCTTTGCAAAGGCTGCCGCCTCTTCGTCCGCTTCGCCGTTTTCCGGAAACAGCGGCGCAAAGGTGTAAGCGGAGAGTTCCCCGTTTTTCCAGGTATGGCGCACATTTGCCACATCCAGGTAAAACGTGTATTTTTCACTTCCCGGCGTAAAGCCAAAGTAGGCATACCGCTGTCTCTGGCCGTCCAGTGCCAGAAGATCACACGTTCCTTCCAGATCCGTAATCCAATCGCCAAGAAGACGCTTCATGTGGCCTTCGCCCCTTGCCTTTGGATGCACGGAAACGCTTCCCACATATCCTGCGCGGAGCAGCTTACCCCCTGCTGCCATTTGCTGCGGAAGCACCGCAATCTCGGCCCGGAGTCTGCCGTTTTCCGCAACAGCGACGCGGTGGATCCGTGCCATTTCCGGTCCTGCCTGATAAACCCTTGGAATTAACTGCTCAAAGTCGTGCGGACGGTGTGCCATGCTGAACACGTAGTTTGCAAGTTCGATGCAGTCCTCCCACTCTTCCGGCTTTGCAAGTCTGTACTCTGTCATAATGAAAAAACCTCCTGATCCTAAAAACCCTTTTGTTTTTGCTCTTCTTTTTCTCTATCCTAACGGATTTTTGTCCTTTTGTCACGAAAATTCCGAACAAATTGCAATATTTTTGCTATATCTGGTAAAAAAAAGAAACGCGCCCGGAAATTTTCATTCCAGGCGCGTTTCCCTTTTCTCAATGTTTCCTGTTTTACTGGATTCCTTTTACGGTGTAATCCTGTGCCTCTACGGCTGTTTTCAGCACATCGTCTGATACCGGAGCTGTCAGTGTTACAACGGCTGTTCCTTTTTCATGGCTTACTTCTGCGGATGCAACACCCTCGATTGCCTCAAGTGTTTTCTTCACTCTTGCCTCGCAGTGGCCGCACATCATGCCCTCGATTGTCATGGTTTTTACCATTCCCTGTTCTGTTGTCATGTTCAGATCCTCCTTTGGAATTTCGTTTTTGATTCTTTTATCTTTTGACGCGTCGTGCATCCGAAACAGATTCAGACGCAGGGCGTTTGTCACAACGCAGAAGCTCGAAAGGCTCATCGCCGCCGCACCGAACATCGGGTTCAGCTTCCAGCCGAACAGCGGGATCCATACGCCCGCAGCCAGCGGAATACCGATGATATTGTAAATGAAGGCCCAGAACAAATTCTCGTGAATGTTCCTGAGGGTCGCACGGCTTAAGCGGATCGCTGCCGGTACATCGGAGAGGCGGCTCTTCATCAGGACAACGTCTGCCGCATCGATCGCGATATCGGTTCCTGCTCCGATGGCAATACCGATATCCGCACTGGTCAGAGCCGGTGCATCGTTGATGCCGTCTCCTACCATCGCTACTTTTCCTTTTTCTTTCAGGCGGCTGATGACCGCTTCTTTTCCATCCGGCAGAACGCCTGCGATGACTTCGTCCACACCTGCCTGTGCGCCGATGGCACGCGCGGTGCGCTCATTGTCTCCGGTCAGCATCACGACACGGATTCCCATATTCTGCAGTTCTTTCACCGCACGCGGGCTGTCCTCTTTGATGACATCCGCAACCGCGATCATACCGAGCATCTTTCCGTCTTCACTGAAGAACAGCGGTGTCTTTCCTTCTTCGGAAAGTTTTGCTGCCTGCTCTTCCATCTGTTTCGAGAGAAACGCTTTTTTCGTAATCAGTGCGCGGTTGCCTCCGCAGAGCTCTTTTCCGTTCCGTTTTGCCACAAGGCCGTTTCCAGGAAGCGCAGAGAAATCACTGACTTCTTCGCGGGCCAGGCCTTTTTCCTCTGCAAGTGCAAGAATCGCACGGGCCAGCGGATGCTCACTTTTCTGCTCCAGTGCAAAGGCACCTTTTAAAAGCTCCTCCTCACTTACACCGTCCGCCGGGACAAGATCGGTTACCTGCGGCTCTCCGCTTGTGATGGTTCCAGTCTTATCGAGTGCAACGATCTGTGTTTTTCCTGTCTTCTCGAGAGAAACTGCGGTTTTGAACATCGTTCCGTGTTTTGCTCCCATTCCGTTTCCGACCATGATCGCAACCGGTGTTGCAAGGCCGAGCGCACACGGGCAGCTGATAACGAGAACGGAAATACCTCTTGCAAGAGCAAAGCCGACGCTCTCTCCTGCAAACAGCCAGATCACAATCGTAGCAAGTGCAATGCAGATAACGGCCGGCACAAAAATACCGGAAACTTTATCGGCCACTTTGGCGATCGGCGCTTTTGTCGCTGCCGCATCGCTGACCATCTGAATGATCTGGGAGAGTGTTGTGTCTTCTCCGACTCTCGTCGCCTCACAGGTCAGGAAACCGGACTGGTTTAAGGTCGCCGCCGATACGCGGTCGCCGGCCTCTTTATCCACCGGAATACTCTCGCCAGTCAGCGCGGATTCGTTGACGGCACTCGTTCCCTCCAGGACAACGCCGTCCACCGGAATATTTTCGCCCGGGCGGACGATGAAATGATCGCCCTTTTTCACCTGATCAATGCCGACTTCCACTTCTTTTCCGTCTCTTAAGAGAACGGCGGTCTTCGGAGCCAGCTTCATCAGACTCTTTAACGCATCGGTCGTTTTTCCTTTGGAAATCGACTCCAGCATTTTTCCGACGGTAATCAGGGTCAGAATCATGGCTGCGGACTCGAAGTAAAATTCATGCATATAGCTCATGACTGCATCCATGTCCCCCTGTACCTGCGCTCCCGTCATGGCAAACAGGGCGTAGACGCTGTATACAAACGATGCGGTAGAACCAAGCGCTACCAGTGTGTCCATGTTCGGTGCTTTATGCCAGAGACTCTTGAAACCGCTGATAAAGAATTTCTGGTTGATGACCATGACCGCAATGGTAAGCAGGAGCTGTACCAGTCCCATTGCGATGTGATTTCCTTCAAAGAATTTCGGCAGCGGCCATCCCCACATCATATGGCCCATGGAGAAATACATGAGCGGAATCAAAAGAAGAACGGAGCTCAACAGACGGCGTTTCATGACCGGTGTTTCCTTGTCTTTCAGCATCTCTTCGTATTCTGCTGTGGAAGCCGACTGTGATGTGCTTCCCTTCTCGCCTTTTTTCGATGCACCGTAGCCTGCATTTTCCACGGCGGCAATAATCTCTGCCGGGGAGGCCGTTCCCTCCACGCCCATGGAATTTGTCAGAAGGCTGACTGCGCAGGATGTGACACCGGGTACCTTTGACACGGCTTTTTCGACACGGGTCTGGCAGGCGGCGCAGCTCATGCCGGTTACATTGTACTGTTCCATCGTATGTCTTCCTTTCTGTAGTTTTGAATTTTCTTTTTTATATACCCCAATAGGGTATCTTATTTTCTTCTACACTATATACCCTGTCCGGGTATTTTGCAAGTGTTTTTTCAAAAAATTTCCACTTCTCTTCTGCCATCCCCCGCACAATCCGGCCGG
>ENA-USUM01002997-USUM01002997.1-human-gut-metagenome-genome-assembly--contig:-NODE-2997-length-9788-cov-7.042838_pt1 | contig 9788 bp, 10 predicted proteins | sample MGYA00250063_ERZ773402 | MGnify/ENA primary metagenome ERZ773402 (study PRJEB29103, sample SAMN06112030) | human gut metagenome | biome: human gut; feature: ankylosing spondylitis patient; material...
TAGCCGGAGCAACCTGCTCAATCGAATCTTTATAACAAGAGGGCGGAGGACTGTTTACAGCTCGAGCGCTTGGCTCACCAAAGAAACCGTCCATCCATTGCCCTCCCATTATAACAAAAATAAGCATAGCTTCCGAGGCTTCATATCCGCTTCGGGTGCTATGCTTATTTTGTACCAATCAAAGAACATCCTCTCGCCTAACTTTTTGAAAAAAGCTGTGAAATCACCGTCATAATAAAGACCACTATGCCGATGATTTCAGATAGTCTTCCGTTCAGCAGTGGACCAATCAAGCCAAAGTCAGCTGTGTCAACATACAGTGTAAATGCGAACTCTGTAATTACCCAACATTTCACGCTGCTCTTATAAAATTGGCATTGTGTTTATTTAAAACAGAGTGTAAAATACCAGAGGATACCAATCATATCAGTAATATCGAGAGGAAACGTCAACCATGAGAGCAGACCTTCGAGCAAAGCGGCCATTGCTATACCAGGAAGTTGTAAACGCTTTATATCAGATCATAGATACAAGTAATCTTAAGCCAGGGGATCAAATGCCTGCAGAGCGCGAATTAATGGAGCAGCTTGGGGTAAGCCGCAATGTGCTGCGAGAGGCCTTTCATATCTTGGAACAGCGGGGGAATCATTACCTCCCAACAGGGAAAAGGTCGTTTTCTGCGAGAGATTCCAATCAGCCAATTGGGAGAAGATAAGCAGGAGGAAATGTCCAAAAACTTAGAACGCTACTCTCTCTATGAAGCCTACGAGGTTCGTCAGGTGCTTGAAACAAAAGCGATGGATTTGATTGTTCGCAACGCAACAGATTCAGATCTTGATGAGATCGAAACAGCGTATCAGACGATGCTTCTCCGTTTTGCCGAAACAAACACAACCACAGGTGAATTCGAGCTGCACCAGCTCTATGCCAAAAAAACTGGCAGCGTTTTTATGGAACAGACGCTGAACATCGTATTGTCAACAATTCTCGAAATGATGCACACAACTTCTCATAATGTAATGGATATGCATCAGGTCGAAGAGGAAAAAGCCGATCACCGGCGGATCATTGATGCACTGCACAAGCGGGACAGCAGCGCTGCTCAGCAAGCGATGTACGACCACATTCAACATACACTTGACATCCTTCAATAAGGCCACAGGCAAAAACGACAAAAGTTTCTCTTGACTTTTGCCGTTTTTTGTTTATACTTATCTTATATTGGGTGACCAAGTGAGCAAGAGACCAAGAAAATTCATGTTAAGGAGTGATTCCCGTGATTGAAGAGGTAAGCAGAAATGAAATGCTGTCAACTATCCATTACATGACAGAGCATTTCCCGTACCGGCTCGCAGGCAGTCCATGCGAAGCAGCGGCGTCCCGATACGTAACGGAACGGTTAAAGCAGTACGGTCTGGAGGTTGAAAACAAAGAATTTTACACCTATAACAGCGATCCCATGTATTCCAAGGTCACCGTTTTAGAACCGGAAATGGAAATTGACAGTCTGCCCTGCGCCCATATTCGTGCAACCAAACCGGAGGGTGAAATTTTCGAACTGATCTATGTTGGCAACGGCGACTATGCCGCCTACAAGGATATCGATGTAACGGGTAAGATGGTGCTTGTTGAGGTATCCTACGCACCTCCTGTACCGGAAAAGGCCCGTATCGCCTATGAAATGGGTGCTGCCGGTATCATGTGCATGAACTGGGGCAATGATGAAGAGGTTATTTGCCGCCGCGGGCTTAAAGGTGTGTGGGGAAATCCAACCGAGGCGAATTTTCATTGCATTCCCGAAATTGTTGGTGTTGGTGTAACGAGAGGTGCTGGTCTTAAACTCAAGCAGCTCTGCCTGGAGGGGCGAAAAGTTGAGGTAAAGGTTACTGCCATCGCCGATCGCACCTGGAGCATCGTCCACCAACCCACAGCAATTCTGCACGGCAATGGCAGCAGTGATGAATTTCTGCTGGTCTGCTCCCACTTGGACGCCTGGAAACCCGGCGTGACCTGCAATGCAACCGGTAATGCGACCACGTTGGAGATTTGTCGAATCCTCAGCAAACACCGTCAGGAACTCGACCGCGATGTGTATTTTGTTTTCTGGGACGGCCACGAGGTTGCAGAAGCTGCCGGCTCCACATGGTTTGTTGACAACAACTGGGATAACCTCAACAAGCATTGTGTCTGCTACATGCACATTGACTCCACCGGTGTAAAGGAAACAGAGCTTTACGAGATCAAGGCATCGGAAGAATTGCTGGGCTTTGCCAAGAAGAACATCAACGAAGTTCTCCCCGAGCTGGAGCTACGCGCCATGGCACTCAAGAAAATCGGCGATCAGAGTTTTATGGGCATCGGCGTTTCCTCTATTACACAGAGAAAATCCTTCACAAAAGAATATATGGAGCACGCACATGGTGCAACACTCGGTTGGTGGAATCATACCATCGAGGATGGGGAAGACAAATGCGACCCGGTGGCGTTGGAGGAGGACACCAGAGCAACGCTCAAGGTCCTTTATGATCTGGCGACAGCAAAGCTTCTGCCATATGATTTTAGTGACAAGATCTCCGTCTTCCGCGCAAATGTCCAAAAGGTTGCCGATAAATTTGGCGATCACATGGATTTCACCGATCTGCAGGATAACCTGAAAACCGTTGAACATCAAGTAAATGAGATTCAGGCAATGAAAGAAGGACTCTCGAACGAGCAGGCCAAGCTTTATAACGAGTTCGTCAAGATGGTTGCCCGCCAGATTACCAATGTAACCATGACATGCGCAGACAAGTATTCACAGGACAGCTATGGTTACACAAGTCTCTCTTATCCCATCCCGCTGTTTGCGGACTTTGAGCGCTTGGTCAAGTTGGATCCCGCTTCTCTGGAGTATGGGCTTATCAAGACACAGCTTGTAAAAAACAAGAACCGCATCAATGACGCATTGTATATCATCAGCCAGTTTGCAACACTTTACATGAAGACATCCAAGAGATAAAATATTTTTAGGAGGAGATACCATGGAAAACGAGACCAAGAAAAGCAAGTTGACAGCAAAAGACATTCTGGCGAAAACAGGCCCCGGCATTATCATGGCAGCAGCTGCTGTTGGTACCGGTACGGTAACCACCTCAGCAATCCTCGGTGCGCGCTATGAATACGGTATGATCTGGATGGTCATTCTGGCACTATTTATGCGCGGTATTTACATGCGTTCGGCATATACTGCCCAAGTTGTTCTGGGAATGCCGATTCTCGACTGCATCAACAAGTTTTATGGCAAGGCGTTGTGCGCTATCGCGGGTTTCGTTTGTGCGTTTGGCTGCGTTGCGTACGAGGTTGGCAACTTCTCCGGCAGCGGAATTTCTATCAATCTGCTCTTTGGGCTTGACTGGAAGATTGGCGGTGTCATTATGTCGCTTGTTTGTCTTTTGTTCATCTTCGGAAGGAGCATTTACAACCGCGTGGAAAAGGGCATGAAAATATGTGTTTTTCTGATGGTTGCTGGTTTTCTGATTGCTTTGATTGCTGCCGGTGGTCCGTCTCTGAGTGGAGTTGCCAAGGGTTTGGTTCCCAGTCTGCCTGACAAAAACGCGCTGTTCACCACCCTTGCATTCATCGGCTCCTGCGCAGCAATCTCCGGCGTTGTCTATGGTACACATCTAAGCAAGGAGAAAAAATGGGATACTGAAGATATTAAGAACGGCACTCTGATGTGGGATGTTATCCTCGGTGCCGGTTCCATTGCCCTAATCGTTCTTCTTGTCTTGCTGACCTCAGCCAAGATTCTCTATCCGCAGGGGATCACTGTTTCTGAAGTCAACGACCTGACAATGCTCTTCAAGACCATTGTCGGTGCTGCTGCCCCGTATTTACTGGGCATCTGTCTGTTGGCGGCATCCGCATCTTCTCTGCTTGTCAGTGCACAGATGGGTGCGACGCTGCTTCTTGCGGGATTTGGACGTGAAGCAAAAATGGAGGATAAGGATGTTCAGTGGCTTTCTGTTATCATTCTTGCTCTCGGAGCCCTGACCGCCTTCATCTTTGGCTCTAGCTCCCCCACGCAGGTTCTGCTGATTGCAAACATCTGCGCCGTCATTAACGCCCCTCTTCTGGCAATTCTGATTATTATGATCGTTAATCGCAAGGAAATGGGTGAATTCAAGTCCGGCAAGATCAACAATATACTCCTCAGCCTTTGCTGTGCAGGTCTTCTGGCTGTGACGGTATATAATCTCTGCAAGCTTCTCCACATCGTCTGATGGCGGCACTTACCAATACCTTTATACTATATTGATTATAAGGAGGATCCACTATGGCACAGGTAAAAACGATCGGTGAGGCAGTTCGTAATATGTCCGTTCTTATGGCGAACATGTATTATTATCTGACCAAAGCAGTTATCGAAGACTTTGGTGACGAGGCTAAAGAATCTTTCAAGCGAGCGATCATTGAGTTCGGTCATGAACGAGGCAGGAACATTGCAAAAAATGTTTTGGACGCTGGGTTGCCGCTGACGTTAGAAAATCTGGACAAGTTTTACGATATCCCCATCGCGGAAGGTTGGGATCTGCATCGCAGCTATGAGAATGATATGAAAATGAATGTAACGGACAGTTGTACATTTGCAACCGTCTGGCTTGAAAAAAACTGGGCTGAAGTCGGACATATTTATTGCCTGATCGACATTGCCATCCGAGAAGGATATAGCTCCAACGTAAAATTCTGTCCTGTTAAGAACATTCTCGAAGGAGATCCTCACTGTCAGTCCTTGACAGTTTATAGGGACATCAGCAAGAAAGGTCAGTAAAAGACAGATGAGAATTAAGGTTTTGATCCCAAACAGCGGAATGGATCGAAAAACGCTTAATGCCCGGGAGACAATGCTCTCCCGGGCTGTCTCGACCGAAACGGAGATCTCGGTCGATTGTATCCAAAGCGGTCCAGTGTCCATCGAGTCTGTAACCGATGAAGTCTTCGCCGGTCCGCTGCTCCTGCAGGAGGCCATCAGCGCGGAAAGAGAAGGTTATGACGCTTTTGTCGTTTACTGCTTTAGTGACCTTGCCATAACAGCGCTTCGCGAGAATGTTGATATTCCTGTGATTGGTCCCGGAGAGTGTGCGCTCGCTGCGGCAGACATATTATCAAATAAGTTCTGCGTTATCACGACCGTGGAGGGTAATGTTTCGAGGACATACCGAAGATTAATGCAAAACCCGATCACACAAAAAAAACTGAGTTCTGTCTGGGCACTGAATATACCGGTCGCAGAACTACGGGACGATCCGGATGCGACTTGTGTCTATTTGAAAAAGGTCTGTGCAGAAGCAGTTGCTGAGGACGGAATAGACACAGTGGTGTTGGGTTGTCTGGGGCTTGCACAGTATGGAGAAGAAGTGGAAAAGGAGTGCGGCGTTAAGGTTATTGACCCGGCTTTTGTCGCATTGGGGTGCGCGGAACTCGCAGCTCGACTCACCTTGAAGCCGAGCCGTCGCTCAGTTGCCGCATACAGGAGAAATCAAAAATGAAAGCAGATAACTGCATTGCCCTTTTACAGCAGATGGTTGCAATCCCCAGCGAATCGCAGAATGAACAAGCTTTTGCGGAGTTTCTTGCAAATTATCTGCGTGAAGAGCTGTCGATGGAAACACAGCTTCAGCACGTAGATGGAAAAAGCTACAATGTCATCGGCCGTTGGAATAGTGGTCCGCACGAAAAAAAGCTGATTCTCGGCGGACACATCGACACGGTGCCGCCCACCCCCCGTTGGGAGACCAATCCTTATCAACTCTGCACACGCGGAGATGAGCTTCACGGGCTTGGTGCGGCTGATATGAAAGGCGGTCTTGCCGCGCAGCTCACCGTGCTCAGGCGTTTCAAAGAAGAAAACGCCTCATTTGATGCCGACATCGAATTTGTTGGCCTTTCCGACGAAGAGCGTCACTCCATTGGAGCACATGCTTATGTGAAACTAATGCAGCAGCAGAACGCTCTGAGAAATAAGAATTTCTTCCTCATGGGTGAGCCGCATTTCGACAACATTGTAATCGGTGCAACCGGAAAGGCCCTTCTTTCCCTGCACATCCAAGGAAAAGATGGCCATGCGTCCACGCCGGAAAAAGGTATCAATGCGATCGACTGCATGGCTCGCTTTCTTACAGCGGTTCAAGAAAAATATATGCCATTATATGCCAATGGTGTGTGTGCTTCCTACTGCTGTCTGAAAATTGAAAGTGACTATGCGGGTTATAGCCTGACCATTCCATCTAAATGCAGTATCCTGATGAATAAACAGTTGTTTCCAACGGAAAGCATCGACAGTTTTATTGACGATCTCCAGCGTATCTACGCAGAAAGAGTTTGCGTCGGAAACTTGACGATCTGTCGCGAGATCCCCAGCTATCCTGCTTATCAACTTTCGCCTGAGCAGTCAGATGTACAGCGTCTGACATCACTGCTTCGAAAGCAATTTGGGCACGCGCCGGAGCTTCGAATCAATCAGAGCGTAAGCGACGGTAACATTCTCTACAACGAGTTGCGAATCCCAACTGTGCTATTTGGTCCGCAAGGCATTGCTTTTCATACAGAAGGTGAATATGTTAAGATTAGCAGTCTATCTCAATATATGGACGAGCTATATGCTTTTATCAAGCAGGAATACACCAGATAAGGACTGTGGCTATGGAAACACTGGAAGCAATCAATCGGCGTTACTCCTGCCGAAGGTACGACAGATTGAAGCTACCCGAAGCTGCAAAAATTGAAATCTTATTGCATTCTGCGCAAGTAGCGCCGGTTGCTTGCAACAAGCGGGATCACATCCACATTTCACTTATTTCCGATCTTGAACTTCTCGAGGCATGGGATCACGCTGCGGCGTGTTATGTAGGAGCAATCAAGTCGCACCCCTTGTATCATGCACCGGCCGTTTTGCTGATTTCTGTGAGACCAGATGCTTCTGATCCTCCCGAAAATCCATATTTGAATGCGGGATGTGCCGCAGAGAATGTCACTTTGGCTGCCACAGCATTGGGACTTGGAAGTGTGCTTCTTGCTATGCCTGTTCGCGCCCTGCGCAAAGAGGAAGCTCTTCTTGACCGTTTTGCCCTGCCGGATAACTTTCAGCCAGTAATTGCGGTTGCATTTGGCTATGAGCAGGCCGATCCTATCAGTAGGCGGAAATCTCTTGTGTCCTATAAGTGCAATAAAGCCAGCAAGGAGGAGGACTACAATGCAATGCATTGAACATCGCAAGAGTGAATACGACAAGGTGTCCGCCGAATACGAGAGCTGGAAGGCCAAGGGCCTCAAGCTCAACATGGCACGCGGCAAACCGAGCAAGCAGCAGCTCGACATGGTCAGCGGCATCCTGACCGCGCTGACCAGCGCCGAGGAGTGCGTGGACAACGGCGTGGACGCCCGCAACTACGGCGAGCTCAAGGGTCTTGAGAGCGCGCGTAAGCTGTTCGCCGATATCCTCGGCTGCAAGACCTCTCAGGTCTTCGCCGGCGGCAATTCGAGCCTCCAGCTCATGTACGACACGGTCTCCAAGGCCTACACCCACGGCCTGCTGCACAGCGAAAAGCCGTGGTGCAAGGAAGAGAGCGTCAAATGGCTCTGCCCCGCGCCGGGCTATGACCGCCACTTCAAGGTGACCGAGAGCTTCGGCTTTGAGCTCATCACCATCCCGATGACCGAAAACGGCCCCGACATGGACATTGTCGAAAACCTCATCAAGGACCCGAGCGTCAAGGGTATGTGGAACGTGCCGAAGTACTCGAACCCCGACGGCATCATCTACTCCGACGAGACCATCGAGCGCATCGCAAAGATGAAGCCTGCCGCGCCGGACTTCCTGCTCATGTGGGACAACGCCTACTGCATCCACGAGTTCGACGGCGAGTTCGTCCCGTTCAAGGATATTCTGAGCGAGTGCGAGAAGTACGGCAACGCCGACATGGTCTTCGAGTTCGCTTCCACGAGCAAGGTGACGCTCCCCGGCGCGGGCATTGCGTGCTTTGCGTGCAGCGAGGCCAACATGGAGTACATGACCAAGCTCATCGGCATTCAGGCCATCAGCTTCGACAAGATGAACCAGCTGCGCCACGTGAAGTTCCTGCAAAACAAGGAGCACACGCTCGCGCTAATGAAGGAGCACGCCAAGATCTTAAAGCCGAAGTTCGACATGGTCGTCGAAACGCTCGAGCGCGAGATCAAGCCGCTCGGCATTGCGAGCTGGCACACGCCCAAGGGCGGCTACTTTGTCTCCGTGAACACGGCTCCCGGCCTTGCCAAGCGTACGCTGGCGCTGGCCAAGGAGGCTGGCGTCGTGATGACGAGCGCGGGCGCGACCTATCCGTATGGACACGACCCTCTTGACAGCAACATCCGCGTCGCCCCGTCGCTGCCGCCGGTCGAGGAGCTTGAGCAGGCAATGGCCGTCTTCTGCTGCTGCCTCAAGCTTGCCGCGCTGGAGAAGAGCAAGAAGTAAGGCATATTTGCATCAAAAAAGCGGACCGCAGTGCGGTCCGCTTTTTCTCATTTCGATTCAGTTCTTTGCTTTCTTCTCTTCCCGTCTCAAGCGCCATACGGCGAGCGTGCGCACAAGCAGGATGTTGACGAGCGCAAGGCGCGCGTAGCTGTAGACGACATTCAGAAGGAAGTACGGCGAAATGTTGCTGTAATTGCCGAGATCGTCGAGCAGCAGCGGCATAACGCCGTAGCTCATCAGAAGCGGCAGCACAACGAGCGCCGCGAGCCAACCGGCAATGAGCCATGTGACCTCTTTTTTCGTCGCGGGCAGCCTGAGCGTCCGGTAGGAGCGCGCCGTGCAGACGATCATCACAAGCATGCCGAGGAGCTGCACCCACGAGATGGCAAGGCGCGCATAGTTCATCTGCGCCGTCCAGAGGTGCGTCATAAAGACGGTCGTCCACGAGAGGCCGGTCGCAAAGCGGAGGTAGAGATCAATACAGAGATAGGCCGCCCAGCCGCACCACAGGCCCGTGCGATGCTTCACCGTAAAGCAGATGATGCCGCAGAGGAAAAACGGCAGTCCGTAAATCAGCCCCGCCAGCAGATCGCCGGCGAGTATCAGGCAGGTGAGCAGAAGAACCGCGCCGATACACATTAAAATTGTACCCGCAATGGTGTGACGCTTTTCCTGCTCGGACGAAGTCTGCGGCGTGAAAGAGGCGGGTGCTGCCTGTGCCGCGGGCGCGGCTGTTTCCGCCTTTGGCGCGTCCTCGCCGCGCACCAGCTCGTCAAGCGTCACACCGAAGAGCTCGGAGAGCTTTAATAGCTTGTCAAGCTCGGGGATGGAGGCGTCGGTTTCCCATTTGGATACGCTCTGGCGCGAGATGTCCAGCGCGTCGGCAAGGTCGCCCTGCGACCAGTTTTTCTGTGTGCGCAGGCGCACGATGTTCTCTCCAAGTGTCATGTGATGGGGTTCTCCTTTGCAGATTTTCTGCGTTCAGCTTATCAAAAGACGCGCAAAAAGTCCACCAAGCGGGGTTGAAAAGTTAGCAACCAGCAGTTGCAGCTCAAAAAAGAGGCCTTCAGCGCGGCCAGCGCAGTCCCTTCGGCAGGCCAAGAATATAGTCAGCGCTGACATTGTAATAAGCGCATAATGTTTGCAGGTGATGCAGCGGCAGCTCGTTGATCCCTTTTTCGTAGCGGTAATAAACCTGCTGCGTTGTTCCGATGACAGCGGCAACCTGCGCCTGTGTCAGATCATGATCCTCTCTTAGCTCGCGCAGAATATCCCAATAGGCCTTCATTTTGCCTCT
>ENA-USUM01002998-USUM01002998.1-human-gut-metagenome-genome-assembly--contig:-NODE-2998-length-9784-cov-8.511384_pt1 | contig 9784 bp, 4 predicted proteins | sample MGYA00250063_ERZ773402 | MGnify/ENA primary metagenome ERZ773402 (study PRJEB29103, sample SAMN06112030) | human gut metagenome | biome: human gut; feature: ankylosing spondylitis patient; material...
TAATTTATGTAAAACATGCTAAATTTAAGTTCAATTATCTGTATAGTATGTTATAATAAATAAAATTACAGTACCGTGGGGGAAATGTATGCAAAAACAGCAGCCTAACCGAAAAGTACTGCTGTTTTTGGCCACACTGGCGGTGCTGGCAGGCATTGTATGGGGCGCGTTATTCTTGATTGCCCCGATCTGGCAGCCCGGCACACCAGTCGCGTATATGCCAGCACTGCCGCAGACGGAAGCCGCCGCCGAGAGTGCGCCGACACAGCTGGTGGACCTGAACACCGCCGATGCCGAAACCTTGCAGACCCTGCCCGGCATCGGCCCGGCCAAAGCGGCAGCCATCATTGCCTACCGGGAAGAGCACGGCCCCTTTGCGGCGCTGCAGGATGTGGCCAATGTCCCCGGTATATCAGAGCAAATGACAGAAAAATGGGCAGGCCTGGCACAGACGGGAACGCCCGCCGAAAAGGCACCATAAATAGGGAGGAATCACCTTGGAAAAGTCCGAGAGCATCTTTATCAACCGTGAGCTGAGCTGGCTGGACTTCGACAGCCGCGTGCTGGCGTTGGCCAAAGAAAAAACCGTGCCCCTGGGCGAGCGCCTAAAATTTGCCGCCATCTTCGGCAGCAATATGGACGAGTTCTTCATGGTCCGCGTCGGCTCGCTCTACGACCAGACGCTGGTGAAAAACAACAAGACCGATAACGTCACCCACATGACGGCGGCGGAGCAGATTGCTGCTATCACGCCCCGCGTGGCCGAGCTGCAGGCAAAGTGCGACAAATACTTCCAGCATCTTGTCACTGCTCTGGCGCAGGAGGGCTACCGCAAGGTGGACTTTACCAAGCTCAGCAAGCAGCAGGAGCATTTCTGGAAAGCTTATTTCCAGCGCGAGCTCCTGCCGCTGCTCAGCCCGCAGATCGTGGATTCCCGCCATCCGTTCCCGTTTTTGAACAACAAAGATATTTACTACATGGCCCAGCTGCGCAGCAAAAACGACGGCGTTTGCTACGGCATCGTGCCCGTCAGCAGCCAGTTTGAGCGCGTGCTTTTCATCAAGGACGGCGAGGAGACCTGCTTTGCCTTCGTGGAGGAGCTGGTCGCCCACTATGCCGCTACCATCTTTGCAGGCAGCAGCGTGCAGAAGCAGTGCCTCTTCCGCGTGACCCGCAATGCGGATATTACCGTGGACGAGGGCATGATGGACCACGACATAGACTTCCGCTATGTCATGAGCGACCTGCTGAAAAAGCGCCGCAAGCTGGCAGCTGTGCGCCTGCAGTTCTGGCCGGACGCTCCGCAGGAGATCGTCAAGTTCCTGCGGGAGAAGCTGGTCGTCCCGGCGGATCGCTGCTATGCCCAGACCTCGCCGCTGGATACCGGCTGCCTGTTCAAACTGGCCGGCCGCATCTCCGGCGACGGCAGCCACAACGCCATGTTCTACCCGCCGGCCAAGCCCATGCAGGCCCCGGCAGGGTACGACCTGTACACCGAGGTCCGCAAGCACGATGTGCTGCTGGCCTACCCGTACCAGAGCATCCGCCCGTTCATCCGCATGCTGCTGCGCGCTGCGGCGGACCCGGACGTCGTCTCCATTAAAATGACGCTGTACCGCATGGCCAGCGACTCTCAGATCGTCAATGCGCTGATTGCCGCTGCAGAAAACGGCAAGGAAGTCGTGGCCATGGTCGAGCTGCGCGCCCGCTTTGACGAGCAGAACAACATCGACTGGTCCAAACAACTGGAGGATGCCGGCTGCACGGTATTCTACGGCTTTGACGATTACAAGGTCCATTCCAAACTGACGCTCATCACCAGCCGCAAGGATGGCAAGTACAAATACTTGACACAGATCGGCACCGGCAACTATAACGAGAAGACCAGCGAGCTGTACACTGATCTGTCCTTCATTACCACCCGCCAGGAAATCGGCGAGGAAGCCAGCGCCGTGTTCAACAACATGGCTCTGCAGCGTCTGACCAGCGAAGCCGACACCATGCTGGTAGCGCCGCTGCGCTTCAAGAGTGTGCTGCTGGAGGAGATGGACCGCCAGATTGCACTGGCCATGCAGGGCAAGCCTGCCTCGATGATCCTCAAAAACAACTCCATCAACGACCCGCAGATCATTGATAAGATCAGCGAAGCCAGCTGCGCCGGGGTGCGTGTAGACATGATCGTCCGCGGAATCTGCTGCGTGCGCGCCGGCGTGCCCGGCCGCACCGAAAATGTGCACATCCGCAGCCTGGTGGGCCGTTACCTGGAACACTCCCGTATCTACTGCTTCGGCAGCGGCGAGAATATGCGCATCTACATCGCTTCCGGCGACTTCCTGACCCGCAACACCGAGCGCCGCGTCGAAGTCGGCGTGCGGGTGGACGACCCGTCGTTACAGCCTTCTTTGACGTCGTATGCCGTTTTTGCGGCAGACAGCGGCCGGGTGGAGGTTTTCCGTCCGTCTCCGTTCCGGAACGAGATACTCGACCGTAAGGGAGGCGTTTGGCTGGGCAAGACCTGCAAGTTGTATCGGACAGGAGACCGGTGGGAACTTCGCGAAAAGTGAAATCAAACAAAATGACTTTGTATGGAACGAATTATCAATCATTTTACAGACGACGACCTGTATAAGTTCACCATGTGCTGCGCGGTCATCGACAATTTTCCCCGTGCCCAGGTGAAGTATCGGTTTACCGACCGGGACCATACCGTCTATCCGCCGGGTTTTGCCGACGAGTTGCAAAAACAAATCATCCTGTTGGAGGACGTGGTCATCACGGACGAGGAAATCGCGTTCATGAAACGGCGGTGCAGCTACATTCCCGGTTGGTTCTACACCTACTTGAAAGGCTACCGTTTCTGTCGCGAATGGGTGACAGTACGGCAGGATGAAGAGGGGTATCTGTCCGTGGAGTTCGAAGGGAGTTGGGCCGATACCATCCTGTTGGAAGTGAAAGTGCTGGCCATTATTTCCGAGCTTTATTACAGGATGACGGGCGAAGACGGCCGTTTCGATTATGAGGATTATTACCGGAAGACTTACCGGAAAGCCGTCCGCTTGTTGGAAGCCGGTTGCGTGTACAGCGATTTCGGGACGCGCCGCCGCGTTTCTTTCGAGGCGGAAGAGACGGTGGTCCGGGCGATGCGAGACTGTTACCGGAGCCGGGAGTGGAGCGGTAAGTTTGTCGGGACCAGCAATGTCTATCTGGCGATGAAGTACGACCTGATTCCCGTCGGCACGATGGCACACGAGTTTGTCTGTGCCATAGGAGGAATGTACGGTCCCCAGATGGCCAACCATATTGCCATGAACTCGTGGCGCAACACGTTCCGCGGAGCTTTGGGCACATATCTCTACGACAGTTTCGGCTGGGACATCTTCAGCCTGAATTTCTCGGAGGACTTTGCCAACCTGTTCAAAGGCCTTCGCGTGGACAGCGGCGACAACCGTGCGGAACTGCAAAGGATTGTGGAGAAATACCGTTCGTTAGGCATCGACCCCCGCACGAAGCAAGTCATATTCAGCAATGCGCTCGATACGGACCGTGCGATAGAAATACAACGCTACGCCCGGGAGTATTGCCAACCTTCTTTCGGGATAGGCACACATTTCACAAACGACTTCGAGGGCGTGAAGCCCATGAACATCGTCATCAAACTGGTGGCCGTGAAAATCACGGAGTCATGGACTTTCTACAACGATACTTGTAAGTTGAGCGAAGACGACGGCAAGCATACAGGCAAGCCCGAAGTGATTCGCCGTTTCATGGAAGCGTTGAATATGAAAGGATAAAAGGATGGCGGACGATAAAAACTTCAAAATTTTGTCCGTTCTTTATGGAATTGGTCCTTAAAAAAGATTAACTTTGCATTGGGTTCCCGGTGAATCTTGCTGTGCCATGATGTCCGGTAGCGACCGGTAGGCCGATCCAAGCAAGGCGACCTGCGCCGATACGAACAGGAACATCTGTCCTTTGCGGCAGAGGGGAATGGGAGTGGACGGGGAGGGAGAGGTGAACCGCTATAAATAAGAAGGCGTTTATCACGCGCTGGTTCTTGACGCTTCGAATCTCGCAAATTCAAAATTGTAGTCATGAACTATGCAACGGTAGATGCCCATGGGATGTTTTTATAAATATCCCCAAGGGATTGTTTTGTCCATTTGCCCCTATGGGCAGAAGGAAGGAGGCAAATCCCAAGGGGGATTATATAAACTCATCGGCGTGGGTTCTGCGTTGCTCGTTCTACTACAATGGGCAATGCGAGAGCCTCGAAGCATGGGACGGGTGACGGATACAGATCTCCACGCTTTTTTGTTATAGTTATCCATCAAGAGTATCATCATGCCGATGCTGGGAGGTCGATAGGCATATTATTGTTTTAAAGAGACTTTATGATGAAACGACTATTATTGGTGACCATGGGGGCGGCTTCGTTTCTCCTGTCCCCGGCGCAGCAGTTGCTGCCGGAGAACCCTGTCCCGCTGGAGTGTATAGGCATTCCCGACTATTTTTCGTTTTATGATGCTGACAGGGACGGAGTGAAAGAATATTATTACGACTTGGGGCATGAATCCATGAGACGCTACCATTGGAAAGCTCCCGGCTGCTATGGAGCGTATGTGCCGATTGCAATTCCGGATGTCGCCCACTTTGGCAACGGGCAGTATGGCATGTTGTTGCATGCAAATAATGACGGCATCCCGGACTTTTCAGGTTTTGTGTTTTCTGATGCTTGGGTTACTCCCATTGCCATAAGTGAAACCGATGGGGTCTACCATCTGATGAATCAAGCCAATTCTGCTTATCCGCTGGATGTGAACCACGACGGATTGCCGGACTTGTTCGCGTTCAACAATACGGACTGGGACATCCTCTATCAAAATCCCGACGGGACGTTTACCGCCACGCGCATCGATACCCTTTCGCGTACGCAGGCCGATTCGTTGGTGGCCCGTAAGGCGGAAGAGGCTGACGGGAAGTTCGACACCGGTGGCCTGCCGTCGTTGCGTGACGGCATGTTTGTGGGCGGCGGCCATGTGACGGACGAAAGCTACAAATTCACTCAGGCAATCGACGTGAACCGCGACGGCTATATGGATTTGGTGGGGCCGCGTACGATTTTTTACAACATGGGCGACAACCGTTTCGTGGCCTCCCGGCAACCGGGCGAGCTGACCGTGAAGGACTTGAACGGCGATGGCATTCCCGACTACATCTATAATGATACGGAAGGCAAGCGTGTGTACACCCGTACCTACTTGGGCGGTGACCGTTTCGAGGAACAGACCTTGGTGAAGGATTTGGACGTGACGGACATCCATTGCTACGACTTCGACAAGGACGGTGACGTGGACATTCTGCTCACGTTTAATTACAATGAACAGTTTGGCTTCTCGTTCCTTGTCTTCGCGGAAAACAAAGGGAACGGAAGTTTTGAAATCCACGAGAACAGTTACAAAGGGCATTGGACGTTCGGGCGGTGCTTGGATTATGACAATGACGGTCGTATGGAATTGTTGGCTGGCATCCAAAATGAAGACGACGGTACGGCCTATCATCCCTACAATGTGGCATACAAGGCATTGTACCTTTTCCGTCTTGACCGGATGACGGGCATCGGGGAGCCTCAAGAGGCATTGGTGAAGAGTTGGTTTACGCGAACGGAGTCGAACAGCACATCGGCAGATATGAATACGGTGGGAATCGTGATGGCGGACTTTGACAACGACGGCAGGGTGGAACTGATGGCTGATACGGTGTGTCATCCGGAATACCGGACGAATGTCGGTTATTGGACCTACCGCGACTTGCCCCTTTTGCAGGGCATCCCGGCCAACGAAGCCCCGCAACGCATGTCCGCCCCGTCGGTAAACCTCGACCGCAAGAGCGGCAAACTGAAGATTGCCTGGAAGCCGGGTAAAGACAAGGAGACTTCTACCGTGGATTTGACCTATGCCCTCCGTATCGGCAGTGCGCCCGGCAAGGACGACATCTATTTCTCGGGGGCGAATGCCGACGGCAGCCGCCGCGATTTCCGCTCCGGCAACATGGGGGCAAATCTGGATGCCACGTTGGATGTGAGCCGGTGGAAGCAGGGAACGTACTATATAGCCATACAGACGGTAGACCTGATGGGCAAAGGCTCGGCGTGGTCAGACGAGGTGGTGTACAGGCACGACCTTGTACAGGCGGCGTTCACGGTGTCGGATGATGAGTTGGCAGCGGCAGACACGTTGGTACTGACGGCAGCTTCCCGTGCCGACGGGTTGGACTACGCTTGGGATTTCGACGGAGGAAAAGCCATAAAGGCCTCGGCTGACAGCGCACAGGTATGGCTGACGTTCAGCGTGCCCGGCGAGAAGCATCTCCGCCTGACGGTGACGAATCCGGCGGATGGCACGGAGGATGTACGCGAAAAGGTAGTGACGGTGCAGCGTGTCTCATGGCAGCAGGTTTCCCACGAGGCATTGGGGATGACTTGGCCGGTTTTGTTCTGGGATATGGACGGAGACGGCATATTGGATGTCTTGGACCAAAACGGTTTTTACGTAAATGACGGATACGGAAGGTTTGAAAAACTGGGGACCATATTCAATTCAAACCTTACGGTGGAGTCTCGTGCCGGTATGGGAGGCCAAGCCCCCGTTTTGGACTTTGACATGGATGGGGATGCCGATTTTGCGGTACGGAACAATAAGGGCAACCTGATTCTTCATCGCGGAGGCCGCGACTTTGAGGCCCTCGATGCCAATCCGTTGCTGGTCGAGCACGGCTTTGCGGATTTGGACAATGACGGTTTTCCCGAGCTGGTGGATGCTACGGTCGGGTTTTATGCACCGTCCGAGTTTTATGTCAACAAGGGCAACAACACCAATTTTGAGAAAATGACCTTGGATGACGGAGACGGGAATTGGATACAGATAGAATTTTTATACGATGTCAATCGTGACGGCTTGCTCGACATCTTCTCCACACGTGGCAGGGTAGATGGGAAATGGAAAGATGCCTTTGCCCTGAACAACGGCGGTTTGGAATTCGACGTACGTTACTCTCCCGGTAGTGAAGGTACGATAGTCGCTTACGAAGATATGGACGGCGACGGCGTGCCGGACAAGGTCGTGACTTACGGTAATGACGGAGTAGACAAGGATGTGATAGGCATTTGCTTCGGCAATAAGGATTACACGTTCGGCACTCCGGTCAAATTTGTATTTGAAAGCGCTCACAGTAGCCGTTATACTGTAGAAGTGGTCAAAATAGCCGATTTCGACAACAACGGCTGCCCGGACATCTTGGTGTACTATGATTTCTACGAACAAAACGTGAGCAAGAAGGAATATGCCATACTGTATATGGAGCGCGACCGCTCGGGACGGATAGAAGTGCTGCACAATCAGGAGTTGGGATTTGTGGATGGCATGGCCGACGTGAACCATGACGGTGTTCCTGATTTTTATCATGCTGGGAATGACGGGGTAACGTTGCTCCGCACCGGCATCGAGAACACCGCTCCCGAAGCCCCGGCCCACGTACGAGCCACGCAGGAAGGCCTCGGCATATTGTTGGAATGGGATGATGCTTACGACAAGGAAACCCCGGCCATGCAGATGCGCTACAATGTGAGCGTGAAGAAGAAAGGGGCAGAAGGCGAAGGTGCTTATATCATCTCACCGCTGAACGGCGGAAACGGCAAGGCTGCGGTCATTCCCGGGGCATATTACCAGAAAGCCACGCGCAAGATGATTCCCATCGAGCGGTTCGAGGCCGGACAGGAATATGAGGTGCAGGTACAGGCCATAGACCTCTGGGATGCCCATTCGCCCATGTCGGAGACCTATACCTTTAAGGTGAGCGAGCAGTTCATCGCCGGACCTACGGTGACGGCACCGCGCAAGGCTGTGGCTTTGACGTATAATGTGCCCGATGCCGCTTTGCAAACCGTCGAGTGGGACTGGGACGGCGGGACGCTTCTCGGTCAGGAAGGGAAACGGTTTGAAGTGGCATGGAACGAGCCGGGGCTGAAAACCGTGACCGTCCGCACGGCAGATGGCGAAACGGCCACTAAGAACGTGATGGTGCGCGACATCGACCTTTCGTTCGACTTCCCCACCGAAGGACTGGCCGGGACGGAGATTACCTTCACGCTTCCCGAAGCCTTTGCGCAGGCTTCCCGCGAGGACATCGATGTGAAGCTGTCGGACGAACGTATCGAGATGCTGCTCCGCGTAGGGAACCGGGAAGCCAAGGCGGTGTTCCCCGATGCCGGTGATTATTCCTTCCGCTTGTCGGTGCGCGATTCCGTGTGCGGCGTGGTGGAATCGGAAGAGAAGCGCATCCGCATCGTGGGCGAAGTGCCTGTGCCCGTTATCCGTTTGGTAGGCATCGATGCGGCTACCGGCAAGAACAAAGTGACGTGGGACATGCCCGGCATGCCGGATTTCGTCACCACCGTGAATATATATAAGGAGAGCGGACGCTACAATGCCTTTGACTGCATTGCGCAGGTGGCTCCAGGGGCGGGAGAGTTCGTAGACACGTCCTCCAATCCCTCTGTCTCGTCCGACCGCTATTGCATCAAGTTGGGCACGACGTTCGGTGTGGAAAGTCCGGCCAGCCGTGTGCACAGCGGTACGCACCTGATGCTGAACAAAGGAGTGGGCGGTGCCGTCAACCTGATATGGAACGCCTACGAGGGTGGCATTGTGGACAGTTACCGCGTCTTGCGCGGAACGTCTGCCGACCGTTTGGAACTGTTGGCCGAGGTGTCGGGTGCCCATACGGCCTACACCGACCTGAACGCCGGGGACGGGACGTATTTCTACGCTTTGGAGTATGACGAGACCTATTCCGACGAATGGCAACCGATGACGAGGACATCCAAGGAGAGGTCGTCCGGAAGCGGTCGCTCCAATGTGGTATGCACGGACGGGGCATGGACAGTGGTACCTGCCGAACAGTTGAACGTGCTGGCCATAGAGAAGGAACTCGTGCTGACACCTTCTCAACCCACGTTGCATTTACAGGCCGAAATATTGCCGGCCATGGCGGACATCCGTACGGTGAACTGGCAGATTCTGGAAGGCGGCGAACTGGCTTCGCTGACTCAAAACGGTGTGTTGACGGCCCGGGGAAAGGAGAACGGTGAAATCGTGGTATGCGCCACGACCGTGGACGGAACGGAGATCGAGGCCCGTGTGACCGTCGTGAAAAAGGATTTCGGCATCCTGCCGCAGTCGGTCACAGTGACCACGGTGGAAGGTACGACGCAGTTGACTCCCCTTACCGGGCGGTTGCACTTGCAGGCATCCGTGCAACCCGCGAATGCCTCCCAACTCGTAGCATGGAGCGTGGTACAGGGAGCCGGTCTGGCCACTTTGGATGAAGACGGCATCCTGACCCCGACCGAAACGGGCAACGGAGACATCGTGGTGCGTGCTACCTCTTTGGAGGACACTTCCGTGTACGGCGAGTTGACCCTCCATAAGGAAGGTTTCTCCGGTGATGGAGTAGAGGGAGTGAATGCCGGACAGATGTCGGTGCACCGCGTCGGCGACGACCTGTGGATTGAAGGTCTGCCTGAGGACAGCGAATGCGGTTTAAGCATTGTGGATCCCTCCGGACGCGTGCTTTCCGCGGAATACCGGCGCGAGGGACGTTCGGGCAGAATCTCTTTGGCGCGTCTGGCTTCCGGCACCTATCTGCTTCAGGTAGTTACCGGTGAAGGCAAACAGATCGGAAGAGCACACGTCTGAACTCCAGTCACATCACGATCTCGTATGCCGTC
>ENA-USUM01003006-USUM01003006.1-human-gut-metagenome-genome-assembly--contig:-NODE-3006-length-9771-cov-11.538581_pt1 | contig 9771 bp, 6 predicted proteins | sample MGYA00250063_ERZ773402 | MGnify/ENA primary metagenome ERZ773402 (study PRJEB29103, sample SAMN06112030) | human gut metagenome | biome: human gut; feature: ankylosing spondylitis patient; material...
TTTTCAACAACACTGCGGCTGTGATATGTATCGGCTATTTTCTGAATGTGCTCGTCCGTCATGACGTTCTGCTTGCCCAAGCTTCTCTATAACCGTCTGTCCAATCCTGGCTCTCTGGCGCAGGTCGTCCTTTGATAAGAACTCACCATCCCTTGCGGCTATCTCTATTGATTCTCCAGCAGACTCACCAACCTTGGATATTACCTTAAATGATGGCATAATCTTTCCATCTATTATCTGAAATGACCTTGCCTTTGCCTTGTATATGTCAATAGGTACGAACTCAAAGCCTCTTGCATACATTTCCTGAACAATACGCATATCCTTAAGCTCATCATCTTCAACATTGGATATCGTGCCGTCTGCTTTCTTAGCTTTGTAGTCATTAATATAATACTCTAATCGTTCCCTTCCCATTGCCATTTTTTCATAATCAAAGGCATTGGCTCTTATACTGTAATATGCACAGTAGTAAGCCAGCGGATAAAACACCTTGCAGTAAGCTACTCGCCATGCCATCATAACGTAAGCTGCGGCATGTGCCTTTGGGAACATATACTGGATTTTATTACAAGACCATATATACCAGTCTGGAACACCGTGTTCCCTCATAATCTGCTCCCATTCAGGTGTAAGTCCCTTACCTTTTCTTACCTTCTCCATTATTGTAAATGCAAGCTCACTTTCAAGTCCTTTCTGGATAAGGTATATCATAATGTCATCTCGTGTACATATCGCCGTAGATATGGTTGCCTTGCCCTCTTTAAGAAGTGTCTGTGCGTTACCAAGCCATACATCAGTTCCGTGTGAAAGCCCTGCAATTCTTACAAGGTCAGAAAAATACTGTGGCTTAGTATCAATAAGCATCTGCATAGCAAAATCTGTACCAAACTCTGGTATTCCAAGTGCACCAAGCTTACAACCGCCAATATCCTCAGGCGTAATTCCAAGTGCCGAAGTATCCTTGAATAAAGACATTACTTCTCTTGAATCCAGTGGTATTTCCAAAGGGTCAATACCTGTTAAATCCTGCAGCATTCTAATCATAGTAGGGTCAAGATGCCCAAGAATATCAAGCTTTAACAAGTTATGGTCAATACTATGGTAATCGAAATGCGTTGTTACAATTCCACTCTTTACATCGTTGGCAGGGTGCTGTACCGGTGTAAATGAATGTATCTCATCACCAATAGGAAGAACTACAATTCCTCCCGGATGCTGTCCTGTTGTTCTTCTTATATCTATACAGCCCTCAGCAATACGTTCTATTTCACAGCGGCGTTTAACCCTGCCTCTCTCCTCTAGATATTTAAGAACATATCCATACGCTGTCTTTTCTGCGACAGTACCGATTGTACCAGCCTTGAATGTCTGTCCCTTTCCAAATATAACCTCTGTATAAGCATGTGCCTTACTCTGGTATTCATTAGAAAAGTTAAGATCGATATCAGGCTCTTTGTTACCCTTAAATCCTAAGAATGTTTCAAATGGTATATCAAAACCTAATTTATTTAACTTATGACCACAATTAGGACACACCTTATCTGGCATATCACAGCCTGCACCACCAGCGAACTTCTTAACTTCCTCTGAATCAAAGTCAACATAAAAGCACTCTGGACAAAGATAATGCGGACTAAGCGGATTAACCTCTGTAATACCAGCCATAGTTGCCGCTAAAGATGAACCAACAGAACCTCTTGAACCTACAAGGTATCCATCATCATTTGACTTCCATACAAGCTTCTGTGCAATAATATACATAACGGAGTAACCATTAGATATAATTGAATTAAGCTCACGCTCAAGTCTTTCTGTAACAATCTGTGGAAGTTCTGGTCCATATATTTCGTGTGCCCTGTTATGGCATATATTCCTTAACATCTGATCTGAATTCTCAATTACAGGAGGACGTTTATCAGGACGTACCGGACTAATCTTCTCGCACATATCCATTATCTTATTCGTGTTAGTTACAACTATCTCATATGCCTTATCATTTCCAAGATAATCGAACTCAGAAAGCATTTCCTCTGTAGTATGCAGATACAGTGGTGGCTGGTTATCCGCATCATCAAAGCCTTTTCCTGCCATAATTATTCTACGGTATATTTCATCTTCTGGATTAAGAAAATGCACATCACACGTTGCAACTACAGGCTTGTCGAACTTTTCACCTAAAGATATGACTCTTCTGTTAAGATCTCTTAAGTCCTCTTCGTCTTTAACGTAATAATCTTCCTTCTCAATCATAAAATGGTTATTACCGATTGGCTGCACCTCAAGATAATCATAGAAATTAACTATTCTTGCAATCTCCGCATCTGATCGTCCATTTACCATAGCACGGAACAACTCTCCTGCCTCACACGCACTTCCTATTATAAGACCTTCCCTGTACTTATTAACAAGGCTCTTTGGTATCTTGGGAAATCTGTTAAAATACTGCAGATGTGAAGCCGACACAAGCCTGTACAGATTAATTCTTCCCATCTCATTAGAGGCAAGTATTATACAGTGGTACTGGTGAAGCTTCTTAATTGACTCATCATCAAGCGTTCCCTCTTCATTAAGCTTATCAAGTGTATATATATCCCTCTCGTAAAGCATCTGCACAAGCTTTAAGAATATATGTGCTGTTGCCTCTGCATCATCAACCGCCCTGTGGTGGTTATCAAGCACAACATTAAGATGCTTGGTTAATGTATCAAGCTTATAATTATGTAATGCCGGTATAAGGAACTGTGACAAAAGCACTGTATCTATATAAGTAGGTGCAAATTCTATCCCCATTTTCTCAGCATTATTAATTATAAAACTCATATCAAATTCCGCATTGTGGGCTACCATAACACAACCCTTACAGAATTCTATAAAATAAGGCAGTATCTGCTCGATAGTTCCTGAATTCATAACCATCTGGTCATTAATACCTGTTAAATTCTCAATTCTAAAAGATATAGGTATCTGTGGATTAACAAATGTTGAAAATCTGTCTACAATCTCATTATTCTTAATCTTTACCGCACCTATCTCTATTACCCTGTCTACCAAAGCCGAAAATCCCGTTGTTTCCAGATCAAATACAACGAATTCCCCTTTAAAGTCCTGTCCAGCCGGATTAATTACTATCTTCCTAGTATCATCGACAAGATATGCCTCAACACCATATATAACCTTAAAATCTAACTTCTCACCCTTTTTATTATACTTAAACTCCAGATCCTGCATAGTGTGATAAGCTTCCGTGAACGCCTGCACAACTCCGTGGTCAGTAATCGCAATTGCCTTGTGTCCCCAGCTTATCGCCTGCTTTATTATATCCTTGGCATAAGATACACCATCCATATCACTCATCTTGGTATGGCAGTGAAGCTCTACCCTCTTATGAAGTGATAAGTCATTTCTTACTGACCTGTTATCACTTCCTTTTCGTATTCCTGACACATTGGATATAGTAATCTCCTGATCATACTTATCCATTGAAGCTATGCCTTTTATCTTAAGAAAATTACCCTTTTTAATGAATTCATAAAGATCTGGAAGCTGTTCATTTCTTGCAAACATTTTCACTACAATGCTGTCTGTAAAATCTGTAACAACGATAGATAATATAGTTCTTTCGTTTCTTATCTCTCTTGTTTCTATGCTTCTTATCATACCATTTATGACAACTTCACCTATTGGCGATTCTATCTGTTCTATGGCAGTAACTTCATCGTCAAAGTCCCTTCCATATAATATATCTGTATTAGCTGGCTTTCTATAACGTGTAAGATCTTTTCCAGAAGCTCCTCTTTCATTAAAAAATGCAGCGGCTTTAGCTTTCTGTTCGGCATACTTTTTGTTCTTCTCTGCCCCATTATCGCTCTTGGCTTCTTCGCCTGCTGCCATAAAGTTATCTTCAATCTGCTTAATTCTAAGATTAAGCTTATGTTCATTTTCTTTCTCATAACGCTTCTCAAGCTTGGCAACATACTTATATTCAACATCTATCTCAAAGCCAAAACGGTTAAGAAATATAAGCTGAAAATATTCCTTAAGGTCATCTGCATAAGTTCTTGCAAGAAATCCGTCCTCTAATGTAAGCACAAGCAGGTCATCCTTTTCAAACTCCCACGTTGAATTCTTTAAAAGATTATACTCAAGTGTCCAGTATTTCTCCAATTCAAATAATATGCTGTCATAATACACATCCATTATTGTCTGTGGCGTATACTGCTTTGACAGATTATATCTGTCTATAATTCTTACATCCATATTCTGTATACGGAATATCTGCTTTTTAAGGGCATCTTCTACCCTGTATATTATCTTCTTGCTTATAACCCTGTCATTCTTTATGTATACTCTCGCCAATGAGTTCGTTGATGTCTTGGATACTCTCGTAACCTCAACATTTTCCATATACATACCAATATCCTCTGGCAGTTTTAATGTCTTAAATACTTCAAAAAATCTACGCATCTTTAACCAACACCTTCTGCCAAAGGATAATAATAATCAGTCTTTCCAATTATCTAATTCGTCCTTCAGCACTGCTAACAGTTTATCTTCTTCAAACTTCTTAATTATTTCGCCATGCTTTATAAGAACACCACAGCCGTCACCACCTGCTATTCCTATATCAGCCTCCTTAGCTTCTCCAGGGCCATTTACAACACAGCCCATAACAGCTATCTTAATATCAAGGTCATAGTTTCTAACAAGCTCCTCAACCTTTGAGGCAAGACCGATAAGGTCAATTTTAGTTCTTCCACAGGTAGGACAAGATACAACCTCAATACCACCTTTTCTTAAACCAAGTGTCCTAAGAATAAGCTTAGCTGCCTCTATCTCCTTTACAGGGTCATCTGTAAGTGAAACTCTTATTGTATCACCTATGCCCTGTCCTAATATAAGCCCAAGACCTATTGATGACTTAATGCTTCCGCTGAATAACGTACCCGACTCGGTAATTCCAACGTGAAGCGGATAATTAGTCTTCCTTGCTATAAGTTCGTGTGCCTTAACACACATCATTACATCTGACGATTTAATGCTTATAACAAGATTATCATAACCAAGATCTTCTATAATCTTTACTTTATCAAGTGCACTCTCAACAAGTCCTTCGGCTGTAACACCGCCATATTTCTCTATAAGGTCTTTCTCAAGTGAACCACTGTTGACCCCTACTCTTATAGGGATATTCTTAGCCCTGGCAGCATCTACAACAACCTTAATCTTATCTGTTCCACCGATATTGCCTGGATTAATTCTTATCTTGTCAGCACCATTATTAATTGCCTCTATTGCCATTCTGTAATCAAAATGTATATCTGCAACCAATGGAATATGAATATGCTTCTTAATCTCCTTGATTGCTTTAGCGGCATTAATATCTGGAACTGTACATCTTATAATATCACAGCCTGCTTTCTCTAAAGCCAGTATCTGGCTGACAGTTGCCGCAACATCATCAGTTCTTGTGTTAGTCATAGACTGAATCATTATAGGATTGCCGCCACCGATTAACTTATTGCCTATTTTTACAACCTTTGTATTATCTCTATACATATTAAGCCTCATTTCTTAATTAAAAAAGTCCTCTTATATCTTTAAACATAACATATATCATAAGAACAAATAAGAATATCATACCAACAAAATGTACCATACCCTCGTGTTCTTTCTTGACCGGCTTGCCTCTTAATACTTCAAGTATAAGAAATACAAGTCTCCCGCCATCAAGTGCCGGTATTGGAAGAAGGTTCATAACGCCAAGGTTGGCACTTATAAGTCCTGCAAGATTTAAAAGATTAAGGATTACATAAAATGTTCCATCAGCCTTGCTTTCTTCTACAATATTACTCATAGCACTTACTGTTCCAACAGGACCAGAAAGATCATTAATCCCCACCTGTCCTGTAAACATCATTCCAAGGCTCTTAACTACAGTATTAACACTATATCCAACTTCCTTAAATGCATAGCCGATTACTGATATAGGCGAAACCTTCTGTCTTGCCCCATAACTTGCAAAGCCTGTATAGTAATATTCATTCTCTACAGAATCCGGTGTCACATTTAACTGCATTGTATTACCATCTCTGTTTATTGTAATATCAACACTCTCGCCATTACACTGTCCTACAAGCTCAATAATCTTGGTACTTCCGTCAACTGCAACGCCATTAACCGCTGTTATTATATCACCCTTCTTAATCCCAGCCTTCTGTGCTGGTGTTCCGTCAGATACGCCTGCTATTGTCCCATTCTGCTCTAAAGTAACACCCATCTGGTACTTCTGCTGTTTAACATATTCCGGAGTAAGAGTTGTTGTATATTTCTGTCCATCTCTTTCATATGTTATATTCATAGTATCATCAGCGTGGTACACCCTATAGAAAGAATAATCCCTGTAAAATGTTATCTTCTGGTTATTAACCTTTATAATCTTGTCACCTTCCTGAAGCCCTGCACTTACCGCTGGTGAATTATCATATACAACATCAACCATACAAGGGTCATAGCCTATACTTCCAATAATAACAACCGAGCAGACAAATGCCAGTATAAAGTTAAATATTGGTCCAGCTGCTATAACGGCAATCCTTGCCCACACTGATTTATTAGCAAATGATTTGGACATATCATAGCCAGCTTCCAGTGCTTCCTGCTTTTTCTTCTCAGACATATAGCTTCCAGCCGATGTATTATCAGATGAATACCTTGAAGCATTTCCAAAGCCATTATCTTCTGCTGTTTTACCATTGCAAAAGTCATTATCCAACTCGCTTCCAGATTTGCCAGTATTATTGCCTTCTGTTGCATCTTCCTGCTCATCATCATCTGCCTCTAAGAAATCCTCACCAAGCATTATACAGGCTCCACCAAAAGGAAGCAGCTTAAGACTATATTCTGTTTCACCTTTCTTAAAATGTATAAGCTTAGGTCCAAATCCAAGTGAGAATTCCACAACTGTAATTCCATTTGCCTTAGCTACAATAAAATGTCCAAACTCGTGTATAATTATGATTATGCTTAATACAAGTATCGCTAATATTATATTTATAACCACTCTGCTCCTCCATTCTTCAAACGGTTTTCTATCATTTCATAGACTGTCTGTTCTGTTTCTAATATTTCGTCTACAGACGGATTATCAATATAACGTACTTCATTCATTGCATACTCTATAATATCAGGTATATCAAGATACTTTATCTTTCTGTCAAGGAACTTTGCAACTGCAAGCTCATTTGCCGCATTAAATGCTGTTGGAATGTTACCGCCCTTATCAGAAGCTGTATAAGCAAGCTTAAGTCCTTTAAATGTATCCATATCAGGCTTTTCAAATGTAATATTGCCAAGTTCAAAGAAATCCACTCTCTTAGTGTTAAGCTCTCTTCTATGAGGATAATAGAGGGCATACTGTATAGGAAGGCGCATATCAGGACTTCCAAGCTGTGCCATTATTCCTCCGTCAATGAATTCAACCATAGAATGTATTATGCTCTGTGGCTGTACAACCACTGTGACCTTAGATGATGGAACATTGAATAACCACTGTGCTTCCATTACCTCAAGGCCTTTATTAACCATAGTTGATGAGTCTATCGTTATCTTTCTTCCCATAGCCCAGTTAGGGTGGTTAAGTGCATCCTCAACTGTCACATTTACAAGGTCAGCTCTTTTCTTTCCTCTGAATGTACCACCTGATGCTGTAAGAAGTATTCTTTCAACCTCCTTAGGATATTCGCCGTTAAGTGACTGAAATATCGCTGAATGTTCGCTGTCTACAGGATATATATTAACATTATTGTCCTTAGCAAGCTTCATTATAATATGTCCTGCTGTTACAAGTGTCTCCTTATTGGCAAGTGCAATATCCTTATGTGCTTCAATTGCTTTAATCGTTGGAACAATGCCCATCATTCCAACAACGGCCGTAAGAACAATATCAGCTTCTTTATGTGTTGCTGCTTCTATAAGTCCCTCATCACCATACACTATCTTTACATCAATATCTGAAAGCAGAAGCTTTAACTCGCCCGCAAGCTTTTCAGTTCCAATACATACCAAAGATGGTCTGAATTCCCTTACCTGTTCTGCTAATTCTTTTACTCTTGTTCCTGCTGCAAGTGCAACAACCTTTATATCTTTATTTCTTCTAATAACATCTAAAGTCTGAGTTCCTATTGAACCAGTCGAACCTAGAACTGATATTCCTCTCATTATCTACACCCTTTCCTAATCTATACTATAGTAACTTTAAAGTCCTATACTGTTAAGCAGTATTATCGCCCAGTATACAACCGGTGCTGTGAATATTACGCTGTCAAATCTATCCATAATTCCACCATGTCCCGGAATTAATGTACCATAATCTTTAACATTATAATTTCTCTTAATTGCAGATGCCGCCAAGTCACCAACTATTGACAATAACGCCCCTGCAAGGCTTGCTACTGCAAATGCCACAGACGAATTATCAATAACACCTGCCATTTTAGAACTTACTAAAGCTCCGTATACCGCACCGAGTATTGTTGCACCAATCACTCCGCCTATTGCACCTTCAACCGACTTCTTAGGTGATAACACAGGTGCCATTTTGTGCTTTCCTATGCACACTCCTGTGAAATAAGCAAATGTATCATTTCCCCACGAAGCAATAAATATAAGCCACACAATAAATATTCCATTATCTGACATTCTTGTTTCATATATATAAGCTATCATCACGGTTACATATATGATTCCAAAGAATGCCCACATAACATTTTCCGCCTTATACTTTGGAAACGTGAATACATACACGCTCATCATAACAAGAAATGTTACTACAAGAATTAGCGTAGTATATCTATGCTCTGCTATGTTAAGGCTTATAAAATATGCTATTGTTGCCGCATATGCACATATTCCCAATGGTGTCTTTTGAAGATTGGTGACCCTTAGCAATTCAAAATTACCTATAAGTGCTACCGTAAGACATACCGCATATAACAGCCAGCCACCAAAATACAATGATGGAACGGCAATTGCCACAAGGCATATTCCGCTTATTATCCTCTTTAACAAATTCTATTCCTCCTTAACTCCGCCATATCTTCTGTCTCTTTTATTATATTTCTCACAAGCCTTAATAAGTTCTTCCCTGTTAAAATCCGGCCAGAATACATCTGTAAAGTAGAATTCTGTATATGCAAGCTGCCATGGAAGATAATTAGAAAGTCTTTGCTCGCCACTAGTTCTTATCAAAAGATCCGGGTCAGGAATATCCTTTGTGTCAAGATTAGCATTTATCATAGCCTCATCTATAGCCTCTGGTGCAATCTTTCCCTCTTTAACATCCTGTGCAATCTTCTGGACGGCTCTTACAATCTCATCTCTGCCACCATAATTGATTGCTATTGTGAAATTGAGTCCTGTATTATTCTTAGTCTTTTCTTCAAGATTATTAATACTCTCAACTATATCATCACTTAATTCTTCCCTGCGTCCTATAACACGGCACCTTACATTGTTCTTCATAGACTTCTTGACACAATCTTTAAGATACTTTCTTAAAATGCTCATAAGAGTGCCTACTTCTTCTTCTGAACGCTTCCAGTTCTCTGTTGAAAAAGCATATACTGTAAAATATTGTATGCCAAGGTCATCTGCAACATACAACATATCTTCTACAACTTTACTTCCCTGCATACATCATGGCAGAATTCAACACCGGATATTTGCCATCCCGGTCCACGAAATTTTCATCATAGGCACATCCGAAGAATG